>WNGK01001883.1_pt1 | contig 22548 bp, 16 predicted proteins | sample 5400601 | NCBI WGS metagenome assembly WNGK01 (sample SAMN13153376, study PRJNA577476) | soil metagenome | isolation source: 60 cm soil or saprolite under Garry oak tree replicate 1 | place: USA:California | collected 2016-06-15
AGCTGAATCTTCACGGCCTGCTTCCTTACTGTGTACGCTTCGCACCCACCAGTCGCCCGGTGAATGGCAACACTCGCTTCCGGTCTGTCTGCTCGACTGTGACCGGGCGGGACTTACACCCGCTGGATTTCATCAAGAAATTTCACCGTCTCATCCTCGGTTCCTCCTCTTCCAAGCTTTTCCCAGCGCGATGACAATGTCGGCGGTGTCAAGCACTTTTTGGGCGTACTAGTCCGTGTACTCCGAAGAGCGCGCCATTTCGCTCTCGTTGAAGGTTCTGCCATACCAACCAAGGCCCGCTCGTAATCCGTTTCAGGTCAGAAACTCAGTTCGACCCATGCATCTCTTCCGTCATCTCGTCGATCATGATTATTACTTCGAACTCCCCGGTGAAGGGGAGCGGGATACCCAGTCAATAGCTCGATGTTTTACTTCACACTCGATTTTCGGGCTTTCCCGCATGCGAACCGAATTTTGTCAATTGCCCGTAATCCCATTCCTTGCGCATCATCCGGTACAAACGAACCGCCAGCTTTCGCGCCATCGCGACCTTAGCGATCTTCCTGCCCCGCCGCATCGTCAGGTGGTAATACTTACTCCTATAATCAACATATCGGCTCCTTTCTCCCGAGCCTTTTGGTTGGTTAGCACCACCAAGTTTACTCGGGTCTAGGGAGCCGACATTGTCATGGAATCAATAGCACTAGCGATCGCCGGGAACCGCTGCAATATTTATTCCTGCGTCTTCAATCTTCTCCATCTCAACAATCCCAACCCACTGCCCACGCCTGCGCTGGACGTAAACCATACTTCCACCCAAAATGGATGCCGCTGCCTCCGGCGTCAGATCCACGTGGTAGCCGAAGTAACGCGACTTCCATTCTTGCCACGCGCGCCAGCGATCAAAGAGTGAAGACTGGGGCTGATACTTGGTTGAGAAGATAAGCGCCACATCAAAGCGCGATCGTGCGTCCGATGCCGAGAGCACCTGCTCGACCGAAAAGTCTTCGATCCGCACGACCTGCATCGGCCTTTGCGCATATCCGAGGTAAGGATGGGTCACCTCATCGCTGGCCGGCCAGGCGGTGAGCACGCGGGCATTCGGATACCGCGCCTGGAGGAAGGTTTCGGCCCGCTGGTGCAGGCGAATGTAATCGCGATAAGCGAGGTTGTCCTCTGGAGAAAAACCGTAAGGCGGATTTACGAACAGCGCCGAAATGAATGCCAGCGCGACAACAACGATGACTGCTTTCCACGTGGGCAGCCGCCGATAGATCGTCGAAACGCATACGAGAATCATGAGCGGGACTACGGGAAGCATGTAGCGGGCAAGCACGGCGCCTCCGATCACGGAGAGGCTGACCAGGTACACAATCGCGATCGCGAGAAAGCTGAATTGAATCGAGAGATCGATCCGCGAGCGCTCGCCGCGTGGCTGGCGAATCGGCGAAAACCTCATCGCGACTACGCAAGCCAGAGTTAAGACATACAGATCGAGATACCCAATCGTCTGCCAAAGCCTCAGCAGCAAGGCCAAGAACATTCGCAAGGGATGCAGTGTCGCTTGAACGTTGTACCGAAAAAATTCCGGGTTGCCGAAGACGTATCCAGTTCGCAAGTAGTGGTAGACATACCAAAGCGCCAGAGGGATGGCAGGAACGATCAGCAACATCCCGCTCGAAAATATCGCACTCGCGAAACTGGGAAGGGCACGAGTTCCACTCGTGCCGATAAAAGCTCGTTCGTGGCCGGCTTCAGCCGCTGAGGTGAGCTTTGCCGCAGAAGCCGACGCCCCCTTTTGAAGTAACGAGGAGAGGACTTCCCACAACCCGAGAGCGATAGGCGCCAGAATTGCTGTCTCCTTGGCCAGCGCCGCAAAAGAGAACCAGACAATCGACGCAAGACGCCTCTTCCGGAAATGAGATTCCAGCCCCCAGAAAAGTAGTCCGGCAGCAGGCAAATCAACCTGAGCAAGAGAACTCTGCGCGAAGAAAACTGGGTAAATGGCTGTCAGCGCCGTACTGCAGGCAGCAACCGTAGGATTTGAAACTGCCCGCGCCATCCTGAAAAATCCCAGCAGCGAAAACGCAGCCAGCAGCAGCATGGCAGATCGAGTGACCAGCGGACTTTGACCAAAGACCTTCCACGAAAGCGCGACCCACGCCAACACCAGCGGAGGATGCGCATTGGAAGGCGCGGAGTGCGGAATCAACGACCCGGTGAAAAGATCGCGCGCGGCAGGAATGTAATATCCTGCTTCATCCCAGAAATAGGGAAGCCGCAGCAGCGGAGCGTGGGACGCAATCAGCAGCGTCGCAAACAGCGCAAATAACGCTGCCGATTTCCCAGCCACGAGTTGTGGGTGAGTGCGCAGTCGTTCAGTGTACCGGGCCGCCAGGGGATACACGTGGATCCAGCTTAATTTCGCCGAATGTGCCTTCGTAATTGGAAACGTTCTGCTGCAAAATTGCGGTTAGCGCCTTCGCCTGCTGCGGACTCAAATAAATCCCCTGGAAATTCTTGACTTCAACCTGGTTCTCGGATTGTTGTTGCATGGTCCCAAAAACAAGAAAAAAGTCCCATACATTCACGCGTACCTGCACGCTGTTGGCATAAGTTTCGCGATACTCCGCGGTATTGACGACATTAAAATTGGGCTGGGTAGGAATGATCATAAGCCACACAGTTTAGCGGGAAGTTGTCCGGAAGGGAACTAGAGAAGAAGGGAACTGAAGAAGGGAACTGAAGAGGTGATGCCTACGCGTTTGAAGCCTTAGGCAAAAGTGCGCTCTCGCTGTCAGCACGTTTTTTCTCGTCCTTCAGCAGCAATGAATTGATTTGAGACACCAGAACGAGAAGTTTCTCAGGATCTTTTTCGGTAGACGCAGCTCGACAGAGTTCCTTCCAAGTGTCTTGCGCCTTTCCAGCCATTCGTAAGCCCCAATACTTTCTTGTGCTTCTTATAGCAGAGTTCCCTGTGGAAAACTGCCATTCAGGCGCAGACTTTCCGCCTCAACGATATTGTAAGTTATTCACCCTAAGTTTCTGACGCGCCAAGGTTAGGAAGCAATCCGCAGCGACTGCGAATTCGGCTGAGCCTCACCGTGATTTAGAATATTTTGCAAGCCGGGATGGCGGAATTGGCAGACGCGCTGGACTTAGGATCCAGTGCCGTAAAAGGCGTGCAGGTTCAAGTCCTGTTCCCGGCACCACTAAGGCCGCGTCTCCCGCGGATTGGCCTCAGTCCCGTTTCGTCCGAACAGGAACTCCAACCGCCATTCGCTGGCAGCAGCTTGCCCATTGACTTCGGCCGGCTTGAATTTCCATTGTTGGGACGCGCGCAGGGCGAGGTTAGCAAAATAGTGGCTTGGCCCGGGAGTGACCAAAGTTGCTCCAGATACTTCCCCAGTGGAATTCACATTCACATGCACGACTACTTTGATCTTCCCGTGAATTGTCATTCTCGCGCTGTGAGGCACGTCCGGCAGCACACGGTCAGCGACCGCTCCCGCTACGGTACCGGTTCGCGTCGTAGTGCTAGGCGAAGATGTCGCAGGAGTCGCTGTCTCTTTCGCCTCCGATACTTCTCTCCGTGATTCGTTCCTACTGCTCAACCACTTCGTGCCGAAAAAGCCGCCCACTAGAATCAAAACGGCGAGGGGCGCCACGACCTTGAGCCTGCTGCTCTTTGGAGTGACGGAGACCTCGTCCGCCACTGGCGCACCATGAAGCCGCGTTTGAATGTGGTCCAGCGTGCACCGCTCGGTAGGATTCCTCCGAAGGCATTCGCTCGCGATCTGTCGAAATGGCTGAGGAACCGACTCCGGAACGCTCGGCTCGGCGAGCGCTTTTCGATCCCACGCAGGCGGCTTCTGGGTCAGCGCAGCCACCAGCGTTACACCCAACGACCACACATCCGAAGCCGGGGAAAGCGGATTGGTTCCAGTCTCCGGCGCGTCGTAGGCGCTGAACTCGCTACGCGAGCCGACGACGTCACCAGCCGTTCGAAAGTTATCGCTTGAAAGCTTCAACCGATCATTCACCGCCATGATGTTCGCGGGCCTGATCCTGCCGTGAACCAGCTGTTTTTGGTGAAGGTACTTCAGCACGTCCAGAACAGGAGCGACCATTTGTTCGGCTTCTTGGGACGACAAAGCCCTCGTGGGAAGCACTTGCGAGAGGTCCTCCTCCGCAAGCTCCATCACCACGTAGAGCATTGGCCTTGCATTGATCTCGCACTCGCCGCCATCAAAAATTTTCAACAAATGAGGATGTGAGAGAGTGGCGGCGGTCTGCCAGCGAGAGACCTGGTCCCCATTAGCGGGGTCGACGGGAATGAGCTTGATGGCTGCCTTTTGCGCCTTTAGCCCCGGGATTTCTGTGCTGAACACGGAAGTCCGGCCGGTGCCGCCCAGCCACCGAAGCAAGGGAAATTTCCCGTTGATGATTTCGCCTTCCCATTTTTCTGGAGCTACTGCAGTATTCATGACATTGCTCGTCTTGTATTTTATCCGAGGGAGTGGCCCATTCATTCACGAAGACAGAAATAAGTTGGGCCAGTACCGCTAGCAGGGCCGGATTTCGTCTGTTTCGTCCCATTTCTCGATCGGAAACGGCTTAGACCTATGCGCCAAATCCTAACTTGCCGAAGTATCGCTCAGCGGACCACGAACGCCTGTTGCGCTCCACAGATTGCTGACCAAGGCTTCGGCGGCAATCCGTGGCAAGCTGCGATAGACCCGCCGTCGCAGGTTGGAATACTCCTGAGTGCCCGCAAAAAGGTCACGCATCAAGTCGCGGAATTGCAGGCTACGGGAACTGAGTTGCACCATCCGTTCGACTACCGGTCCTCCTATCCAGTTTCCTGAATAGAAACGGTCCGCGATGCGGGCAGCATGTTCAAGTTTCGGCAGGAAATCTCTCTTCACTAGAAAGGGATAGGATTCAGGCGCGTTCCGCAGCTGGGCCGAAGCGAGCAAGTCAGCCGACCGCAGCGCATAATACAAACCCTCTCCCGTAATGGAATCTACGAAACCGGCTGCATCCCCGATCATTGCCCACCCATCTCCGGAAAAAACACCCTGCAAAGCAGGAACAGTGAACGACGGGATAATGTGCGCATAGAATCGTGAACCCTCCAGACTCAGTCCCAATTCTGGCAATGAGTCTTCCAGAAGCCGCCTGAGTTCCGCAGTGCTGGCGCCATTCATGCGTCCGCAGATTCCGGCAGAGAAATGATCGGCGCGGGGAAAGATCCAAATATAACCGTGCAGCTCCTTGAGGAACTTGATTTGCACGGTGCGATGGCTCCCGGGAATGTAGTATCCGACGGCGATCATGAAGTTTTCGGGGCCTAGCCGGCCCGAGAACTGCGCGCCAAGGGAATTGCGCGCTCCCGCCGCGAGCACGATGAAATCGGCGGTAAAGTTGTCGGCCGCCGATAGAAGTTTCCAGCTTCCATCGGCTCTCTCAATGCTCACGATGCGCTCGCGCACGATTTCCGCCCCCGCACTACGAGCCCGTTCCAGCAGAAGGCCATTGAGGTCAAGACGAGAGAAAATCGCAATCTGACGGTTTAGTTCGAAAGTGACTTTGCGTCCGGAAGGCGCGATCAATTCGCAGTGGCTAATCCAGTTACGGTCGACTTCGGCATCGCGAAGAAATGGCCATCGCTGAATCGCCTTGTCGGTAAGTCCGCCACCACACGGCTTTTCCCACGCCAGCTTTTCGTCGAAAAGAAGGACTTCGCGTCCGGCACGGGCGAGTTCCGCGGCGGCAAAAGCCCCCGCGGGGCCGCCTCCGACAACTGCAATTCGGTTCAGTCGATGCATTGATCAAGGACAGAATTTATTCGCCCGATGGTAATTGAGGGAGTAGGAAGACACAACTGCGCTGGCGTCGTACCTCCTAGCCAACGGCAGACAACTTACTGCGGCTGCTGGGTCAGTCCCTGGTAGATCGCTACTCCGGCTATGGTCAAGATCAGCACGGCGGAAGCGGTCCCCAGCACCTTCAACAGAGGGCCAATCTTGTTCACCTTGGCCATGATCTCCAGTTGTTCCTGGGCCATGTGTGATTCGGATTCACCCAGGAAAAGCTGGTCGTCCTCTTGCATTGTCAGGGTGCCACGGTAAATTAAGAGGGCAATCAGGGCGGCTGTGAGCACTCCCCAGGCGATCAGAAGCTCGAACAGAGTCGACATTACGCCACCTCGTTACAAGCGAGCTGTTCTTGCCTCCGTCAGGGGCCGTTAAGGCGGCTCCGGGCAGAGTTCTTACAGGAGATTATAGCTCCTGAACAAGGTGAGGGAAGAAGGATTTTTCAGCTCAGAACCAGCTCTGGTTGAATGGCGGCGGGAGGTCGTGAAACAGCGTTCCGGTCGACCGCAATTTCGCCTAACCGAAATGGCAATGACCTTTGATCGTCTTGCCCTTCGCGGCCCAGTCGGGACTTAGGCCGAAAGCTGGTTAGGTTGGGATACGCTCGCGCAAACGGATAGTGCAGACACCCGGTCGTCATCCAGTGAACTATCAACTCGCGTACATGCTGCGGGCTGCACAAAGAATGCACGGCTGGGCGTGCTGCCATCGCCTCATTCCATTTCCAGATTTTAAGCTTGTCTTCCCAGCAACTCTCGGTCATCAGGAACTAGGTTCTGTGATCCTCTTTGTAGTTCTCGCAAATTGTGCAGCGTAAGCTTGCCTTCCTGCTCATGAGGGTGGTTCCGAAACCATGGATAGCAAATGTGTTTCCAATTACGCAGGGGAATCGCCCTCGATATTGGCCCGGAAATCGGACAATCACACAGTTGCCCGAGCAAGCGAGTGCCGCCCGGATGGCAACACTGCCCGACGGATCGTCAGCCAACAGCGTGCGCTGCTCGGGCGCAATAAGGTTTTGTTTCTTGATCAGGACGGCCAATTACGCACAGCAGCATCGCAACTCAGCGGACTAGCAACGCGGTGCTGGCCACGACGAGTCCGACAACACCGAGAATCATGCCCGAATACCAGAAGGCCCGCTTTCCCGACAGCAGAGTTATCGAAGTCACGACGAGCCCGATCTCTAGGAAGACTTCTGCCAGATCGAAGCGGTCCGCGCGCCGCCGCACCATGCCCGTTTCTTGTTCCAGTTTCTTGGCTTCGACATCGATGTCCTTCTGCTCATCCCGATAGCGGTCCGCCTCTTTCTGGTATTTTTCGCTGGTTTTTTCGGCCTTCTGCGCGTCGCTCGTCGCCATTACGGTCGCGAGGTCCGCAAACAGTTCATCTGTGTGGCGCCGAATATTCTTAGCCTGGTAATAAGCCCACTGATCGCTGACCTTGTTCTGCAGAACTACTTCCTCGGTGTGCGTGCGATGGCCCAGCAGGGAGACCACCGCCACGAGAACCGCCAAAGTCGCCATGGTCAAGGACACCGGTGCCAAAGAACGGTCGTGGGCAGCGTGTTCGGCATGCTCGTGCAATTCGTGAAATTCTTCAGCGCTCATGGATTGTCCCGATCATAAAATTTGCTGGGATGTTAACCGTTGGGAGCAGGATTGCGCAAGCGGGTGCCACGCGGCAACGGGATCTTACTAACGACTAACCACTAGCCCCTGATTTCACTCTCCCATCACCTTAACAATCACCCGCTTATCCCTTTGCCCATCAAATTCAGCATAAAAAATCCGCTGCCAGGGGCCGAAGTCGAGCCGCCCGGCGGTAATCGGAACGATCACTTCATGATGGATGAGCAGTGCCTTCAGATGAGAGTCTCCGTTCGTTTCGCCGGTATCGTGATGTTTGTAGTCTTCTCGGAACGGCGCCAGCTGTTCCAGCCATTGATCGATGTCTTCGATCAGCCCCGATTCGTTATCGTTCACGTAAACGCCCGCAGTAATGTGCATAGCAGAGACTAGGACCATACCGTCCTTGATGTCGCTCTTCTTAACGATGGCTTCGACCTGGGGCGTGATGTGAATGTACTCGCGGTGCTGGTGGGTGTGGAACTTTAGATATTCGGTATGGAATTTCATGATCGTCAGGACAAGTCATGCCTCTACGTCTTTGTCGAAATCTACTCGTCTTGCGAATTCAGACAGCATTTCGCCCAATAACTTTTCTTCAGCGGCTGCCTCGACTGAGAGGATTTCGAAGTATTCGGATGTGCTTTCTCTAACGGGTTGCTCTCGCCGGGTTCCATTCGGGGCATCTTATTCATTATCTTTCTTTTCCGGCCTCAGCAGCGGGAACAGAATCACATCCCGAATCGATTGGGAGTTTGTCAGCAGCATAGTCAGACGGTCGATTCCTACACCCACTCCTCCGGCCGGCGGCATTCCGTACGCGAGCGCACGAATGTAGTCTTCGTCCATCTGATGGGCTTCTTCGTCGCCGCGCTCGCGTTGCTGTAGTTGTTGCTCAAAGCGGCGGCGCTGGTCCTCGGGATCGTTAAGTTCGCTGAAGCCGTTAGAGATTTCCATTTGACCGATGAAGATTTCCCAGCGCTCGGTCCAATCCGGTTCGTCAGCTTTTTGCTTGGACAGCGGCGAGACCGCCGTGGGGAATTCATAGATGATCGTGGGCTGCGTCAGGTGTTCTTCAGCAACAGCTTCGAAAAGATTAGCAATCGTTTTTCCGGTGGGCTCGCTGGGATCATATGGGATGTGCGCATGTCCGGCATTGAACCGTTCGACTAGCGCCCGCACCGAATCATGCGAAGCACAATCCGAAATTGCCGGTTTCGCACCCGCCGATTCCGGCCAGTACTCGATAATTGCCTCCCGCATGGTCAAGCGCCGCCAGTTTCCTTCCGACCAGTCCATCTCCTGGTCGCCCCACTTCGTGGTGGTTCCGCCAGTCACGTCTTTTGCCGCCTGAATGATCAGTTCCTGGGTCAGATCCATGACGCCGCGGTAATCCGTGTAGGCCTGGTAAAACTCAAGCATGGTGAACTCGGGATTATGCCGTGTGGAAATGCCTTCGTTGCGGAAGTTGCGATTAATTTCGTACACGCGATCGAACCCACCCACCGTAAGCCGCTTGAGATAGAGCTCAGGTGCGACCCGCAGATACAGGTCCATGTCGAGCGTGTTGTGGTGTGTAACGAACGGCTTGGCTACAGCGCCGCCCGCGACCGGCTGCATCATCGGAGTTTCAACTTCAACAAACCCGCGGTCACCCAGAAACGCGCGCATGGACTGCACCAACCTGGCGCGCTTGATGAAAACTTCGCGCACCTCCGGATTCATCACCAGATCGACATAACGCTGGCGATAGCGCAGTTCGACATCAGTCAAACCATGCCACTTCTCGGGCAAAGGAAGAAGGTCCTTGGACAAGAACGTGATCTCCTTGACGTGGACAGTGAGCTCGCCCGTTCTCGTGCGAAATAAATATCCGCTGGCGCCGATGTGGTCGCCGAGGTCGAGCAGTTTGTAAAGCTCAAAGCCTTTCTCGCCAATCGCATCTTTCTTAACGTAAATCTGTAGTCGCTGTCCGTCCTGCTGCAGGTGCGCGAATCCGGCCTTGCCCATGAGACGAATGGCCATAATGCGTCCCGCAACAACCACGTTGATGGGCGCAGCCGCGAGTTCCTCTGCAGTTTTTTCCGAATACCCGGCGAGAATCTGCGGAATCGTGTGCGTGAAATCGTACTTAGTCGGGTATGCCAACTGGCCGAGCGCTTCAATCTGCTTCAGCTTTTGAAGTCGGAGTTGATAAATGTTTTCGTCGAGTGACAATGAGGGGCCTTCGTGCAGTAAAGTTAAGTTGCGATTATAGAGGAATTAAATCATTGCGGATTGAGTCACTCCAATGATTCAGTTCCACGATGTATCATTCTGAATCTAGAGCATCCGGAATGACCACTGCCTTAACGAAACCGATCGCCGGCGAATCCTTCGCCGCCAGCCGCTGGACTAGAGGCAATCTTTTCTTCCCGACGCGAATTGTAGTCAGCCCGCTGCACGTCAGCCGCGTAAAGCCGCGCCTGTTTGGCAACACCGAGGAGAGCATTGCGATTTCCCAAGTCGCCTCAGTCGAGATTTCGACGGGGATCATCTGGTCCCAAATTCGAATTGATTCCACTGGAGGCGCTGATCCGATCACCAGCCATGGACATCGCAAGCGCGATGCGATCCGCATTCGTGAATTGATTGAGACCTACCAGGTCGGCGCCCGGTCCGGGACTTCTACTGGCCAAAGCTGATCCGCACCATCTCCAGAGTCTCTTTGGACGCCGGCTCATAGCGTCACTGCATCAGGGCGCGTGCCGCAGATTCGGCGAGTAGGGGATGGCCGCCGACCACATGCACTTCCTTCACGCTGCCGTCCGCTCGGACTACGGCCTGAAGCTGGACGGCTCTCTTGAGGTTCATCTAGCGCGCAACTCGCCGGATAATCGGGAGGACGCCCGCTCTTGAGTGTGCGCGAACTTTACATTTGAATGCCGGAAAGCGCAGCTTCATTAGCGCTCGGGGTCGAGCGGTTAGAACTGTAACGAATACCGGCACGATCGAGCGATGCCGAATTCGTCTCAAAACTGATTCTTCCATCCCTCGGAATGAGATTGATCATGCCGCTCCGTGCCAGAAAATCTTTGTCCTCGCCGACCAGCAAAACGCCGAGCTTCTCCCGTCCAGCAATCGCGGGCGCCAGATTCTGTTCGGTGGCCCGAAAGAATACGAGATGGCAGAATTTCAGCTCTGCCGGAGAGGGCGGTGCCGGATTTCAAGCGGATGGCCGCGAATGGTTTTGCCTGCGAGCGTGGATCGAAGGACATTCACAGACTCCTCGTTCCCACCGAACACGCAAAGAACCAGGCTAGAGCCTTCGCTGGGCATAGCCTGCGCAGGCCATTCTGTCGCCTTACCAAAGTTGTACAGATAAGCGGCCTTGACCTGGTACTCGCTCTCGGTCTGCTGCGCGTTTGCCGCGGACGCGATTGCAAGAACCATTCCCGTGATGGCCGCGAAGATCGACATCGACCCAATCCGGGACAGGGAAGTGTGCATTGAGCATAGTCCTGCTAGAGTGTTCTTCGACAGAAGCTGAATTCGGCTTTAGATAATTCGGCTTTAGATGACGGGAGTATGGCTCCTTCTCCTCAAGATCCGGAAAAGAAGAACCCTTGGGTGCAGATGGCCAACTACGCCCAACTGGCAGTCGTCTTTCCGGCGGCGACGGTAATCGGATGGCTGATCGGATCTGCGCTCGATCGCTGGCTGCACACCAGCTGGCTTTACCTTGTTGGCCTGATCTTGGGCATCATCGCTGGATTTGTGGAGTTGATACGCACAGCGTTGAAAGACAGCTCTTAGAAAAGAGCTCCTAGCTGTTAGCTTTTGGCCTTTAGCTAAAACCCTCTGCTTTCGAAAGCTGAAATCTGTTCCACCATGGCTCCCGAGACACAACCGGCGACTGACGATTTCTACTCCCGAGCCCTGGAACGAATTCAGCGGATCATGGTAGTCATCGGACTCGCCGCCGTCGGCACGGCGTGGGGATATTTCGGGTGGCGCATCGGGGTAGGTGTCGCCCTGGGGGGCTCCATAGCTTACCTGAATTTTCATTGGCTCAAGAAAGTCGTAGCGGGAATCGCAGAGCTCACGATTCAATCTGGAAGCCCAGCCTCGAGCCGCGGAATAGTACACCGGTTTCTCCTGCGCTATTTTTTGATGGCTCTGATCGCGTTTGTTATACTTACTGTTTCCCGCGAGAGCCTTTATGGACTGTTTGCGGGCTTATTTCTGCCCGTAGCGGCCATTTTGTGCGAGGCGGCTTACGAGACGTATAGAGTGGTCAGTGGCCGGTGATTATTGGCCAGACGTTTGAGGTTGTTCTCACTGAGCACTAGCCACTTACAACTGAATTTCAATGCCTGAACAACTCAGCTTTACCCAATTTCTGAACCATGTACTGGCCGGGCCGGTCACGTCCCTGCTGCGCGCGCTGCACATTGAGCCGCAGTACCCGCAGGCGCCGATTACAAACGCCGTCGCCATGGAAGTGTTGGTGTTCGGTTTTCTGCTGCTGATTTTCATCTTGGTCCGCTCCCGTCTTTCCGTCGAGAGTCCTGGCGGTTTGCAGCATATGTTCGAAGGCATTCACGGATTTGTGGAAGGTCAGAGCCGCGATGTCATCGGCCATCACAGCGAGCGATTCACGCCATTCCTGGTGGCGCTTGGCCTGTTTATCCTGATTTCGAACCTGTTTGGAGTCGTGCCCGGCCTGGAGTCGCCCACCGCGTATCCAGTTGTCCCTCTAGGCTGCGCAATTTGCGCGTTTGTGTACTATCAGGCCCAGGGATTCAGGAATAGCGGCGTTGCTTATTTGAAACATTTTCTCGGTCCAATGTGGTGGCTGGCGCCGTTGATGCTGCCCCTAGAAATCATCAGCCACCTCGCCCGATTGATGTCGCTCACGATTCGTCTTTACGCGAACATGTTCGCGGGGGACATGGTAACACTGGTATTTTTCTCGCTGATTCCGATTGGTGTTCCGGTCATTTTTCTTGGATTGCACATCGGAGTCGCGCTTTTGCAGGCGTACATTTTCGTGCTGCTAACGACCGTCTACCTGGCGGGAGCTGTAGCGATAGAGCACTAGCAACTGGCCACTGGCAACTGTTTTTAGCCGTTCAGCGTGAGGGCGTTTGCACGGTAACGTCAACCACCCACTGGCGGCAATTCATAGGAGAAAAAACAATGCGTATTTTGAGCTATGTGTTTATGGTGGTGTCCGCCCTGTGTTTCGCCGTGCCTGCTTTTGCGCAGGGCGGCGAATCGAGCGCAACTAACTGGATAGCGATTTCCGCAGGATTTTCGATGGCAATCGCTTCCGCAGGATGCGGCATCGGTCAAGGCCGTGCCACCGCTTCGGCGACCGAGGCCCTTGCCCGGAACCCTTCCGCCCGCGCGGGCATTCAGTTCGCGCTGATTCTGGGACTGGCGCTGATTGAATCGCTCGCGCTCTATACCCTTGTGATTATTTTTGCGAAAGTAAAATAAGTTCGAAAAGAGAAGCCTTTGCCCTAAGGGGTAGAGGCTTTTTTATTTCGCAGCAGCTGCCTGGGATATCCACGCCCGCATGATGTCTCAACGGTGAGATTATCGGTGGCGCTCGTTCCCCTTACTGCCACGGGTTTCCGGCGGATGTTCAAGCGAATCCAGCAGCAGGTTGCGGACCCGGTGACGGCTCTCGAGGTCGATGTTCACAAACTCGAAGCCAACTTCGTTGACCCGGGCGCGTCGCAGGAGCACTTGCGCGCGAATGTGGCGCATTCCTACGTTGATGTCCAGGTCGGCTTCTGACCCGATGCGCAGGGTGTCTTCCTTCGTACCCATGCCGCCGCCCAGACTAAACTCGCGCACAGAGAGTGTCGAGCGTCCCCATGAGCTGCTGATCGTGGCGGGAACCGGTTTCCGGAGCACGATTCGTTCGTATCTCCGCTGACGCACCCATGGGCATGCCGGTGCTGAATCCAAGGGCCCAATAGCCAGTTCTCCAGGTTCGAGTCCGCTTTCCGCCATGATTTTCGTGGCGTAGCGAGGATCGATTTTAGCGAGCGCCTGTGCCGCAGCAATGCGCAGTTCGCGATGATGCTGCCATTTAAACATCTTTTTCGCAGCGAACAGATTTTGCAGCACAGGCACTGCGTCAGGCTCACGGAGTCTGCCCAGAGCCTCGATGGCTTTCAGTTGAAGGAGAGGCGACCGCCCCTGGGTCTCACCTGCTCCCGCCATTACGATCAGCGGAGGCGCAGCAGTACGGTCGCTGCTCATCCCGATTTCATCGAGTGCTTGTGGCACCACTGCCGGGTCGAGCACTTCCAGGATTTCGAGCAAAGTGCGCCCACGATCGGCAGCCGCGCCATACGCAATCTGGCGAACGATGACGTCGTGATAAAACCGGTTCCATTGTGGCAAGCGCAGTGGGAGAAACTCCAGGAGTCCCGGCACATCCAGCCGGCTTAGTAGGCCGACTGACGATACCGCTTGCCGTTGTTGACCGCTGCGCAGCATCTCGCGCAGAAACTCATTTGCGCCCAGGCCAAGTTCATTCACCAAGTCCACAATGCGGTCGCACTCTTCACGTCGCATGGAGCGGAAAAATCGCTCCGCCAAATGCTCAGCAGCAGCCTGCGGGTTTCGCCGCAGCACTCCCACCAGATCAGCCTGCACTGGTTGCTGACGCAACGCGTCTTCAATGAACTCCGATATCCGGCCCTCTATTCCGATTCGCGATCGCAGGTCCTTTTCCAACGCAGGACGCCGGCTGGAGACATACTCCATGGCCTCGCACGCCTGCGCGACCGCGCGGTATTGCTTCCGCTGATGGGCTTCCGAACTCAGGCGCACAAACGCGGCGCTGAACAGGGATTCGATTTCCGGATCGGACTCTTTCGCAATGGCGTCGCCCAGTTTCTGCGCTGTGTCGCCGAGCACTGTGCCCCCAACCACCGCAAACAGATCAGCAAGCTGGGACAAGCCCGCGGCAACTTTGCTGCGATACTCGGGATCTGTTCCCGTGACAGCGCTTGCATAATTCGTGAGGATCTCGGAGGCTGTCTCCCGATCGCTGCGCTGCAGCAGCAGTTCCACATACTGACGCACATTTCGCGCCGGAACGCAGGCCGCATCTTCTGACAGCAATGCACGTTTCTTGCTGCCCTCCGGCAGCTCCGCCCAAAACATGCGGTCGAGCATGTCGGCATGCGCTTCCACCAGCATGCCAGCCTTGCTCATCTTGTCTTCCTGTACCCGCAGGATTTTTCGCAGATTCCCCATCTGCTGGCTCATCTGTTCCAGCAGTTCGTGTACGGCATTGACTTTTAGATCGCCGTCTTGAAAGCGCTCCAGCGCATAGCGGATCGCCATCTGCTCGGCTGCGCGCATCAGAATGGGGCCGCCGAGATTGTGATCACCGGACTTAGAAAGTTCGTCAAGCAGCGACAGCACTGATGTTCTAATTTTCTCTTTGGAGTGGTGCAGCTCGACCCCGATAAGTTCGGGCTTCGCGCCGAGCTCCCCGAATCTGGTCAGCAGCTGCAACGCTTGAAGCGTTTCCGCATCACTGAGCAGAAATGGCTGGGTGGCCCAGCCGCTTGGTGCTTGGACAACATCGAGCCGCTGCGGCTGTGCATTGGTTCCAGCGCCTGCGTCGGACTTTGCGCCTTCCGCGGCCGCGATAAGCTGTACCAGCTTGGTCGGATCGTTCAGCCAGTCCTTGAACTCGGGGCCGAGAGATTGCGCCGCGATCTGGGCTGCCACAGTCACATTCGCCGTGGCCGGATCGGCCGCCACAAACTTCACTTCGTTGACGCGAATGTTCCCCTTGTTGTCGGGGAATGCGCTTCTGACATGATCGGCGAGATCTTGCGCTCGGGTCCCATTGAACGCAAACGCCCGAACGAGCTTCTCAAATTCCTCTGCGGTGACGCTCCCCAAAAACTGTATGCTCGTAAGCCCCGATGCGGTCAGAAGCTGGGCGAAACTGCGCTCGGCCTGTCCGGCTTCGATCGCAACACCATCGACGAGCATCCGGTCATTCGAAACCCCGAGCACAAAGCTGCCTTTGGTCTTGGGGACCGCGTCCTTCAATTCGCTCCACGCCACCTCAAACTGGCCCTTGCTCCGCCGATGATTAAAGCCATAAAGGCGAACGTATTTCACCAGGATGTTGAGGCTATGGATGAACGGACGCGCAGAGGCCCCTGCGGCCGCCTTACTTGTGCCTGTGCTTGGAATATGAAGCTCCCCGAAATCTTGCCGAGACTAGCGTAAGCTGAAAGGAACGCCACCGCATGTTACCGAGGTCATGGCACGGTGGGATGAGAAAGCTTGGGGGCTTCGTAAGCTGATGATTTCAGGAGTGTCAGTGGCTAGTGAAAAGCCATCGCCCTAGAGATCAGCCGGGATCGGCCGGATCAATCAGTGGTCCCCTAACCCCTGACCACTAGCGCCTGACCGCTAGCCACTACTTCTCCGACATGACGAAATTCACTGCAGCCGTCGCGTTAGGAGCGACGTTGACGCTTTTCTCCCATGTGCGGGGCTGAGTAAAAACCGGGCGCTCGACCCGTTTTTCAGTGAGCACATCGAACGAACCTTCCTGCCGCGCAACTCCCCATCCTTCATGCCATGCGACGATCTGGTACTCGCCAGGAGGCACATTTGAGAGTTCAAATTTCCCGCTCTCGTCAGTTACCGCGTAGTAAGGATGCGAAACGACAAACATCTCGGCATTCATCCAGGTATGCCCGCCGTTGCACTTCAAATTGACCAATCCCACCGCAGGCATCTCGCGGGAAATGACGTGATCTGGGAAAGGGAAGGGCAGATTGTACGTCGCTGCTCCATCCATGTGAACGGTGTGAAGCACGGCGTCGGAGCTCTTCATCTGGAACTCAGTATTGCTCGGCACCAGCAGAATGTGCGGCTCGTAGCGGCAGCGTTTCTGGTCCAGAAACCGGCGCTGCTGTGGAATATCCATGGCTTTGCCGCTGGAAATATCTTTTAGAAAGACAACCGTATTCGCCACTCCTCCTTGCGGGCTGACGATCAAACGCTCCAGATCGCGGGTCTTCTGCGATTCCGGGTCACAAACTTTAGGGTCCTTATTGATTGGCGCACTGACCAGGTGCGGCAGAGGCCCCGACCACTTGACTGTGCCGGTGATCATGCCGCCGTTCCCGACTGTGATCACCTGGTACCTTTGGCCGAAGCAAAAAGCCGATAACGCAAACAGCACGGCGCTCAGAGTGAGCTGCCGGAAACAATTCCACATAGAAAACCTCACGTAGACCGCCAGGCAGGCTGCGGCTTACTAAAGCCTAACCCGGAAACCCGCGTCTGCAAGTAACTCCAGTAATGAGCGTAGTCTGTATCCGGAACTGAGACTAGTCGGCGTGACTGCCGGCAGGAGAAATGTCGCCTGGAACAATGCGGTGTTTTCGACTCCAGGACCAGCGCATGCGATCGAGGTAAAGATAGACGACTGGGGTGGTGAAAAGAGTGAGCGCCTGCGACAGGATCAGTCCGCCAACGATCGTGATTCCCAACGGCTGGCGAAGTTCGGATCCAACTCCGGTGCCGAGCGCCAGAGGCAAGCCGCCAAGCAGCGCCGCCATCGTGGTCATTAGAATCGGGCGGAAGCGTAGCATACATGCTTCAAAAATCGCGTCTTGCGGCGACTTGCCCTCGCGGCGTTCGGCATCGAGCGCGAAATCGATCATCATGATTGCATTCTTTTTCACGATTCCGATCAGCAGAATGATTCCGATCAGTCCCATCACGTTGAGTTCATTGTGAGTGATTAGCAACGCCAGGAGCGCGCCGACCCCGGCCGATGGCAAAGTCGAAAGAATCGTAATGGGGTGAATGTAGCTCTCGTACAAAATGCCAAGCACGATGTAAACAGTTAGCAGAGCCGTGAGGATCAGCACAGGCTCGTTCGAGAGCGATTCCTGGAAGGCGGCTGCGGTGCCTTGGAAACTGGCGTGAATCGTGGCAGGAAATCCGATTTCATTTTTGGCGGCATCGATCGCCTGAGTCGCTTGTCCCAGTGAGACGTTGGGCGCCAGGTTGAAGGAAATCGTTGTCGCCGGAAATTGCCCCTGGTGATTTACCGCCAGCGCGGTGTTCGCTGGGCCGAAATGTGCGATTGCAGACAGCGGGACCACCTGCCCACCGGAAGAGCGCACGTAAACCGCCTGCAGCGCCTCCGGGCTCTGCTGATACTGCGGGTCAACTTCCATCACTACGTGATATTGGTTGAGTTGCCGGTAGATGGTTGAGACTTGTCGCTGTCCAAAGGCGTCGTAGAGTGCATTATCGATGTCCTGCGGCGAAATTCCGAGACGCGAAGCCGTGTCGCGGTCGATAATGACATTGGCTTCCAGACCTCTGTCCTGCTGGTCAGTGTTCACGTCGCGCAGTTCTCTGACGGTGCGGAACTTCTGCATCAGGCGCGGCCCCCAGGCGCTGAGTTCTTTCAGGTTCTCGCCTTGCAGCGTGTATTGATACTGTGCCTGGCTCTGACGTCCGCCAATGGTCAAGTCCTGAGCGGATTGCATGAACAAGGTCGCTCCCGGAACGGCCGCCAGCTTGTGACGCATCTCGCCGATGACCCGGTCCGCAGTTATTTTCCGCTCTTTGCCACGCGGCTTCAGCGTGATGAACATGCGCCCCTGATTTTTTGCCGTATTTCCTCCGGCGAAAGCGACGACGGCCCGCACATTGTTGTCTCGCATCACAATGTCAACAAACTGCTGCATTTTTTCTCGCATTGCCGCAAAAGAAATGTCCTGATCGGCCTGCACCGACCCGGTCAATCGCCCGGTATCCTGCTGCGGGAAGAAGCCTTTAGGAACAGCAGCGTAGAGATAAATAGTGAGCCCCGCGGTCGCAATCGTAACCAGCAATGTCACGGTCTGGTGCCGCAACACCCAGCCGAGGCTTACGCGATAGGTCTTCAGCATCCAGTCAAAAAAAGACTGAGACGTTCGATACATCCGCCCGTGCTTTACTTCGTGCAGCGGCTTCAAAATCTGTGCGCACATCATTGGCGTGGTGGTCAGCGATACCAAAAGCGACACGCTGATAGCGACGCTTAATGTCACCGCAAATTCGCGGAATAGTCGCCCTACCAATCCGCCCATCATCAGAATTGGAATGAAAACTGCAACCAGAGACGTGCTCATCGAAAGTACGGTAAAGCCGATCTCACGCGCTCCCCGAAAAGCCGCCGCGACCGGAGTCATTCCTTGTTCGAGGTAGCGCGTAATGTTCTCGAGTACAACAATGGCGTCGTCGACGACAAAACCGGTAGAAATCGCCAGAGCCATCAGCGACAAGTTGTCGAGACTGTAGCCAAGCATGTACATCACCGCGAACGTACCGATCAGCGACAGCGGAACAGCAATACTGGGAATGATGGTTGCGCGGACAGTCCGCAGGAACGCGAATACCACCAGAATCACCAATACCACCGAAATCATCAGCGTGATTTCGATGTCATGCACTGAGGCTCGAATCGTGGTGGTGCGGTCCATCACTACGTCGATGTGGATTGCTGGAGAGATCGAAGCCGACAGTTGCGGCAACAGACGATAAACATTGTCCACGGTCTCGATGATGTTCGCGCCCGGCTGCCGAAAAATGATGATGAGTACTGCGGGTTTCGCTTGCGCCGAAGGATCAGTGGTATTGTGTCCTGCGAGGCCAATTACGCGAGTGTCCTCGACTGAATCCTGCACATTGGCCACGTCGCTCAGCCGCACCGCCGCGCCGTTTTGATAAGCAACGACCAGCGGCTGATACTTGTCGGCAGTCTTGATCTGGTCGTTATCTCTAATAGCCCAGGCATTGATCGCATTGGCGAGATCGCCCTTAGGACGATTGGCATTGGCTGACCCAAGCGCAGTGCGTACCGTATCAAGTCCCAGCCCAAGTTTGTTCAGTTGGTTCGGATTCACTTCCGCGCGCACTGCGGGACGCGCTGCTCCTCCTACAAATGCCTGTCCCACGCCACTGACCTGGGCCAGCTTCTGCGAAAGCACGGAGTCGGCAGCATCGTAAATCTGCGGCAGCGTGATAGTGTCCGAAGTCAGCGCAAGAATAAGAACGGGAGCGTCAGCAGGGTTCACTTTGCGGTAAGTCGGATTTCCAGGCAGATACGACGGCAACTGGCTCCGCGCGGCGTTGATTGCCGCTTGCACATCGCGTCCAGCAGCATCGATGTTCCGGTTGAGATCGAACTGCAAAACAATATTTGTCGAGCCGATCTGGCTTGTCGAGGTCATCTGGTTTACGCCAGCAATGCGCCCGAACTGCCGCTCCAGGGGAGTCGCCACCGCCGACGCCATTGTTTCCGGACTCGCCCCGGGAAGCCCAGCTTGCACCTGAATGACAGGGAATTCCACCTGCGGCAGCGGCGCAACTGGCAGGTATTGGAATGCCAGGATTCCTGCCAACAGCACTCCCACAGTCAGCAGCGAAGTGCCGACCGGACGCTTAATAAATGGAGACGAAACGCTCAAATCAATCTCCTGTTGCTGGCTGCTCTTGGAAGTGCCGGAATCCAAATCGCTCAAAGCGCGTAGATAAACGATCAAACCACAGATAAACCACCGGCGTGGTGTAAAGCGTAAGCAGTTGACTCAATATCAGACCGCCGACAATTGTGATGCCCAGCGGATGGCGCAACTCGGAACCGGTTCCACGGCCCAGTGCTAGTGGCAAGCCGGCAAACAAAGCTGCCATGGTCGTCATCATGATGGGCCGAAAACGCAGCAGGGAAGCCTGATAGATCGCTTCCTCTGGTGGCTTATGTTCGTCGCGTTCGGCTTCGAGCGCAAAGTCGATCATCATGATGGCGTTCTTCTTGACGATGCCAATCAAGAGAATGATTCCGATGAGGCTGACCACTCCCAAATCATTGCCCGTGATCAACAACGCAAGCAACGCGCCGACACCAGCGGACGGAAGTGTGGAGAGAATTGTGATGGGATGAATGTAGCTCTCGTACAGTACGCCCAGAACGATGTACACAGTAATAATCGCCGCCAGGATCAGCAGTGGCTCACTTGAGAGCGAATTGCGAAATGCGGCTGCCGTTCCTTGAAAGCTGGTGTGGATACTCGCAGGTGTGCCGATGGCCTGCTCAGCAGCATCGATGGCTTTTGTCGCCTCGCCAAGTGAAACGCCCGGAGCAAGATTGAAAGACAAAGTCACCACCGGGAATTGCCCCTGGTGATTGATCGCAAGCGACGCATTCGTGCGTTCGATGTGGGTGAAAGCGGAAAGCGGGACCTGCGTTCCCGTGCCGGATTTCACATATATGCTGTTCAGCGAATCCGGGTCCTGCTGGAATTGCGGATCGGCCTCAAGCACGACGTGATATTGATTCAGCTGCGTGTAGATGGTCGAAACCTGCCGCTGGCCGAAGGCGTCATAAAGAGTGTTGTCGATTGCTGTCGGCAAGATTCCCAGGCGCGACGCCGAATCGCGATCGATCACCAGATCAGCCTGCAGGCCGCCATTCTGCTGGTCGCTGGCCACGTCGCGCAGTTCGGGCGACTGACGAAGTTGGTCCAACAACTTCTGCGACCACGCCGATAACTCCCGCGCATCCGTGTCCTCAATCGAGTACTGGAATTGCGTGCGGCTGACTCGGTCCTCGACGGTCAGGTCTTGAATCGGCTGCATGTAAAGCGTGATCCCTGCAACCTGAGTCAGTTGCGGCTGAAGTCGCCGGATGATCTCCGAGGCGGTCGAACTCCGTTCATCGCGCGACTTCAAGTTAATTTGGATTCGCCCGCTATTGATTGTGGGATTCGTGCCATCCACGCCAATGAAAGACGACAGGCTGGCTACGTCGGGGTCTTTCAGGATCACCTGCGCCAGTTGCTGCTGGCGCTGCGCCATAGCATGAAATGAAATATTCTGCGGCGCATCCGAAATGCCGAGAATCACTCCCGTGTCTTGCACAGGGAAAAAACCCTTAGGAACGACAACATAGAGCAGCAGAGTCAGTACAAGCGTGCCGGCCGTCACGAGTAGAGTTGCCGTCTGGTGCTTCAGAACCCACTTCAGGGTGCGGCCGTAATACTGAATCACGCGCTCATAAACCCGTTCCGACCATTGATAGAAGCGTGTTTCTTTTTCTCCATGCTTCTTTGACTTCAGGAGCCGCGCGCTCATCATCGGAGTCAGCGTCAAAGAGACAAACGCCGACACCAGAATCGTGACCGCCAGCGTGACCGCGAATTCCCGGAACAAGCGACCGACAATATCGCCCATAAAAAGCAAAGGAATGAGGACCGCGATCAGCGAAACCGTCAGGGAGACGATGGTGAAACCGATTTGGCCCGCGCCTTTCAGTGCCGCATCGAGCGGGGAGTCGCCAGCTTCGAGAAACCGGTTGATGTTCTCGATCATGACGATGGCATCGTCGACCACGAATCCCGTCGAAATTGTTAGCGCCATCAAAGTCAGATTGTTGAGGCTGTAGCCCAGTAGGTACATCACCCCGAATGTCCCAACCAATGACACGGGGACAGCAACGCTGGGAATGACAGTCGCCCTCAGGTTGCGCAAGAACAGAAAGATCACCAGTACAACCAGAGCGACGGTGAGGCTCAGCTCGAACTCCACATCCTTGACCGAAGCGCGAATAGTCTGCGTACGGTCAGTAAGGATCGCAAGCTTAGTCGCGGCCGGAAGCGATGCTTGAAGTTGCGGAAGGAGCTTCTTGATTTTGTCTACAACGCTGATAATGTTTGCCCCCGGCTGCCGCTGGATATTCACAATGACTGCGGGGGACAAGTTCATCCACGCGGCCTGGTCGGTGTTCTCCACGCCATCCGCGATATTGGCAACATCGGCAAGCCGCACCGGTGCGCCATTCCTGTAAGCAATTACGATCGGCTTGTATTGCGCGCCGGAGAGAAGCTGATCATTCGCGCCGATAGTGAAAGACTGCCGCGGGCCGTCCAATGTTCCTTTTGCCTGGTCTACGTTTGCGGAGCCAAGCGCGGTGCGCACGTCCTCCAGGCTCAGTCCAT
>WNGK01002267.1_pt1 | contig 22543 bp, 14 predicted proteins | sample 5400601 | NCBI WGS metagenome assembly WNGK01 (sample SAMN13153376, study PRJNA577476) | soil metagenome | isolation source: 60 cm soil or saprolite under Garry oak tree replicate 1 | place: USA:California | collected 2016-06-15
AAAATCCTATTCACCTCAAATCAATCGTGGTATGCACGAGGCCTCGCTTGCATACTCTCAGGAGCACATTTTCGAGCGTCTCTCAGTGGCCAGAGAGCATGAGGTTCTAACCGAGGCTCTTCGTCACGGGCGCGGCAACGTCGAACTCAGCGACCTTCAGGGCGCTCTCTCCCTTGAGCATGTGAAAGGGACGCTCATCACCTCCGGAGATGAAATTGCGACACACGCGAGTCTCCAACGTGAGCGCGACATGATCGCGGTCGTTAACCGCGGAGTGGATCGCTACGACTGCCTCGGCAAGGGGCGCGACTTTGAGCTTTCGGACAACCTCCGTCCCGAACAGAGGCGCGCCGTCGAAGCAGTGCTCGACTCTCGCGATCTGGCGGTCAATGTTCGAGGTGCTGCACCTTAAGATCGCGCTTTCCCGAGAGTCGCTTCAAGATAGTGGGGAGCCAGAACGCAATCCCGTAACTACCCGTCATGGCGCAGAAGTAGCAAGCGGTCAGCAAGATTACATCGCGATGGCGCAGCGCCTGCCACACGCTGTAGGAATGGCGAGGCTTCTTGGCCTCTTTTTCCCGCTGTAACTCGGTGGTGATCCACAATTTTTCGTCGGCGGGAAGCCAATCGGCCTGACGCGGCCAATCGGTCAAATACCAGAGCGTGATTACACCCACTATCACTGCTGGAATTCCTTCGATGATGAACAACCATCGCCATCCTCTCATTCTCATCCTGAGTACATTCGTTCTCGGAACGAGCACAAGCAGCGGTAGCGGACCTGCTGTTATCAGAGCAAGCATTGGTACTCCGACGGTTACTGGAATTGGATAACGCGGCGAGGACACCGCCGGGACAGCCGGTAAGACGCCGGCGCTACGCGAAGACTGGTGCTCACTCTTCTTTCTCGATCCTGTGGTCCTGAGTCCGTTACGCTATACTGCTACGGAGCTTCCGCGAACAGACGACGCGAGCGGAAGCGGTGCGTGTCAGGAGTTAGGAGTGACGCAGATCAGTTCGGTGCGACCGAAGGCCAATGGAAGCGAAATGATCCGCTCCGAGGATGAGCGAAGGCCGTGGCTTACGGCGCTGGAAGCCCGTTTTGCCCAAGCCGAGCCGAATCTCAGCAGCAGTCGTCAAGAGTTGATTCGCGAGATTTTGGATCACGCGGAAGAAACTTATTTCCTTTCCTCCAGAGCATTGGCCAAGAGATACGAACTGGATCCGACCACGATCGTCCGCACGATTCAGGCTCTGGGCTATAAGCGCTACGGAGAATTTGCTGCCGACTTGCGGTCACATTTTGTGGCGCGCATTACTCCCTACGCGCTTATGAGATCGGCGGTGCGCGACAAGCGTAGCGTCGCCAACCACATCGAGCACACGCTGGATATGGATATCCAGAATCTAAACGCCCTGCGCTCTCAGTTGGACGTGAAGCGGGTGCTGGAAATTGCCAAGCGCATCGACCGGGCTGGCCGGATAATGGTAGTGGGAATTGATTTCGCTGCTTCGCTTTCGAATCTGCTGGCCTACGGACTGGTCTCGATCGGCTACGATGCGGAAGCGCCTGCAGGATCCGCGGGAAACTTAAATCAAAAGATTCTTCTCTTAGGTCCGAAGGATCTGCTCATCGCCATCAGTTTTGGCCGGTGCCTTCAGGACACGGTCGATTCGGTCATTCGTGCCCGTGATAACGGAGTCCCAACGTTTGGATTGACCGATAGCGAGAAGAGTCCCATTGCGCGCTTTGCGGACGCCTTCCTGATCACTTCAATTGCAAGCCCATCATTCCATGGCTCCTATGTCGCGGTAGTTTCCGCGATCAATGCGTTGCTAGTGGCATGCTCGCAGCTTCGCCCTCAGCGCTCTCTCACAACTTTGCGGCGGAAAGAGCAGGAATTCAGGTCGCGATGGTATACACCCCTGGCGGGGAAATCAGTGAAAAGAGATTCGGACAAATACGAGTAGAAAACTTTCGCTAGAGCAACGCAAAGCGAACCCGTAGCCAATACGGAGCCTGAGATGCGCGAGCTTACTCGCGATTTGACCAGCCGGGACCCCGTAGAACCGTGCCGGCAGTCGTTCCCGTCAACTTTCCATCTTCATATTCAAGTTTTCCGTTCACGAAAACGTACTTCACGCCCGCGGAGATTTGAGCGGGATTCTCATATGTTGCTTTGTCAACGATAGTTGCTGGATCGAAAATCGTTATATCCGCGAAGAAGCCTTCCTTCAAGAGTCCGCGGTTCCGGATACGTTCGCGCTGAGCCGGAAGAGAAGTAATCTTGCGGATCGCCTGTTCCAGCGGAAGCAAATGCTCGTCGCGCACGTAGTGACCAAGAAAGCGCGGCATCGACCCGAACGCGCGCGGGTGCGTGTGAGGCTCGAACAGCGGTCCATCCAATGAGAGTTCGCCGGCATCGAGGCCAATGCTCGTCCACGCCTGCTTCAAGCCATAACGCAAGTCTTCCTCGCTGGCTATGAAATAAAGCGCTCCGGTCTGAGCTTTGTCGGCAATCACCAAATCCATCAGAACATCCAGCGGATCTTTTCCCTGCTCCTTGGCTATTTGGGCGAGGGTCTGGCCGTCATATTTTTTAAGATCGGGATTGTCGACACCGGATACGAGAACTCCGGAGGCTCCGCCGCTCGCAAGATAAAGGTTCTCCCAATTGGGATGCTCAGTGGCCATTTCCTGCTTGATCCTGGCGCGAGTCGCAGCATCCTTAATTCGCTCCAGCAGCTTTGCCGCTCCTCCGTCCGCAATCCAAGGCGGCAAGCTCGAAGCCAGTGCCGTTCCGCCGGCCACGTAGGGATACATGTTTGCTGAGACATCCTGACCCGCATCGCGGGCGGCCTCAATCATTCCCGCGATCTTGGGCATGTTGCCCCAACGGGGTTGTCCGATCACCTTTAAATGAAAGATCTCTACCGGCAAATGACCTTCGCGGCCAATTCGCAGCGCTTCATCGAGAGCGGCGGTTTCACTTTGGCCTTCGCTGCGCATGTGGGTTGCATAAATCCCTCCGTATTGACCGGCGACTTTGGCCAATTCAATGAGTTCATCGGTCTTGGCATAGTGTCCCGGAGGATAAATAAGTGCGGTTGAGATACCGAATGCCCCTTGCTGCATCGCCTCCGCAACAAGAGCTTTCATCTTGTCGAGCTCTTCGGATGTAGGCGCGCGATCAACCTGGCCAAGAACCGCCTGACGCACCTGCGCGGCTCCGACATAGGTGCCAATGTTCAATGGAGTGCCGGATTTTTCCAGGCGAGAGAAGTAACCATCCAGGCTGGTCCAGTCCACTGTCAGATGGTAGTGATCGAGTTCAGGTTGCAGTTCAGAAAGTGTAAGCGCATTCTGAGGGGCGATCGAATTTCCTTCGCCGGTAATTTCGCTGGTTATGCCTTGTGACAATTTGCTCAACGAGCGGTTGTCGATGAGCAAAGCCTCTTCTGATTGCCCGAGCATGTCGATGAATCCAGGAGAGACGACGAGATTGTGAGCATCAATAATTCGCTTGGCATTAGAACCATCAAGCTTCCCTATCTTTGCGATGCGATCGCCGCGTATCGCTATGTCTCCTGAAACCCAGGGATTTCCTGAGCCATCGATGATCTTGCCATTTTTAATGATGACGTCGTACGCGTTGCTCGGATTATCTTGCGCAAAAACGGTGAAGGTAAAACAAAGGGTAAACAGCAGCACGCGGATGGCGCTACCTTTGCTGATCATCTTATTCGTGGATTGCATGGTCCCTCAGGGGATGAAGCCTGTGTCTTTCCTGGCCCGGTTGTGGCACGGCTGAAAGCCGTGCCCTTTCAAACGTATTCAAGGAACACTCTTCGCGTTTCAGCAGGTTAGGAGCTTACGTCTGGGCTACCATTTCTGGCTTCCAATCCCTTGTGCGAACCGTGAGTTGATCCACCAGTTGGCGCTTTACCGCATACCCAAGGCCCGGGCTTGTCGGCACCAGAATGGTTCCGCGTGAACTAACTTCCACCTCGGGCTCGATTAGGTCTTCATTCCAATACCGTTGGCTTGCGGAAACGTCTCCCGGCAAAGTGAAATTCGGCAACGTGGACATTGCAATATTGTGAGCGCGCCCAATCCCAGCTTCCAGCATGCCGCCGCACCACACTGGCGTTGAATGTCGCTGACAAACATCATGCACCTGGTGTGCAGAGCTGTGTCCGCCGACACGGCCTAATTTGATATTGATGATGCGGCATGCGCCCATTTCGATTGCCGCTCCGGCATGCGCCGCGTTGTTGATGCACTCGTCCAGGCAAATCGACGTGCGGATCTGCGATTGAAGTTTGGCATGAGAGTGAATATCGTCCCATTGCAGCGGTTGTTCCATCATCAGCAGATTGAACTGGTCGAGTTCTTTCAAATGGTTTGCATCTCTCAGGTCGTAGGCGGAATTCGCGTCCACCGATAGAAGAATGTCAGGGAATTGTTTTCGAACCGCGGCGACATAGTCGAGGTCCTTGCCAGGCTTGATTTTCAGTTTGATCCGCTGATATCCGCTTCGCAGTTCTTCCTCCACTCTTCTGACCAATGATTGCGGATTTTCGCGGATTCCCAATGAAACGCCGCAAGCAATTTCCTGCAAAGTTCCGCCGAGCAACTTTGATAGCGGCATCCCTTTCAGTTGTGATTCCGCATCCCACAGTGCATTCTCTACACCCGCTTTGGCCATCTGGTGCCCACGGATCGAAGACAATCGTGCTGCCACATCGCTCGCTGTATTTAAATTCTTGCCGATCAACTGGGGAGCGATGAAATCTGAAATGATGTGCCATGCAGTATCTGTCGTTTCCGAATTGTAAGAGGGACTTTCGATGGTAGTGACTTCTCCCCAGCCGCTGACGCCATCCACGACCACTTCGACCAGAAGAATCCGGCGGTCCTGGGTCACGCCAAAACTGGTTTCGAATGGTGCTTTGAGGCGCATTCGAATTTCGCGCAGCACAATGGCTTCAATATTCATAAAACTCCAATCAATGTGTTTCCGTTCTCTCGGCAGTTTGGCGAGGATGCGATAACTGCTCGAAGGTGAGATTAAGAATCGGATATTGTTGCCAGTCTTTGTAGTCGAAGTGCCACCACTCGAACTGATAAACGGTGAAGCCTTCCGCCTCGAAAGCGTTGCGAAGCAGAGCGCGATGCCAGCGTTGCAGGGAGGTTCCGCCCGGATAGAACGCGTAGGAGCGTTCAGACATTTCATCGTAGCCGCCGGTCATAACCACAGGCGTTCCGGTCTTCAGGTCGTAAAGCGTGAGATCGACGGCGCAGCCCCGGTTGTGACGCGAACCTTCCTGAGGATCGGCGACAAAGATTTTCTTGTCCCGCGGAGTCACATCCCAAAAAATCTTCGTCACATACCATGGCCGGTAAGCATCGTGAACAAGCAATCCATATCCCAGCGGCCGGAGTTTTTGCGCCGCCCGCGCCAGCGCCTCCGCCGCGGGCCGTTGCAGGAATGCCTTGGCTACTTCGTAGACGGGCGTGCCTAGGAAGTTATTCGGCGTTGCATAACGAACATCGAGCTTTACATTTGTGTCTACAGTTGTGAGATCAACCAGGTCTGGGGATCGAAAAGACTTGTTTTCTGCTGGAGGCTTGGCTGCAAGCGCCTTCCGGCGAAATTCCGCGACCGGTTCCGTGGGGTGAACCTGAAGCCCAGTCGCGATCTCGCGGCGTTTAAAAACGACGGCCCCAATCTTAGCTTCGGTTGCCCTGCCATTCGCGTCACGCGTAAAGGCGGCGCTCTCGCCCTCATACAAGCCATGCTCCGGAAACTTGAAGACGTCCCCGGATTGTTGTTGCAGCGGATTGTGTTCGAACCACTCGATCAGAACGTTGAGCTTTCCATCTTCTTCCAGGACATAGAGAACATCGTGATCCCACCCGTATTGGCCGATTAGTCCGGCAAATTGCTCCGAGGCCGGCGCGGGCTGCGGCATCTCTACTCGTTTGAGAAGTTTCTCGCCAATGCGAATGCCGCCGTCCGTGGGGATGATTTTTGTTTTCAGATTTTCATCGAGACGGCCATCGGCAACCAACGCATCTCCTAACATCCGAAGCTCGGACTCGAAGTCGCCGCTGACCGGTAACATGTGCAGCGTACCCTCGCGTTCCATGAGCTCGACGGCGTCGTCACCCTCGCCATAACGGCCTGCGAGCTTGCGGGCAAGTTCAGATGTAACAGGCTTCGTAGTTTCGAATGTGGGAAGAGGCTTGCCGGATCGCAAAGCCAACATCAGCTGTAAGGCATGCCGGGCAACCGCGTTGGTGACGGCGTTCGCGGCATCCATGCTGGTGACCGTCACCACGCCCAGCTTGTCTTCCGGCATACCGACCACTTCGGTGGCGAAGCCGTAGATCGCGCCGCCGTGTCCGATCACGCGATGACCGTCCAATTGCGCGACTTGAAATCCTAAGCCGAATCCCGCCTTTTGATCCGGCTTCGCGAACTGGGGTGTCCACATCTGCTCCAAGGTTTCGCGTTTGAGGACTTGTGCCTTCGGGCCGCGCCCGCCATCGAAGAGCGCCACGAGGAACTGGGCCAAATCGGTCACCGTTGAGTACATACAACCCGCAGGCGCTAATCCCAGCTCGAAGGTAGGCGCGGGGAATTTCGCTCCGTCATAGCTCCACATGTAGGCTTTGGCAAGATTACGCGTCAGTTCTTGCTCGGGCGCGAAGGCGCTCGCGTTCATTCCCAGAGGGCGCAGCACAGCCTGCTTCAGATATTCAGGGAACAATTGATGATTCATTTCCTCAAGCGTGTACCCGACCACCGCAATGCCTGCATTCGAATACTTCAAATGGGTCCCCGGCTCGTAGACCAGTTCCGTCGAGTTCATGCTGCGAACCGTCGCTTGCAGCGTGGGCTCGGAGGGATCGAAGTAGTTGCCAATGGGCGGTTCGCGCAGTAATCCAGAGCGGTGCGACATCAGCTCTCGCAAAGTGATCGGCTTGGCGAACGGATTCTGCGGATGAAAATCTGGAACGTATTGGCTGACAGCTGCATCCAGGTTGATTTTGCCTGCTTCAACCATCTGCATGATTCCGATATCGGTAAACAATTTCGACACAGAACCCACGCGATACACCGTTTGCGCAGTGGCGGGAATTTTGTGATCGGGATCTTGATAACCAAAACCCTGCGCCCAGACGATCTGATTGCCATCAACCAGCGCGATGGAGAATGCAGGAAGATCCTTGTCGGCCATTTCCTGGCGAACTATGGATTCGAGTCTTGCCGCTAGCGCGACATAATCATTTCGCGGCGAAATGTTGGCCTGAGCGTGTGCACGCGCTGTCAGTGTCAGTAGGAGCGTAATTATCGCTGCAGACGCAAGCAACTTTTGTGATCGAACCATCATTCGCATGCGGAATTCTCCGTCCATTTATTTCTGCTTTTGCTCCTGTGGATTCTCGATCACCCGAGAAAAGATAATTTCCGGGGCTTCCGGTTCGAACGGAGCCGCAATGCCGTCAATCTCGCCGCTCATGTTGCTCAGAAACCGCAACTTGCCGATATCGACTGCGACGGTGAAGTTAGGCGGCGATTCGAAAACGTCATAGTGATAGTGATGGAGGGGAAATGACAGCTTATTGAGGGTGGCAGTGAAACGGTCTCCTGCGGGCTGGACGGTGATGACACCGTAGCCAGGATTCTCGTAACTACCGGCGTAGTCTTTCAATTCGTGCGAGGGATGGGTGTTGGCCTTGCGCTCGGAAAGCGTTTTCTTGTTTTCCTCGTCTTCAGCAGCTTTCTGTTTGCTCTTACGCTCTTGGAATTGTTTGGACCAATCGATCGAGTCGAGGCCAAGCAACTGGTCGTAAATGTGATACTGAACGATTTCCGGTACTGGGTCGTCGTCCAACAGATTCGTTAGAATCACCACGCCGAGATTCTGGTCGGGCAGCAACGATAGCAACGCGTAGAAGCCGTCGATGCCGCCGTTGTGCCACCAGAGCGGGTACCCACGATATGACGAAATCACCCAACCCATCGCGTAACTGCGTGGGCCAATCTCCTTCGACGGCGCCCCTCCGGGCATCGGAACCTCCGCCGTATGATTCAGGTTGAGATTCGCTTCAGATGCAAGTTGGTGATCGCCCACTTTTCCTTTTCCCAGTTGAAAGACCGCGTATCGCGCCATGTCTTCGATGTTGGAATTGATCGAGCCTGCTGGCCCAATGGCGCTCATAACGTGGAAAGGTGTTTCTGAAACCTCGGCGCTATGTTCGTCTTTGCAGTAAGGGTGAGCGAAATCAGAACTCTTCTGGCTATCGAGCACCGAAAAGTTAGTGGAGTTCATCTGCAAGGGTTCAAAAATGCGGTGCCGCACAAAATCTTCCCAGCTCCCGCCGGAAACTTTTCCGACCAGGTAGCCAGCGGTCATCACCAGCATGTTGTTGTAGCGATAGCCGCTGCGGAAGTCGTGATCGGATTGAAGAAATCGCAAACGGCGGACCAGTTCTTCGCGGCTGAAATCGGAGCTGTACCACAGCAGGTCGTGGCCGGCCATGCCGACGCGGTGCGAGATAAGGTCCCGCGGAGTCATGCGCTCGCTGGCAACGGGGTCGTACACCTGGAACTCCGGAAGATATTGCCGCACCGGCTTATCCCAATCGAGCTTGCCCTCATCGTTGAGCATTCCCATGGAAAGCGAAGTGAACGATTTAGAGATGGAGCCGATGGAAAAGATGGTCTTGCTTGTGACCGGAAGATTTCCTTTAACATCGCGCAGACCGAAGCCGCGGGAATAGATCACACTACCGTTTTGTACGACCGCAATCGCCAGACCCGGCACCTTCCAGTTCTTCATCTGCGCTGGGATGAACTGCTCCAGGTCGCCAGGGATGCCTTGCTTAGCTGGCGTGACCTGCCCGTTGGCCGGCAGGATAATGGCCAACGCGAGCACGACATGGAACAGCACGATCCCGAACCGCGTCACTGCGCGGCGTAACGAAAAACTAGCTTCGACTTGAGAACCCTTTTTGTCGTGGACCGCTGTGGATAAGAAAATCATGGTTGCTCCATCCCTTTCTTACGCCAAATCAAGTAGCCGGGAAGGCCCGTGAGCACAACCCCAATCCCGATCGCAGCGCGGGCTGGTTGAGCAAGAATTGTGTTGACCACGAATGCTGCTACTGTGGCGATAAAGATCAGAGGAGTCCAGGGATAGCCCGGAACCCTGTAGAGCGCCGATTCCACGTTCTCACGTCTTCGATAAACAAAAATGCTTGCCGCCGCCAGCGCGTAGAAACTCCAGCCCACAAAGACGACGTAGGTGAGCAATTGTTCGAATGTGCCGGTCGCGGCCAGGACTGATGACCACAACGCCGTTGCCGCAATGGCAAACGCGGGCGTACCAAACCGTGGATGCACTTCCGCCAGCCAATGAAAGAAAAGGCCATCCTTCGCCATCGCATAATAAACCCGCGGCGCGGTCAGAGCTATGGAATGCGCGGCACTGAAGATCGAGATCAGAATTACGATCGAGACCGCTTTCGCTGCCAGGGGATTGAGTACGCTAGCCAGCGCAGTTGCAGCCACCCGGTTCGAGTTCGCCGCGCCTTCTGTGCCGAGCGCGGAAACATAACCGAGGTTCGCGAGGAGATAAACGCTAATCAAGGCGAAGACTCCCACAAGAAACGCCAGGGGAAAATCGCGGCGCGGATTTACGGTTTCTCCAGCGGCGAATGTGGCATACTGCCATCCCTCATAAGCCCACAAAACGCTAACCAGCGCCAGGCCAATTCCCGAAAGCCGGGACGACATCGACATGGCGGCATCAGCGGAATGAAGCTGCAAGCGGTTGCCCGACCAGAGCAACAAGCAAGCAATCCCTACGATGGCCGTCACCTTTATGGCTGTGGTCACATTCTGTAGGTTGGCGCTTTGGCGAGTTCCGAGGACATTCACGACCGCGATAACGGCGATCATAGAAAGTGACACGAGTTTCGCGGTCCAGGATCCAAGAGCGACAAATTCTCCAAGATAGTTGCTGAAGGCAACCGCCAAAGTGGCGATCGAACCTGTGCTAACAATGAAGAAAAGAATCCAGCCAAACAAAAACGCGGGAAACCGTCCGAAACAATCCCGAATGTAAACGTACAGGCCGCCGGCCGCCGGGTTCCTGGCGCTCAGTTCCCCGTAGGTGAGAGCGCCCAGCAGCGAGAGAACTCCACCGAGAAGCCATACTGAGAGCGCGACCACAAGAGAGTTGCCCACGGCTTTGATCACCAACCCCGGCACCAGAAATATTCCTGAGCCAATGACGGTGCCGATGATCAGGAGAATCAAGTCAGGCAAACGCAGCACGCGCCGTAATTTCGTGGCGGAGCTGGCATCCCTCGCTGAGTTCGGTGCCATTTGTGAGGAAGTGATCGACATACCGAGGCTCACTGGAAACTACTACAGCAGACGTTTGTAAGCGCAACGCCTCGTCTGCTCAGGGAACAGAAAGCAACAAATGGTGCTATAAATTGACATTGTGCACTACTTGGTGTAGAACTGCAACCGCCCTGCCCTGAGGCAGAAGCAATTATCTGCGGAATGAGATAGTTTGTGTACCCGCGAAGCAATTTGATTCGCCCGACTCACATGATGTTAATTCGAACGATGTACAGGCATCGCATAACCGCCACGTTGTGTGCCCTTGCGCTCTGCGGCCTCGCTGCTTGGTCGCAAGGTCCGAAGCCCAAGCCAAGGGTTGAATCCGCCAGAACAACAACCACCCCCGTAGCATCAATTCCCGAGATGACAGCCAGCGACGTGGAAGCCTTCCTCGATGGCTCGGTACCGATGCAGCTTCAACGCGAGGACATTGCTGGAGCAGTGGTTGTCGTTGTAAAAGACGGAAAAATCCTCGTCAGTAAAGGCTACGGGTATTCCGACCTCAAGAAAAGAACTCCGGTGACTCCGGACGCAACCTTGTTCCGTCCCGGCTCGATTTCCAAAACGTTTACCTGGACCGCGGTCATGCAGTTGGTGGAACTGGGCAAATTAAACCTAGATCGCGACGTCAACGATTATCTTGACTTCCAAATACCGCACACCTTCGGCCGGCCCGTTACCCTGCGAAACCTCATGACCCACACGTCCGGCTTTGAGGAAGTCATCAAAGACCTGGAGGTGGACCGGCCGGAAGACTTGCCACCGCTACAGGGATTTGTAATTACTCATCAGCCCAAGCAGATTTATGCTCCGGGCACGATTCCGGCTTATTCCAACTACGGAGCGGATCTTGCCGGCTACATCGTCCAACGCGTTTCCGGAGTGCCATTCGAGCAATACATTCAGCAAAATATTTTTGGCCCGCTGGGTATGACGCGTGCGACTTTCGTTCAACCCTTGCCCGATTCGCTTAAACCGATGATGTCGAACGGTTACTCCGTGGCTTCGGAAGACGCAAAACCGTTCGAACTGATTGTTCCCGCGCCGGCGCCGGATGGAAGCATGTCAGCCGCGGGCACCGACATGGCTGCGTTCATGATCGCGCATCTGCAAAACGGGCAGTATGGCGAAACCCGTATTTTGCAGCAGCCGACGGCAGAAATGATGCATGCCCGTCAATTCGGCATGGATCCAGCAGTCAACGCCATGGCGCTGGGGTTTTATGAAGAGAGTCGCAACGGACTCCGCATCATCGGTCACGGCGGGGACTTGAGCTATTTTCACAGCGATATGCATTTGGTTTTGGACAGAGGGTTAGGTTTCTTCGTTTCCTACAACAGTACCGGGAAAGGCGACCTGGACCCCCGCACCGCTTTGTGGCAAGAGTTTCTCAACCGATATTTTCCAGTTTCAGAGTCCCCCGCTGTCTCGCATGGAAACCAGCAGATTGATGTCGCGGGAAAATATCTCTCCAGCAGACGCGCGCAAACGACAATTGTGAGAGCACTGTGGCTGGTGCTGGCCGAGCCTTCCGTATCACAACGCCCGGACGGCACGATTGCGGTTGACAGCATGAAAGACTTCGCTGGACAGCCCAAAGGCTGGCGAGCAATTGGCGGCATGAAGTTTCGCGAGGTCGGCGGCCAGGAATTGCTGGTCTTCAAACCTGACTCGTCCGGGCGCATGCAGATGTTCACCGAAGATCCGATCGACATTTACCAGCGAGTATCGTGGAATGAGAATAAGACCGTCTGGTCAATTGGTCTCGGTTTCATCATTCTGGTCTTTGCTCTAACGCTTCTACTATGGCCTGTAGCCGCTCTGTTGCGGCGTCACTACAAACATCCCCTCACGCTCAACCGTCCTCAGCGTATGTTGCGTTTGCTGGTGAAACTTTCTTGCGCGCTCGATCTAGCCGCCCTGGTCGCCTTCGCTGCTGTTCTGGTTTATGGATTTTCTAATCTTTCCGTCTTCAGCGCGCGGCTCGATCCGTGGCTCCGTTGCCTGCAAGTGCTCTTCCTCATCGGATTTATCAGCGCCATTGCGGTGATTTACGCCAGCTTTCGGCTGTGGCAAAGCAACAGGAAGGGGATATGGTTAACCATCTACAGTGTGAGTCTTGTCTTGGCGTCCTTCGTATTTATGTGGATCGTCATCAGCAGTAGGATTTTGCAAGTCAGCCTGAAGTATTAAACCGAATCTTTATGTTCCGCTGGTCCGCGGAGGCTTCGTGAGGGGAGTGCAAACGTGAACTCATTGTCTAGCGGTAGTAAACGGACTTCCCGTCTGCTTCGAGGGTGCGTCGTCAGCTTCGTCGTCTCCCTTTTGCTCGGTTCGGCAGTTGCCCAAAAGCCAAAAACGAATCCTTTAGCTCCCAAAAACGAGGCTAAGCGCCAGCCTCCGTCGCAATGGAGCGAACAGAAGGTCAAGGAAACCCACGAACTCACTCAAAGTGATTTGGAAGCGTTTCTCGATGGCATGGTTCCGCTGCAAATCGCTCGTGAAGACATTGCAGGCGTGGTCATCACGGTTGTGAAAGATGGCAAGCCATTCTTCGCCAAAGGCTACGGCTATTCCGATGTGGAAAAGAGAATTCCGGTTTCCCCCGATGCGACTTTATTCCGCCCTGGCTCCATTTCAAAATTGTTCAACTGGACCAGCATCATGCAGCAGGTTGAGTTGGGAAAGCTCGACCTTGATCGCGACGTCAATGACTATATCGACTTCAAGATTCCAGCTACTTATCCCAAGCCGATTACGTTGCGCGACATCATGACCCACACACCGGGATTCGAAGAGACCGTGCAGGAACTCTTCGTGCCTGAGGCCAAAGGTCTCACGCCGCTCGATCAATATGTTAAAGAGCATCTGCCGGTCAGAATCTATCCCCCATTTACGACGCCGGCCTATTCCAATTACGCCACGACGCTAGCGGGATATATTCTTCAGCGAGTCTCCGGTGAATCATTCGACGACTACATTGACCGCCACATTTTTCAGCCACTGGAAATGTCGCATTCCACCACGCGGCAGCCTTTGCCCGAAGCCCTGAAATCGATGATGTCGAACGGCTACGACGTAGCTTCGGGACCGGCAAAGCCTTTTGAGTTCGTAGAAGCCACGCCCGCCGGCAGTTCCTCGGTGACGGGCGCGGACATGCAACATTTCATGATCGCTCATTTGCAGGACGGACGATACGGACCTACGCAAATACTGCGTCCGGAAACCGCTCAGATGATGCACACTCGACAGTTTTCCAATCTGCCAGACATCAATGGGATGGCGCTGGGCTTCTATGAAGAAACCAGAGACGGCCACAGAATCATTGGGCATGCCGGCGATACTGGGTACTTCCACAGCGACCTGCACTTAATTCCGGATGCCGGGCTCGGATTCTTCATCTCTTACAATAGCGCCGGAAAGGGAGAAACCCGCGCTCGCGAGTCGGTGTGGCACGCATTTCTGGATCGCTACTTTCCCTACGATCCGCCGCCCGCGTCCGTTCAACCAAACGCGGCAGCGGATGCCCAGACGGTTTCCGGCAGGTACGTGATCAGCCGCCGTTCGGAAACTACCATTCTAAAGTTTTCGAACCTGCTCGGTCAGACAAAAGTATCTTCCAATCCGGATGGCACGATGACCGTCGATTCTTTAAAAGACCCAAGTGGACAGCCCAAGAAACTGGAAGAGATCGGCCCACTCATGTTCCGCGCTATGCATGAGCAGGACCGCGTTGGCTTCAAACGCGATGAATCGGGACGATTGGTGCTGGTAATGGACTTCCCGGTTTTCGTCTTTCAACGTGTACCGTGGAATGAGGACAGCGCGTGGAACGTGCCGTTGATTCTCTGTGTTATAGGGATATTGCTTCTTACGTTGCTGCTCTGGCCTGTGGGAGCTCTTGTCCGCAGGCACTACGGCCACAAATTAAACCTCACGCCGCAACAGCGCCAGTTGCGGCTCATCGTTCGGCTGGCATGTTTATTCGACCTTCTTTTTTTGTGCGGCCTGGCAGTGTTCTTTTCCATGGCAGAGAAGGATATTGGCGTGCTGAGTCCGCGCTACAACCCTTTGTTGCGATCAATCCAGATCATAGGCTGGCTCGGAGTTCTGGGGACGCTGGCGGCAGCGTACAACGCGTTCCTTTCTTGGCGTGAGCAGGGCCGCTGGTTCTGGAGCAAGCCCGCAGACACCTTGATCGCGCTCGCCTGTGTCACATTTGTTTGGTTCGTTTATACCTGGAACATGCTGCATTGGAGTTTGCGCTACTAAGAGAGGCGCGGACGTGCGCAACTTTCACGAAAATGCCGTCAACGCAACATGCATCAAGTAGTGCACAGATATTGTACAAATCATCATTCAATGAACATTATCTTGAAACTCCCCGGCGCTCGGTGTATGAACGTGGGTTAAGCGGGGTCACTTTCGTTCAAAGACTCGTCAAGAAGAGGGAGGCCATCATGTTGAAATCGAATCGCGATTTTCCTGGGCAAGCAAGCTACTCTCGTTACGAATTTGCCCTCGCGGTGCAAGTGGCCGTGTTCTGCCTTTTGTTATGGCCGGGCAAAATACTCGTCGCGCAGACGGCAGCCACCGGCGCGTTGAAGGGAGTCGTTGCGGATCCCAGCGGAAGTGTTGTTTCCGGGGCCTCAGTGAAGGTTACAAGTTATGCCACGGAGCAAGAACGGACAGTAGTCACGCAGAGCAACGGAAATTATCTGGTTCCCTACCTCGAACCCGGCAACTACAAACTGGAGGTTTCAGCGAAGGGCTTCAAGACGCTCGCCATCGAGAAAGTTGAGATTCACATCACCGAGGTCGCGGCGCTGGATCTCCGCTTACAGGTCGGCGCGATCTCTGAGACGATAACGGTTCGGGATGTTCCCGAACTTTTGCAGACTGATTCCAGCGCGCTGGGCAATGTCACCGATCAGCGGATGGTCGAGAATTTGCCTCTGGTCACGCGCAATTACATGCAGATTCTAGGGCTCTCCCCCGGCGTTTCCTCTGAGATCACCGATGCCGCCAGCATTGGTCGCGGCAATGTCGGCCTGGAATTTTCAACCTCTGGCAACATCGTGAATGACAACAATTTTCAGATGAATGGTTCGGAAGTAAATGACCTTATGGGTTCCGGAAATCTAAGCGGCGGCATTCCCGTGCCCAATCCGGATTCCATTGAGGAATTTAAGGTACAAACCGGGCAGTATGACGCCTCTTATGGACGCAACGCCGGTGCAAACGTAGACGTGGTCACAAAGTCGGGAACCAATCAATTTCATGGTGACGTATGGGAATTTTTTAGAAATACGGCCTTGAACGCCAACGACTATTTCCTGAAGCAAAGCCATCAGCCACGGGGCGTGCTGAACGAAAATCAGTTCGGCGGGACCTTGGGTGGACCGATCCTCAAGGATAAGCTTTTCTTCTTCGTCTCGTATCAGGGCACGCGCGAAAAGGATGGCTTGGACGTTAGCGGTGGATGCCTTAGCGGAGGCACTCTGCCCACCATGTTGACCAATAACGTCAGTGACCGCTCCGCGGCTGCACTGGAAAGCACATTTGGCGTTACGACGATCGACCCCACCGCACTTGCCGTGCTGAACGCGCAACTGCCGAATGGCCAGTTCGCGATGCCCGCCCCGCAAGGCGCGAATGGCAGCGCTACCTTTAGCACTCCTTGTCCATACACCGATGACCAGTTTGTCAGCAATCTGGACTTCTACCATACCCGGAAGAGCCATTTTTCCGGCAAGTTCTTCTTCATGGATAGCAGTCAAACCATCGCGTTTCCGCCCAACAATATTGGAATTCCCAGCGTTACAGTTCCGGGCTTTCCCCAAACCATCAGCAATGGATTTCGCGATTTTTCTCTCACCCACACCTATACCATCAGCGATCACATGGTCAATCAAGCCATCCTCGGCTATCACCGCACCAGTGGCATCTTGAACCAGACTTATCCGAAAACCAACTTTACCAACGGCGCTGGCTGCGCCGGAACCGGCCCTATAACCCTGGCCAGTGTTTGCGTACCAGCCCCGAGCTTTGACAATGTAACTCCGCAGATTCTGGTGCTCGGAGCGTTCAATTTGGGAGGCAATGGGCAGGGGGTGTCGCTATTTCAAAATTTCTATAATTTCAGCGATTCTGTTACCTACATTCGTGGGAAACATTCTTTCCGTTTGGGAGGTGGAATTGACCGCGGCCAGATCAATGAGCCAAATTTCCATTTCGTAGCACCCCTTGTCTATCTCTCCTTTAGCGATTTCCTTTCTGGTAGTCCATTCCTGAGCCTCGATGTGCCGGGCCTTTTCGGACGCGAGTGGCGTGCCTGGAATGGTGACGCTTACGTTCAGGACGATTACAAAGTGCTCCCGCGCCTAACTCTCAACCTGGGCTTCCGCTACGAGCGCCAGGGACAATTAGGTGAGATGTTGGGCCGGGCATCCACTTTCAACATCGCCAACGCAATTCCGGTTTCGCCAATGGCAGGCACGCTGCAAGGTTATGTGGTCGCCTCGAATTTCCCCGGCACGCTTCCGACCGGACCGGATGGCAGCACCCCGACTCGCGCCTCTACAAACACCGCTTTGAATAACGATGGCCAGAACGGTTGGGAACCGCGGATCGGCTTCGCCTGGCAGTTGCCGGGAACCGACCGCGTGGTTTTGCGCGGAGGATATGGCATCTATTACACGCGCACCACGGGACAGCCATTCTTTCAGTTGGTCGCTTCGCCGCCCTACGGGATGCTGCGGGAATTTTTGTTTCCGAGCATCGCTACTGCATTTCCAGCGGCTCCTGCGCTTCCTTTTTTCCCGCCGTATTCGCCGACTACAAGTCTGACGCCAACCATCTTCCCAGCGAATTTCAGGCCACCCATCATTCAGCAGTACAGCACGGACGTGCAGACGGCCCTCTCCCGAGATACCGTTCTGGATATCGCCTACCACGGCGCGCGAGGATCCAAGCTCATTCAAGTACGCGCTTTCGATCAGGCGGTTGACGCCACTGTGACCCCGATCAACGGCCAAAATAACAACACGTTAAGTAATCTCCCACTTCGTCAGCCCATCGAGGGCTTCAGTTCATTTGGCGCCACCACCGTCGAGAGCGCTGGCGCTTCCTGGTACAACGCACTGGGCGTCAGCCTGAACCGGCGATTCAGCCACGGCCTCCAATTTTTAGCGTCCTACACGTGGACCTCTGCGCTTGAGAACTCTCCCGGTTACGCCAACGGGACCATCGATGGAGGAACGTTGCAGGGCAATCAGGCGAACCGGTCAAACTATGGATTCGATTCCTTTATCCGGCCGCAGCGGCTAGTGGTCAGCTATGTCTATGATTTTCCTTCACCGGCAAACCATTTTTCAGCGCTGGGCCGAGTTTTGTCTGGATGGTCGCTCGCTGGCGTTACCACGTTTCAAAGCGGGCAGAAGCTTACCATCTCAGGAAGCAATGAGGCGAATGCGTTTGGCATCATCGGAGTGGATCAAGACCGGGCACAGGTTTCGGGTTGCACCGCCGGTCAGCTTGTGACCAAAGGCTCCGTAAACAGCAGGCTAGGCGGGGCAACCAGCAAGCCATACTTCGACCCTTCCTGCTTCACCGCACCGCCGGTTATCGGAGCAGATGGCATAGCTACCGCATTCGGCAACGGCGGTATCGGAAACGTTAAGGGACCCGCTCAACAGGACTTCGATATCTCAATCATCAAAAAGATTCCTTTCGGGCATAACGACGCAAGATCTGCCGAATTCAGGGCCGAGTTCTTCAACGCCTTCAATACTCCGTCGTTCTCCAACCCCGTGCTCGACGCTGGATCGGTTTGCGTGGCCGCATTCGGAGACTGCGTGTCTCCGCCTGCCACCGGGGCAGTGGGTTTCAATCCCGATCCCTCGTTTGGCACAATTTCAACAACCAGTGTCGCCCCGCGAATTATTCAATTCGCTCTAAAAATCTATTTTTGATTTGGTTTCATGGAAGAAGTAGTCGCAGATTCTTTCCAAGCCTATGCTGTATCTATTGAGGAGATGAACAGTCGCAGCAAAGCGCGCGTTGTTTGCCCAAGAGGCATCAATGCGACCATGACAATCGTTTCACTCTCCAGCCCATCGCGGTCGAACTCCACAGATGGCGACCACAATCTGGGTCCGTTCAGGGTCCATTTGACGTTCCTGAGAGTTCCGTGCCAACGCCAAAGCTGGCTGCCAGTGCCGTTGAATGTCAATCAATTACCGTCGGCGCGGACCTTGACACGGTAGCAGCCTGGAATTCGCGCTGCATCTATCAAGTCCTTGAGTTCTCATGTCGACCGCCAAAGTCCGAAAGGCCCGCAGGCATCAAGACAACATGTCGTGCATAATGCTTTTCAGTGGCTTCGATACTGCAAATTCCGACGCGGGACACTATCCGTCGCATTGAACGGATTCAGGCGATCACGATTGTCTGGATGAGTGTCGAGGCAGCAGTATCGTTATCGGCAGCTTGGGCCGCTCGCAGCCCCGCTCTACTCGCTTTTGGCGGTGACAGTGCTGAACTCCTCTCAGCGGCGGTTGTGCTGTGGAGGTTTCGTGCCCACCCCGTCCAAGAGCACGCTGAGAGGCGTGCTTCCCGAATCGCAGGAATATTGCTTTTTGTCCTTGGCGCCTATGTGGCCGCGGCCCTAACGCTGCTGGGGTACAGTAGACCCAAAACCACCTATCTCGGGATAGCCATTTTGATCGCAGCCGCCGCAATCATGCCGTGGATTGCTAAGGAGAAACGGAGACTCTCCTCTGCTACAGGCAGTGCTGCCCTGAGAGCAGATTCCGCTCAATCAGCCTTGTGTGCTTACCTCTCCCTGATTGCACTGGTGGGGCTTGGGGTCAATGCCATTTGGCATGTAGCTTGGGCTGACCCGGTAGCGGCTTTGTTGGTCGCTCCCCTGATTGTCTGGGAGGGTCGGGAGGCAATACGGGGCAAGTCATGTGGGTGCTGCTGACCCGCGAGAACTTGGGTAGCCGCGAAGGTCGTCTAATCCCGTACTGGCGAGAGTTACTTGTCCGAAGCAATCGACACAAACTGCGCCAGGTTTCCGGTCCAGCAAAAAATGGCGGAGTGCAAACTGGCACTCCGCCAGAAATTAAAATGGACCGACTCAGGCTACTGCCTTACGAACCTTCGGCTTGCTTGTTTTCTTGTCTCGTTTCGCAGCGAATTCTTTGGCCACGGCTTTCTGGAGCTTGTCCGTATCCACGCGATACCGTTTGGCAGCGTCCATGAGAACGTCGTCGCGGCTTGCGGTGGATCGCTGATAAGCCGAATCCAGAAGACTGATTTCCAGAAGCAGCTTGCAGAGTTCGGACTCGTCGTATGTACTGACTTTCTTGGCGAGAAGTCCCTGCGCGGACGCAGAGTCCTTCTTCGCCTCTACCTTATGCCGCTTCGCCAGAGCCGGAACTTGGCTATAGGAGAGATGGCCAATCAGGTAGTGGGCGACCGTTAGCAAGTCGGCCTTCTTTAATGGAGCCGATGCGCGTTGGAGGATCGTGGCCAAGATACGGTGGCGAGTCGTAATCGCCAGTTTTTCTTTCTCGATCCGCTTCCGTTCTTCTGCCCGTTCCCGCTCGACTTGCTGCGGAGAGGGTGTGTTGGGATGGTGGATACGGCAGGTCGGATCGGCACAAACCTTGACGACCTGTCCGCGCTTGCCGCCGTCCATGACGATGGCCTCGGTCATCTTGTCACAGGGTTTCTGAACGGGTGAAAGCTTGCTGCTTGCGCCGTTCAGCTTGGCTTTCTTGATCTCCAACTCCACATAGTGGTTCCGTCCCAAGGGAGCGCCCTCGCGGGAATTCCACGCCGCCGAAATCTGGATTAGCTGCGGCTTGGTTTCCAGAGTCTTTCTCACGGAAGCGTCGATCTTGGCCCGGAAACACTCGGGCGAAGTGCAGGAATCCTTACGCACATCCGGGAAGAGTAGCTTGTTGAATCCGGTTCGCTTCGGACAGTTGACGCACGAACCTGCTTCGGGAACGAGTGTCTCATCCTGTTTGTCAAACGGTGCGGCCGCCAGTTGTAGCAAGATGTTCGATTCAATCCACGCAGCCAATAATGCGGACGGCGTCTTTATGCAGAGTGCGGCAGCGTAGCAGGGGATGAACTTCTTTAGGGCCAGCATGATGGGCCGATCGTTAGAGAGTGACAGCTTCGCATAATCTGCAATAGTCTGAACTTGACTTGACTGACTGACCGATTGAATCGCTCTCGCCCTGCGCGACAACCAGCTAGCAGAAACCCAACTTCAGTATTGCCGACAATGCAGAATTAACACAGCGGCAAGGCCAAGCATATATTCAACGAAGCGAATCGCCGCGTTCCCCTGAGGAGTCCTTGTATCTCGGTACACGCGCGGCGGTGGAAGGTTCCCCTAGTGCGCATGTTGGGCGAGTTCGCACCTACTACATCGCCGCCGACGAGGTGGATTGGGATTATGCCCCGTCCGGCAAGAACCTGATCTACGACGAGAAGTATCACTTCCAGGATGATCCCGCTTCCAAAGGGACATTGAATCCGAACGCAACTGTCTACCGGAAAGCTGTTTTCAACGAGTACACAGACTCTAATTTTCGCATTTTGAAGCCAAGATCCGACGCTTGGGTGCACCTCGGCATCCTCGGCCCGCTCATTCGTGCGGAAGTCGGAGACACCATCAAAGTGGTTTTCAGGAACAATGCTTCACACCCGTTTACTCTTCACCCACACGGAGTTCTCTATCTTAAAGACTCCGAGGGTGCTGGCTATCAGGACAACACCAGCGGCGAGGAGAAAGCCGACGACTCTGTGGCGCCGGGTGCGAATTATACGTACACGTGGTCAGTTCCTGAACGCGCCGGCCCCACCGAAGACGAAGGGAGTACCGCCTTCTGGATGTATCACTCTCACGTAGACGAGAGCAAAGACATCAACTCCGGTTTGATCGGGCCAATCATCATCACACGCCGCGGTATGGCACGTCAGGACGCTTCGCCGAAAGACGTGGACCGCGAATTCGTAATCCAGTTCGGCCTCTACGATGAACATCTCAGTTGGTATTGGGACACCAATCTGAAACGACTCTATGGCGACCCGAAGAATTATGACGGAAGCAACATTCACGTCCACGACTTCCATCACTTTTACACCATCAACGGCTATCTCGACGGGAACGGCCCGATGATGACCATGCGTAAGGGAGAACACGTCCGCTGGTACGTCTTTGCAAATCCAAACGACGAAGAAGCCTGGGACATTCATACCCCCCACTGGCACGGTCAGACCGCTGTCGTGGGCCACATGCGTACAGACATGATCATGCTCACGCCCATGATGAGTGCGGTCGCTGACATGATTCCCGATAATCCAGGTAACTGGCTTCTCCACTGCCACATGCCTGGCCACTTCTCCGCCGGCATGCGTACCCGCTTTCAGGTGCTGCCCAAGTAGCTTGAGGAGTACAACTGTTGCCTGGGGCAATCCGCCTTTGCGGCTCGGCAACTCGTTTGAGTTCGGGCTTTGGCAAGGTTGACGAACACGGCCTCTGTGCCCGTATCCGCAAGTCGCGAAGTACACAGGCCACGGCAGCACGGATGCCGCCAATTTGTGTGTACGGAGGCGTCAAAATGAGGCTGCAGATCCTCACCATCATTGTGCTTTTGCATGTGGCTGCCTGTGTGACGGCCCAAGCCAAGCCGGGCGGAAGCAGCGCGCAAGCCGAGATCCTCTGGGACACCTGGGGCACGCCCCATATTTTCGCCAAAGACACGAACAGCGCCGCCCGGGCTCTCGGATGGGCACAGATGCAGAGCCACGGCAACCGGCTCCTGCGCGCGATTGCGATCGCCCGCGGTCGCGGCGCCGAGTATTTCGGGCAAGAGATGCTGGATGCCGATGAGTTCACCCGAACCATTGGGACCTACACCATTTCCCGAAAGTGGAGAGATCAGCAGGGCGCGGAATTCGCACCATACCTCGAGGCTTTTGTAGCAGGAATCAATGAATTCGGTAGGCAACATCCGGAACGCCTGACGCCCGAAGCTCACGCCGTGCTACCGGTGGATTCGGTAGACATCATTGCTGTGGCCACGCGCCTT
>WNGK01001884.1_pt1 | contig 22542 bp, 23 predicted proteins | sample 5400601 | NCBI WGS metagenome assembly WNGK01 (sample SAMN13153376, study PRJNA577476) | soil metagenome | isolation source: 60 cm soil or saprolite under Garry oak tree replicate 1 | place: USA:California | collected 2016-06-15
TATTGAACAATGATCGTCAGGTTCATTCCTTGATGGACCTCACAATAGATGTGATAGGTGCCTGCGGCGCTAAATGGTCCGATCTCCGTGCTACCGCCATTGACTTGCACGTTGTTGAAGCGAGGAGCGCCTGGCTCGGTGGTGGTTTTGGGGACGCCATTCTGCCAGGAGCCATTGGCCAGGATGTGCAGGGCCGCAACGTCATCTACAAGCATGAGCTTCGAACCTTTGGGCATGGTGACAGAAGACTGGAGAAAACTGCCAGCACTCATGTGCACGGTTGGCACGCCGTTGGTGTAGGTCGTGCCTGTAGCCAGCGATTCCTGCGCGATGGCACCGATGAAAATGGCGCCGATGACCATGCCTGCAACCAGGCTTAAGGCTGATGGAAGCCAGCGCGGAACCCGCCGACTGCCCTGGCGATAGTTCTGCACCGCTGCTCCGATACTAGCTCCAAACGCTATAATTGCGACCGCTGTGATAATCACCACCATCACAAAGTGACCAAACCCTCCCTGTGGGTCCGTCTTTGGATGGACCAGGCTTTCGATGACATAGGGCTCCGTGAAGACCAGGTAGAGGTTATATACCCCCAGCAGGGTGGTCACCAGCGGTGCCCAGCGGAATCTGGTTGCGAGGATAGCTGCGCTCGCCAGCCCAACTACTGTCGTGATGACGATGTCCCTACTGGGGGAGCCGCTCACGATCGTGAGCGCTATTGCACCGGCAAGACCTCCAAGCCCCCCTACAAGGAATGCCCAGAAGGCGATCCTTCCAAGAACTGTGGGTGGGGTTTGACGGGAAAACTGGTGTGTCTGTGTTGCTTCTACATCCATTGCTGGATCTTTTTCCTCTTTTGTTTCCATACTCATGGCTGATTCTTTTCACTTCTTGCTGTGCAAGTATATTATTGGACGATGACTGTTAAGTTCATATTCACGTGGACGCTGCAGTAGAGATGGAAGGTGCCTGCTGTGCTAAATGGGCCAATGGTCTGACTCTGACCAGCGGTAGTGAATTGTAAGTTACTGACTGTTGGCGCCCCAGGTTCTTTCGCTGGTTTGGCAGTTCCATTGACCCAGGAACCATTACTAATGATGTGTGTGACTGCAACATCATCAACCAGGGTGAGACTGCTTCCCTTGCTGATGGTGATGGATGGCTGCGTGAAGTTTGTATTGCCCATGTGGACAGTAGGGCTTCCACCTCCCGAACTTCCACCACATGCAACGAGCATTATGACGGCGGCACTGCAAAGGAGCAGCGTTACAATAATTTTCTTGATCAAGATGATGCCTCCTTTTCACTCTTCATCTTCCGGTTTTCGATGAACCACTGATTTGCCTACAATAGAGCGCATAAAGCTTTTATTCGTTCGACTCAGACATATTATCCAACTCTGAGAGCATAGTGACAAGGAGGGGAACGAGGGCTGCCCATTCACGAAAGTAGCGCACGTCTCCACTGGTGTGCAATTGTACTTTGCCCCGCCACTCGGTCTGATCAGTCCCTATCTCTTCTTGCCACACACGAACCGTAAATAAATGAGAACGTGAACTGTGGGAAGCTTTCTCCATGCTCATACACTCCCTCTTGCATCTTTCTTAAGTAGAACAGCCTCTCGTTCTGTAAGGATGTTGTTGTTGTTCATCTTATGGAGAGTGTATGACATGTGGCGTTGCTTAACCGTTGCTTCCAGGCGTTGCTTGATGCGTGGCTGTGAGAGAAGAGCGTTGCCTGTCTCGCCCAGCAGCCTGATCAACCTGGGTACCGCCGTTAACAGAGCGGCTGCAATGGGAGCAAACGAGATTAGCAATAGCTATGGTGGAAGCGACTCCAGCAGCGACTCAAGCTACGACTCGACGTATTTCAACCACCCGGGCATCGCCATCACTGTCAGTTCAGGCGATAATGGCTACGGGGTTCAGTATCCAGCAGCATCCCAGTATGTAACTGCCGTGGGTGGGACCACGCTGAACAGGGCGAGCAACGCGCGTGGTTGGAGTGAGACGGCCTGGAGCGGCGCGGGCAGCGGCTGCAGCGCCTACTTCATTGTGGGTACACGATTGGGGCTTTGGGGAAGTTTCACTATTTAACGCTTTGATTTGTTAAAAGGAGGTTTGAGATGGTTCTTTTATGGAGGCAGAGCCTGGAGCGGAGGCAATTCCTCCCACGCTCCAGGTACCCTGCCCACCCGAGGCTGCGTTGCAACGACCGGTCTGGTCGATGCTACAGTACTGGCCGCCCATGCTGCCGCCTGGCTGTACGGTCCCATAGAACATAAGCGGAGCGTGGCCACTGTATCCCTGGACGGTAAACTGAATATAGTTATTTCGCTGGACAAAGCCACTGATGATAGGGCCGCTTCCCTGCAAAGGAGGGTTAATGGTCACGGAGCCACCGAGGTTTCCCTGGTTCTGGCTGAACGAGACGGACATACTCGCGTCGACATTTGCATTCGTGTTGTGAACGGTGCCATTGTGTGACCCGGCAACATTCGGAAAAGCAGCCGGGACAGGTGTAGGATTTGTAGGTGGTACCGATGTTGGCGCCGGTGCTGGTGGATTCGTCGGTGTTGGCTGTAGCACTGGTGCTGGCTTTGGCGTCGGCGTTGGCTTTGGTGTCGGTTTTAGCGTCGGCGTGGCTGCTGGTGTAACTTTATGCTGAACAACCGGGGTAGGTGTAGCAGGCTGAGTTCCCTTATGTCCGGTAATAGAGGGCCAGAAAGCAGCGGCAAGGCCCGAAATGAGCGCGAGCGCAATAAGGGCCAAAAGCAACAATGGCAATATACCGCGCCTCCTGATGCGCTCAGTGATCTCCTGCGGCTGCGTGGTAAGGTAAGTTAGCGCTTTATTCGCGGCACCAGGTACTTCGGGCGCTGGCGTGATGAGCTCGTGTTCATCGGGCGCAACGGGTGCATTGTTGGCAGCAGGCAGCGGCGTAACCATAGGAGGAACTGGAGTCATAGGCTGTGCTGGTTGGGCATTCAATGCCTGCCAGAATTGGTCAGCGGAAGGAAAGCGATCTTCGATATTAATGGCCATGGCGCGTTGAATGGCATCAGATACATGCACAGGGATATCTGGATTAAGCTGATGTGCCGGCTCAAGTGGATCGCCATTGCCGCTCCCCAAGTTTGTCATACGGTAGAAGGCATCGTCGGGCACGACACCTGTTAACAGCGCATAGAAGGTAGCCCCCAGTCCATAAATATCTGTACGGTTGTTGGTACCACGATTATATTGTTCAGGCGCGCCATAGCCTGGGGAACAGCGTCGAACAGCGGTGGTGGTTGAATCAGGATCGAACTCTTTCGCGATGCCAAAGTCAACCAGCACAGTCTGATCACCTGTGGAAGGCACGATAATATTGGCCGGTTTGATATCTCGATGGATGATTGGCGGACGCTGTTTATGGAGGTACGAGATGGCCTGGACAATGGGAGCCATCATGCTCATCACTTGAGAGAGGGGGAAGCGCTTCTGCGGTTGCTTTTGCCTCAGCGTCTCCAGGTTTGGACCTTCGATGAAATCCATGAGCATATACGAACGATTATTCGTTTCATTCTCGAAGGAACGGTAGACACGAGGCAGAGCAGGGTGATCCAACCGCGTGAGGAGTTCGCTCTCGAAGGAAAAACGAGCGCGCTCTTGTCTGCTCGTGTCGATCATCTCTTTGAGGGCAAAAAGGTTACCCCTGACACGCTGGTCTTTCACGAGATAGACAGCGCCGAATCCGCCCTTACCGAGCAGTCCTACTACATTATAACGGTCACCTATAATAGTCCCTATTGGGAGCGCTGAACGGACATCTTGCACATTACACCTCAAACAGGAATAAAAACACGATTTTCATTATATGAAATAACATTTTCTATTGGCAAACTCATTCATAAAAGTTGGGGTTCTCTTAGTTGAACGAATCAGGAATGAGGTTAGATACACTCCACTGTGCAATAGACATTTGGAGAGAATGCCTGTCATCCCTTCGCTTCTCTCAGAGCCTGCCCTGAGAGAAGCGAAGGGATGACAGGCAGGACCCCTCTGTAACTCGCGGTTCCGCTACAGATTGACGGTTGTATCTTGCTTTGTTAATGTTGCAAGCGGGCAATGAGAGCGGGGAGAGCTCAAAAGCGGGGTCCAATGTTGAAGTAACCCGTATTGGCGTTGCACTGATTTGTACTACTACTACTACAGAAATTGCCTTGAAGATAGATACCGCTCTGGACCGTTCCATGGAAATAGAGCGGAGGTTGATTGGTAGTAGTTTGAACGGTAAAGGAGAAATTTCCATGAGTATCGACGGATCCGTTGAGTGGGTATGAGCCCTGATAAGGAGATTTAAAGGTAAATGTTCCACTGATAGTGGCACTGCCCTTCGTTTGCTGTATCATAACATTAACCTGCTTATTCTGGCCGATGGTTGAATCAAACATACTGCCATTATAGTTTCCCGCGATATACTCTCCATTCTGCCGAGGAGTTGAGGTCTGGGTCCGCGAGGCTGTGGGGGAGGAGCTTAAGCGCGGAGTAGAAGTTTGAGTCACATGGGTCGTGGCGATCTGCAACCTGGATGTCACACCTGATCCCGACTGGTTCGCATAGTGGATACCGAAGGCGGTCGCAACACTTCCCCCGATAAGCAAAATCAGCACAATAAAGATTGTAACGACACTCCATTTCCTGGTACGCGAAAGAGATGACCACGCTCTTGCAGGCTGAGAAGCAGCCGTTTGCCTCTGCGGAGGTAGGGCAGGAGGCTGTGTTGTAGGCAGTTTCTGTTCGGCTACAATCGTGACATCTTCAGCGTCTGGCACACCATTATTGGAATCAGTTGAAGAAGCTGCAACCAGTGGCTCGGATGCAGGCGATTCCTGCTGCTCTTTCTGTTCAGATTCGATGGACGAGGGAGTCGCGGTCGCTGACAAGGTAAGCACCGTGCGTGAGATCTCTTGCTCCTCTGGTTCCCCTGCATGAACACTTAAAGCCTGCCAGAACTCCTCGACCGAGGCGAAACGGTCATGATAATTAATAGACATGGAGCGATAGATAGCGTCAGCAACTGACGTTGGAAGATCCGGCACCAGGTCGGTCAGCGGCTCAAGCGTATCGGACTCTTTACTACCCAGTCGGATCATACGATTGAAAGCATCGGCGGGAACGATGCCACTGAGAAGCACATAGAAGGTGGCACCGAGACCGTAGATATCGGTGCGATTGTTCGTCCCGCTGCTGTACTGTTCGGGAGCGCCATAGCCTGGGGAGCAGCGACGAACGGTGGTAGTCGTGGAGTCTGGCTCGTATTCCTTAGCAATACCGAAATCAACGAGCATGGCCTCGTCACCTGACTTAGGCACAATGATGTTAGCAGGTTTGATGTCACGGTGAATGATTGGCGGCTGTTGATTATGGAGGTACGAGAGGGCATCCATGATGGGCTTCATAATTATCAATGCTTGTGAGAGGGGAAAGCGATTGGCAGATTGTTGTTTGCGCAGCACTTCCAGGTTTGGCCCATCGATGAAGTCCATGAGCAAATACGCACGTAAATCAGCGTCATTACTGAATGTACGGTAGACATGGGGCAATGATGGGTGGTCAAGCCGCCTGAGTACTTCGCACTCGAAGGTGAAGCGGTCGCGCTCCTGTTTGCTGCTTTCAACGAGTTCTTTGAGGGCAAAAAGGTTGCCTTTCACTCGTTTATCTTTGACAAGATAGACGGAACCATAGCCTCCCTTCCCCAGGAGGCCTCCTATGACATAGCGATTCCGTATGACGGTCCCAATTGGAAGTGTCAGGTAGACATCTTGCACCACACACCTCAAATAATGCTGAATTGCCTCTTCATTATAGGCACTGGATAGAATTTTGGCAAGCTTTAGAAGCAATTTTAGGGGCAATTACGGCTTATTTGATTACCAATTATTGGTTATGAGGGTGGTTTTGCTTTTTCATCACGCTTTATCAGCTGCCCAGCGCACTCCCTCCACCATGTTTGGGTATGGCATGATAGTTGTCGCAAGGGTCTCGGCGGTTACTCCCGTTTGCATAGCCAGGATAATGGGGGCGAGCATGTCTCCTGCTTCCTCCGCGAGAATATGGCCTCCAAGGATCGCACCCTGATTATCGACCAGTAATTTCACCAACCCTGCGGTTTTCCCTTCAGCGACGGCGCGTTCGACGTCCTTAAAAAACATGCGGGCTACGCGGTAATCCACCCCATCCTGTCGCAACTGTTCTTCAGTTTTCCCCACATGGCTAAGGGCGGGTTTTGTATAGGTAACCCAGGGTATGACGCGCCCTGCAAAAGGTCGGGGATCTGATGCAAAGGCGTTCTGCGCTGCCAGTTTACCCTGTTCATAGGCAACGTGTGTGAACTGTAATGCGCCTGTGACATCACCTGCGGCCCAGATATGTGGCTGGCTGGAGCGCAGTGTGGCATCGACATCGATACCTTTTTTGGAAGTTTTGACGCCAGCTCTATCAAGGTGCAGCGAGGCTAGAGAGGGGCGACGACCGATGGCGAGCAGAATTTCGTCAACCACCAGTTTTTCTTCTTCACGTTCGCTACAGCGTATGGTCAGGTGTTTGCCTGCGGAGTCGCGTTGTATCCGCAGCAATTCAACGCTGGTTTCCAGGCGCAACCCTTCATCTGTTAATAGCTTACAAAGCGACTCAGCCAGTTCGCGGTCTTCCTTGTCGAGTAACGCCGGGCTGTGCTCCAGTACTGTGACCTCTACGCCGAAACGATGAAACAACTGGGCAAATTCCATACCGATCGCTCCGCCTCCAAGAATGGCTAAGCGACGCGGGAGGGTGGGCAAAGAGACTGCCTCTATATTGGTGATATAGCCGACGTCGCTCAACCCTTCAATAGGGGGAACGATGTTCTCGTCCCCTGTGGCGATAATGATCCGCGGGGCAGTGACTGATTTTCCTGCAATAGATAGTTCATGTGGAGAGAGAAAGACAGCCTCGCCCGTCAATACTTCAATGCCCTTTTGCGATAACGCAGCAGCAGCCTCCTCAGGGGTGCCACCACGAATTTGATTTTGCGCTTGCTGAACCCATGACAGCACAGATGTCCAGTCAAAGCTTGCTTCGCTTATGCGCAAGCCGAAGCGCTCTGCATGATGAGTTTTGTACAATAAATCAGCAATATAGATGAGTGTTTTGGTCGGGTCACAACCGTAATTGAGGCAGGTGCCCCCGATCTTATCACGCTCTATAAGGGCAACTCGCTTTCCGTCCCCTGCAGCGGTTGTAGCGGCGGTGCTACCGGCTGCTCCTGCACCGATGACGAGCAGATCGTATTCGTGGTTTGCCATGTCTTTCTCCCGAATCTCCTGTAGGTACTCCTTTTTTATATTTACACGTTAATAGTTATGCTGATGGTTCAATCCTGCGCTCAGCTTCCAGGGGGCGACCACCAGAGGCGAGGGCGACCACAAGGGATCGCCCCTACAATGGCAGCATTTCTGCTTGCTGTTGTTTGAGGAATTGGAGCACATGCGCTTCCTCTGGGCGTAAACCAGCCGTATCCGCCGCCGGTTCAACTTGCTGCAGGCTCAAACTAGTGAGCAATGACCCTTCGAGATAGGAATCTATTACGGCTGGATGCACATAGCATTTGCGGCAGATGGTTTTGGTGTTGCCTAGATGCTCCGCGGCAACTTCGATCGCCTGCCCGATATTTTTCTTTGCCTTTGTTTGATTTTCAGCTTCACCCAGGCCCTTGAGGGCATCCATGGCAAAGACGGTACCGGCCCAGGTGCGGAAGTCTTTGGCTGTGAAGCCGCTGCCGGAGACCTGGCGTAAGTATTCGTTGACGTCGGCAGATTCGACGGTTGAGAGCTGGCCATTGTCGTCGACATATTCAAAAAGCTCGTGACCAGGAAGGTCCTGGCAGCGCTTTACGATCCCGGCAAGCTGGCGATTCTGCACGGAGACGGTATGCTCTTTGCCACCTTTGCCACGAAAATGGAAGTATATCTTTGAGCCCGAGATATCGACATGCTGGTTGCGCAGCGTCGTCAAGCCGAACGAGCCGTTCTCTTTTGCATACTCCTCGTTACCAACGCGTATAGCGGTCGTGTCGAGCAGCCAGACAACGGCGGCAAGGACTTTTACACGAGGGAGGCCATGCAACTTCAAGTCATGGTTGACACGAGCACGAATGGTGGGAAGAGCTTCACCAAAGGCGATCATATGGTTATATTTTGTCTCGTCGCGTACTTCGCGCCAGCGAGGATGGTAGCGATATTGTTTGCGGCCTTTGGCATCGCGTCCAGTCGCCTGGATATGTCCATTGGGGCTTGGGCAGATCCATACATCGGTCCAGGCAGGAGGGATGCCCAGCGAGCGAATACGCTGCAGGGCTTCCTGGTCATGAATCGGCTTCCCATCGAGGCCAATGTAGCTGAAGTTTTTCCCAACGCGCTTGCGTTTGATGCCAGGGGCCGTATCGCTGACGTAGCGCAGGCCAGCGGATCTGGCAACTTCAGCCGGGTTGATTATTTCTTCCCCACAAGACGCGTCGTCTTGTGGGGTGTTGGTGTGTGATTTATGGATTGTTGTCAAAAGGGTACTCTCGCTTACTAGTTCTATGATAATCCTACTATCCTTTCACGCTATAGTCGATTAATTTGTGTCAATTGTCTCCTTCGGGACGTCGCTACACGTGATAAAGATAACTGTTGAGAAAAAAACAGATAGGCTGGCAGATAGACAGACAGAGGGAATATGATGGAAATTGGCACACCGCTTGGGCTTGGATTTGCATCTGGTATCAATGCCTACTTCCCCCTACTTTCGTTCGCCATTTCCGCACGCTGGCTTCATTTGTACAAAGTGAATCCGACCTTTGCTTTCATCACCAGTAACTGGTGTATCATTGCACTTGTCATTCTTACAATACTGGACTTTGTCGCAGATAAAATTCCCGTTGTCGATCATGCATGGGATGCTACTCATACTTTCGTACGACCCCTCGCAGGTGCACTAGTTGCCGCTGCCAGTAGCAATCGCGTGATCATACCAATTGGCACCGGTTCAATCAGTAGCCATCTATTGAGCGCTGTGAGCGCTGTTACAGGCGTCATACATATCACAGGAGGAGGGCTTCTTGTTCTCGCTCTTCTTGGTGGGGTCCTTGCAGCGATGAGTCATACGGCCAAAGCGACGACGCGGCTGGCTTCCACAATCACCACTGCGGGCTTACTCAATGTGATACTGAGCATCGGTGAGGATATCCTTGTGTGTATTGTCATTCTCCTCTCCCTCTTTGTTCCCGCGGTCATGCTCATCCTGCTGGTGCTGTTCTTGCTCTTCTTTGGCCCACGTATCTTCCGTGCCTGGAGCCGCCAGAGGAGTTCAGCTGGACGTTTATGAGATTGGTACTCCATACACCTGAGGGCCGATAAATCGGCGGTGAGCGCGATAAATCGGCTCCTACTGTAGGGAGTACTCACATCGGGGAGGTCCAGATTTGGTTGTGAACAGTCATCCTGTAGGGAGAAGGTACTTATGGGGGACTTGTGCCGGGGGCGTCTCCGATGGTCGTGGCCAATTGCTGGAATTGATCGTAGGTCATGTCTGTCGTTGTACCGCTCCACATTTTGTCGCCGAGCGTCTGCATGGCGGGTTTGACCCTAATATATACATCGGCATTACTGACGACGCTTCCGAGTTTGTCATTCCATTCCGCGAACATGCCGCCCAATAGATGGGGATCGTTGGGGCTCAGATTCAGCGCTGGATTGGAAAGGTCGAATATGTAGGGTTCCCATTTTTCGTACAGTAGCCGGGTATCTAGATAGTCATGGTAGTAACCGGCCCTGGGAACGATGTAGAGGAGATTATCATTCGCATTGATGATCTGAAATCCCTGCTTCACCATATCTACCGGGTTGGCCCATTGATTATTCCATACATCAGTAACAATATCGGTATCAACTTTCACATTGCTCTTCATCTTCGTCAGGCTGCCCCACATTTGTGCCGTCTTCCCTTTGTGTTTGAGGTAGGCATCGTTGATGTTAATAAATTGCCTGAATTTGTCAGCGTCGCTTAGAGCGTATTCATCTTCTCCTATATTCACCTGTTTTGTATCAAACCACGGCAGGAACTCATCCCAGATTGTATGCATAAAGGTGTACGTCTTGGGATTTCCCAGGTCAAGAAACTCCTTCGAGTATTTCTGACTGGCAAGGTCTGGACGATATTGCGTGAAAGCCAGGGCATGGGCCGGCGTGTCTATTTCGGGCGTAATGGTGACGGCATATTGTCGCGCAACATCCTGCAACTCGCGCATATCCTGCCTGGTATAGGAGCCATCCCTGGCGGCCAGTCCCTTGAAGCGGTCACTATTGAGACGGAAAGCCGCGTACTTGTGCATCCAATCTGGACTATCGCCCGCTCCGATTTCATTATCGTTGAGGTGCAGGTGAAAATCATTCATTTTATACCAGGCCATCATCTTGACGTAGTCTTCAAGGGCACCTATGGAGAAAAACTTACGTCCAACATCGAGGGCGAAGCCACGCTCTTTATATTTTGGATAATCTACGGCAATGCCTCTGGCGATATGCAGTCTACCAGGGTCCTGGAGCAAAAGTTGCAAAGCGGTTCGCGTACCATAGAAGACCCCTGAGCTGGTATTCGCTCTGATAGCCAGGATATCCCCTACATCAAAATGATATCCTTCGCTGCCGATAAGAGGATCTGTAATTTTTAATGTAAGATAAAAATCGCCTGCCGCCGGGGAATTCGTGGGCACAATAGGGAGAGGATGGCCCGTCACCTCAAATAGATCGTTTTCAAAAACACGTGACGTATTTTCAAGCTGTGCAGCATAGAGGGAATCTACGGCAATACGAGAAGTTGAAGTGATCATAAAGGAGCCTGTACTCCCCTGCCATTCGCGCAGAGCGGGGATGACCTGCGGGGTCGGGTTCAGAATTACAATGGCGAGGCCTGCAGGTACAATGAGATGAAAAGTGATCAATAGAGCCAGGGTTACTACCATACCAAGGAGCGCATACGGAATAAACAGGGCTTTTCTTCTCCTCACACGCTGCGCTCCTTCATAGCTGGACGGTACAGGTTTCATTCAAGGAAGAGTATACATGCTTCCCTTAGGGAAGACTTACTGACATCAGTCGGATATGGGGTTTCTGGGATCTCCTGCTTGGTGATAATGTATGGGAAGGGTGGAATGAAATCAGTGTTGTCCTCTTCTTCTGGCGCTGGCACTTGCTCCGGCCATTCCTCCAGTTCCGGCTCTGGCGGTGGCTCTTGCTCTCCAATGGGACCAAGACCACTCCGACGTTGCACTTCCTCGTCGGTTAACAGTTCATGAAGCGGAACGTACTGTTCTCCAACTGTCATCATTGGATCTTCCTTGGTGTCCATCGTCCACGGCGCAATGGCAGGATTCATGCCGAGTTTGCGCATAACCGCTGCGTCTTGCCAAGACAATTCCTCATGAATGCCACTCGTATCACGTCTGGTGTGTCTCTCTAGGTTCATGCGTCCGACCCCATTCGCCTGCGCGATACAGGATTTCCATGTCCTTGTGGGTAGCGCCCGCAGTATTTCAGCCCGATCAGCTTTGGGGTAGAGACGACGAAGTATCTCTTTTTCGTCATCAGACCAGTCAGATCTGGTTCCAAAGTGACGGAAGACGTGACTCTCAAGCGAGTAGTTAAATGGTGGTTTTAGTTCGATTTCCATCTTGACAATGTGTGATGAAACCGCTTCGATGCGGACCACTTTAATCATCAATTGAACAAACCTTCTTTGCCGCTCAAATTTGAGTTTATTCCAACCGTGTAGAGCGATATCCAATAATGACATACACTCTGCCAGTTCCTCTTTCTCGTTTCCTGCTTGCTGCTGTTTGGTTTCTAGGACTTCTCTGGCTGCGTGCAAGATTTTCAGTTGCTCGTTCGCTTTATCCAGTCCAGCTTTGTATCCCTGCTCCCGTGCGGATACTTTGTCCAACTCCCACCCACGTATTTTCTTGTCGATAGCGGCGAGTTGCTCTTCATAGTCGTTTGTCTGCTCTAATTTTTCTGCCTGGGCATCCAAAAGCGCTTGGTGTAGACTGTCTTTTAGGCCCTGCTTGTGGCGCTGCTCAAGCTCAGCCAGCAAGATGCGGATACCGGCAGAAAAATCACGGTCAAGCAGCTTGGTGGGGATATTTATTTCTGTCATGCCGTCTTCATCTCTGACTGCAACGTACAGCCCTTTGTGCATGGCGTAGACTTTGCAACCCTTCGCCATCAGCACGCCCTCTAACAGCGCCCTGTGTTCGCGCTTATATGGGTGCTTATTCACTGGAGGTTTGTTTTCGTTGGGCTCTCCGTTCAAATCTGTGGCCGCTAATCTTGAACGTGCATATCCAAAGTCTTCATAGCTGACTATTGGCAGATGCGCTTCTCGTGATACAACCATGCCGTCGTAGACGTACCACCCGATGTATGCCGGATTCGTCAAGAGGCTGCGGAGTCCGTTGTATGACTTGATCGGGTAGTTGCCGTGCTCGTCTTTATCCAGGGAAAGATGCGGGACTCGATCCACACCCACAAAAGCAGGGAAAGCAAACTTTGTAGCCCGTAGCTCGTGAAGCAGCCTGCCCATGTTGCCATCCATCTCACGGTATCTTTTGAATAACCAGACCACACATTGTGCGTGAGGTGGATACGGGGTATAGAATCTCCGCATGCGTCCGTCGTAGTTAAGCTCCGAAGCAATAATAAAACCTACCGGCGTGCAGTGACCACCGTAGCTGATGTCCTCTTCAATTGTCCGCAACCTGGCAGGGAGTAGCCTTTCTTTGATGTCCTCAAGTTCCTCTGCGGCTCGGTCGAACGCTTTCTTGAGTGCCACTACATCCTGTAGGTTCCCTGTCCAGTAAACATTTTTTTTCGTGATGACTGGCACCTTGTGCTTGCTGCATAGTTCGACAAATGTTGATGAGGAGACGCCCATAAGATCTCGAAATAGCCTGCTTTCCGAAAAGCAGGCCACCGCGCCTATTTCACCGTGCCGTAGCATACGAGCCAGGATCTTCATGCCCTCTCGTTCATAAATGCCCTTTGTTCCTGAGACCGCCTGGTCCTGGTCAAACTTGATGATCAGGTCTTCCCGCCAGCCCAGGCTTATGAGGTACTGCCGCATCCTGTTATCTTGCATCACTGTCATTGATTTGTTGGTTTGTACCTGGGCTTCCGTCGATTGCCGAATGTATTGGGCTATTGGCCGATCAGTTGGCAATTTCGGCTGTACGAACCCATAATCTTGAACGAGTTTTTTCCCTGGCTGAATAGCTCGCATCGCTGCCCTCCTTGCTCACTCAGTTATATTGCGCCTTTTCAGCGAGCTTTCTTTGTTGCATCAACTGGTACAGTCGATGCATGTCTACGCGTTCGTTACAGATTTGCTGACTGATTGCGTCGGCATCGTCGATGGTAATAATATTCTCGTTTGACCAGCCCAACCTAACCAATGTTTCTTGCAGCGTCTCCTTTCCCACAGGGGTGTTCCTTACTTGCCCTACACTCTGTCGTACATAGATGTTCTCCATTGTTGTTCCTTTCCTAACCTACCCTCAGACCCTCAAGGTCTCCGACGTTGATAGTTTTGCCTAGCGCTGTACTCAAGGCTTTTGCAATTTCACGCGCTACTCTGCTACTGATCACCTCGCCAAGCATGGCACGCCGAGCAGTCTTTGGGTTGATGCCCGCCTGCCTAGACAGTTCGGCAGCATCCCAGCCTAATTGTTTACAATATCCTTGTAAATCCATCTCACCTCCTAAGTGAACCCATTATGAGAGTAAGTATACGCTATTGTGAGCAAGAACACAATATGCGTTTTGCGGGTAGTGGGCACCAGAAAAGAAAGAGTCCCTGCACAATGCTAGGAAAGGATTGCTGTGCAGGGACTCGTCCTGATATACACAAAGGAAGGAACCAGGACAGTATCATTATCTCATAGACGAAAGAAATCCCACCGCAGGTAAGGATCTGCGACGGGATTGGTCAGTCCTGTCGATACGAAAGAATAACGTTAACAGGACAATATCATTATCTCATGGAAGCGATAGGGAAGAGAAAAGCCAGGTCGGGTGCGCCTGGCTGAATGTTGGGGCAGAGAGTACTCAAGTCGCCTGGCGGAGAAATCCATTTTGACGGCCAGGCGGGGCACCTCTGCAATTGTATTGTATACTATGTAGTGCACCCCCGCAACGAGCGGGGACTCTTCGTATTTACCCACAAAGGGGGGGACTTTTGACCACTACACGAACTCGTACCAGGAAAGCCACTACAACCACCACACCCGTAGAAGATACCATCGTAGAGAAAGATGCTACCGCAGAGGAATTGCGGAAGCAGATCGCCAACGCCGACCAGGCGATGAGTGGGCTGGATCTGCGTATCCAAGATGCAGAGTTACTCATGCAGACAGCACACCAGTCTGTGGAGGATATTCTTGATACGCAAAACGCCCGCCGCCAGCACATCACGAGTTTACAGGAAGAAGACGGACGGCTTAGCATTGAGTTGGACGACATGCGCGTTGATATCGCTATCACTGAATCAGCTATCACAACCACTGGCATGAAGAAACGCTCAGACCGCCGCTTGGAAATCACGACAGAAATCAGGCAAGCAACCACAGAAGATGTCAAGTTGCGCAAAGCAGAAGCCAAAGAACTATCTGAAATTGAAATGGCGAATGTTACTGTGGAGACGGAACGCAACGAGTTACTTACGCAGCGGGCCGTCTTTGAAGGCAAGCGTACAGCGATCTATGAGCGTTTAGGACTCGCTATTTACTGTGAAGGTGGCGAGAAACTGAGTGAACTGGCGCGTGCTAAACGTGGCGCGAGTCTCGACCAGCAGCACTTTGGGGAGGAAGAAGGACGCGCACGGCAGGAGTTAAAACTTGCGCTACAACCCTGGTACGGTCTTCGTCAAAGGGCTATTGCTGAGTTTCACCTGGACCAGAAGGCACCAGATGGGCTGACGCGCATTATCCTGGGCCTGATTTCCTTGCTTGACACCCTTGAGGCAGATGGGCCTGGCACCCCGATGTTGCTTGACGGGAAGCCGACCTCGCAACAACTGAGTCCTATTAGTGGAGATGTATTGCGCAACTTGGCTGGACCACATGTGCTAAATGACCTGGATCGCAAAAACTACTTTGAGCAGCGCCGCACTCAATTGAAGAGTTTGCTGGAAAAGCACAATAGCAACCGCTGGTAAAGGGAAAAGCCATGACACAACGACCACCGCGACCTACGCCAATAATAAACCCGCTTCCATCAGTGCCGCCACAGACACCGGGTATAGGACCGCACGCGCCGAATATTCCGCCCCCGAATGTTACGCCACTTCCACCTGCGCCTGCTCCTGCTCCACCAAAGCCTGAGCCTGAGCCCCCCCAAAGACGGTACGCCAGCATCCTACACGTCAAGGAACTCGGTGATCTACTCGTTTGCAACGCAGCAATACACCTGTCTCCAGTGCAGTACAGCGCTTTACGGCGGCCACTGCATTGATCTTGTGATGCGCAACGGATACGGCTTAGGACATGAAAACGCCTGGTTACGTCGTATCCCTTGTCGAGACGGTGACAACCAACGGTGCGATATCTGCCAAAGAGATGTTCGCTAGGTGGTTTAGTCAATTCCATCATACACCTTGTGTGTGCATAAAGCCGCCCTCTGCCTACGGGTAGAGGGTACTTTTGTGGTGAAAGTAAACTCATCCACTAAACTTACTCGATTCCACTAGGGTGTCTAAATCGCTCTAAACCGAGCAGATGGCGCGACAAAGCTTCGGGAGCAACGACTTGCAACACTGCGCGACGTGCAGTCATACAACAATGCAGCAGTCACACAACAATGTAGTATCACTGCTTCAACTAAGTAGGATTGTCACAGCACAAATCGCACCGAAGAGTTATATTGAATCCATGTCAAGACTGATCAAACGGAGAGAGTCCACGCAAAGCTCTTGACACCTCCAGTTATCTATGATATGCTCCCATAAGCAACAGTATCATAGAGGATGGGAGCATATGTATAGTGAAATCGTCATCCTGGCCATGCTGAAGCCTGGCCCGCGACATGGCTACGAGATCAAAAAGGATGTTGACCGGGCGCTTGGTGGCATGGTTGCCCTCAACAACAAAACGCTCTACCTCGCTCTCAAGCGCTTTGAAGAGATGGGTGCTGTCACCCGGCAGGTCATCGTGCAGGAAGGCAAGCCCAATCGCCATCTCTACGAGCTGACTGAGCGTGGGATCGAGGTGCTGCAAGCCTCTTTGCGCGATTTTGGGCCAGAGCAAGCGGGAGTAGATGCCGAATTCTTTACCCGTGTCGCCTTCTTCGACTTTCTGGAGGTGCCAGAGCGTCGAGAGATTCTGCGCAGCCGCCTGACCTATCTACAAAGAGGTCTGGAGTATCTGCACAGCTTGCAACAGATGGCAGACGAGGGGGAGGACTGTGCAAAGATCATCCCCTCGCCCTCTCATGCCCAGCGCGTTTTGGCGTTTCATACCAGGCGCATCCGCGACGAATATGAGTGGATTGCCTCCTGGCTCGAAGAGATGCAGGCACATCCCTCATGAGAGAGCCGCCTTTCTGACCTGCCTCTGATGACAACAAAGAGGTTTGAAGACCTTGAAGAAAGCAGGAACACGATGATAACCTTCACCGCTCTTGGTCTGTTGGCAGCCTTTGGAGCAGGCATCCTGTCTTTTCTCGCGCCTTGCGTGCTGCCATTGGTGCCCAGCTATCTGTCCTATCTGGCCGGGGCAAGCCTGCAGGAGACACGCACCCAGTCTCCCGTCAACTTCCGGGTCAGTCTGCATGCGCTCTGGTTTGTGGTGGGCTTTGCACTGCTCTTTACCCTGCTAGGAGCCGTGACCGCATGGCTTGGACTCGCTCTGAGTGCGTATCAAGTCGTGTTGGAGCGCATCGGCGGAGTGCTGCTCATCCTCTTTGGCATCGCGCTCACCGGATGGGTCCCTCTTCCGTGGCTCGGAAGAACCTACCATATTCAGATGAAGCCAGGCGAGTCAGTCTGGTGGCGCTCGGGACTCATCGGTATCGCCTTTGGGGCGAGCTGGTCAGCCTGTACTGGCCCAATCCTGGGCGCGGTTCTGGTCCTGACCGCAGGAAGCTCAAGGAGCATTGTGCAAGGAGCAATCTTGATGCTGACCTTTGCTCTTGGCCTGGGAGTGCCATTTCTGCTGGTCGGGCTTTTGGTGGATCGTGTCAGTCCGTTTCTGCGCCGCATCCGTCGCTCTACCGCTCTGTTCTCGACCATCGGAGGCGTGATCCTAGTCCTGTTGGGGATACTTCTCCTCACGGGCCTCTTTAGCAATTATGGATAGCCATGAGGTGTAAGACGATGAACAACGATAGACATGGTTCTCCTGTGGTGGAGAAGATCTCCTATCCACGTTTTACCGCGTTTTACAACCGGACGATGGAGCGGCCTTTGGTCCAACGACAGTTCGATCCCTTGCGGCGCGAGACCGTTGGGCAGGCACATGGGGTCGTCCTGGAAGTGGGGGCCGGTGGCGGTCAGAATTTCCCTTTTTATGATCCCAAGAGCGTCGTGCGCGTGGAGGCAGTTGAGCCGGATGAGGCAATGCGAGCGTATGCAGAGCGAAGTCTGGCGGATGCTCCCGTGCCGATCTACCTCTCACACACCTTGGTCGAAGCACTCCCGTTCCCAGATGCCCATTTCGACAGTGTGGTCGTGACCCTCGTCTTGTGTTCCGTGCATGATCCTGAGCGCGGCCTGCGCGAGATCTGGCGTGTGCTTAAACCAGGAGGCAGGCTTTTGCTCCTCGAACATGTGCGCGCACAAGGCAAGATCACCGCATGGATACAGGACGCGCTCGTGCCACTGACGACACGCTGTATGGGCAATTGCCATTGGAACCGTGAAACAGGGCAGACCGTTCTGGGAACTGGCTTCGAGATGACGCAAGCCCAGAAGAAAAGTGGGGGACTCCAGCCCATGCTGCTCCTGCATGCGAGACGTCCCCAAAGGCGAGAGGAGATGCGAGCATCTGGAAGTCCCGCTTTTGACCCGTGAGCAACACGTTAAGCCATCAACTACCTCTGGAGGGCCACTCGTCAGGCTGCTAAGAGACTGTTTGGAAAGGTCTGTTCAATCAGCCTGAGAAGCCGGATGACGTTTCTCAGAGTGAGTGCTTTCCAAACACTTTCTAATGCTGCGTTCCTTAAAGTGTCAAGAAAAAGAAAATAGCTTGCAGAGCCAACGCTCACGACTTTTCCCACTCTTTTTATATCTATCACACTTAAGGAACATAGCACTAAGAGCAGACCGAACCCCGGAGGGTGTACCTCTCCGGAAAGTCGAGGATGACCAACCCGCGCGTGGCCTAACGCATCTGCTCCAGGAAGTCGATACAAGAGAGAGGAGCATGAAGAGCATGCCTGAAACGAACGCCAGACTCATTGCTCTCTACCAAAAACAGGCCAAAGCCTACGACCAGAGCGGCATCCATGGGCTAGAACCTTGGAGGAAAGAAGCGGTCAAGCAACTCCACTTGAAGTACGGCGACTTGGTGGTGGATATTGGCTGTGGGACTGGCCTCAATTTCCCCTGGTTGCAGGAAGCGGTTGGTCCGCAGGGCAGAATCATAGGGGTGGATCTAACCGATGCCATGCTTAAACAGGCCAGACGTCGCGTTGCCGAAGCGGGCTGGAAGAACGTGGAACTCATGCAGGCCGATGCAGCCTCCTACGAGTTCCCCGCTCAAGTGGACGGCATTCTCTCGACCTTTGCTCTCACCTTTATCCCCCAGGCAAAGCTGGTGATCCAGAACGGCTGCCGGGCTTTAGCTCCTTTAGGGCGGTGGGTCGTGTTGGACATGGCTTGGCCCAACCGATGGCCCTTGTGGTTACACCACCTGCTGTTCTTCTTCCGCTTATCTTCCTATGGCATCACTGGGGAGGTTGTCAGACGGCGTCCCTGGCAGATCGTCTGGCACACGATGCAGCAGTCCCTGGTCGAGGTCGAGCGGCAACCGTTCCGGATGGGGTTCTTCTATCTGGCTTGGGGGAAACAGCCGAAGCCTCCTGCTTGATGGGACAGCGGTCACGGGCGCACGGGAACAGCGCCTGTCGGATGGCCCTCTAGCCGGGCGCTCGCGCATCCCTTGAGCCTGGCTTGCCATTCAGGTCAGTCATCCTCGACTTTCCGGAGAGGTACACTCTCCAGGACTCGGTCTGTCGTACCTGGGCAGAGGAAAACGCACATGTGCATCTAAGAGGACATAAAGGAGTCTAAGTATGAGAACCTCTCACTACCGCTATCCAGTGAAATTGAGCGAGCAACAGCGAAGATTTCTCTCGACGACGGTGCATACGAGCAGCACCCCGGCCAAGCACTACCTTGTAGCCCGCGTCCTATTGATGAGCGATCAGCGTCAGGGGAAACCCAGCCACACCGACGGGCAAATTGCCGAAGCCCTCTCCATCAGTCGCCGCACGGTGATTCGCATCAAACAACGCTTTGTCCGGGAGAATCTGGAGGTAGCTCTGACCGGCAACTTCCCCCGCGAACATCCCGAACACCGCTGCCTAGATGGCAAAGGAGAAGCTCAGTTGATCCATCTCGCATGTAGCCAGGCTCCTGATGGACGGCAACGCTGGACGCTGGAACTGTTGGCCGATCAGATGGTACGCCTGGGCTATGTCGAACATATCAGCCCGGAGACGGTGAGAACCACGCTCAAAAAAACGAGTTGAAACCTTGGCTCAAAAAGTCCTGGTGCTTTCCGAAAGAGGCAGACGGGGACTTTGTGTATCACATGGAAGATGTGCTAGACGTCTATTGCCAGCCCTATGATCCGGCGGTCCCCCGGATCTGCATGGATGAAATGGGCAAGAATCTGGTCAAAGACAAGTATCCTCCCGAACCAGCCAAGCCGGGACAAGTGGCACGAGAAGACTACACCTACGAGAAAGAGGGTCGCGCCAACCTGTTCATTGCCTACGAACCATTGGCAGGGAAACGCTGCCTGAAAGTGACCGAGCACCGCACCAAGAAGGATTGGGCACACTTCATGCAGGAGATACTGGAAGAGCAGTATCCTGAAGCGGAGAAAGTCGTCCTGGTCATGGACAACCTCAATACGCACACACCTGCTTCGTTCTACGAGGTCTTTCCACCAGAGCAGGCCAAAGCCCTCATCGACCGCCTGGAAATCCACTACACGCCCAAGCATGCATCCTGGCTCAACATTGCCGAGATCGAACTGAGTGTCTTAGCACGGCAAGGTCTGGCTCACAACATTACTACCATTGAGGAATTATGTCGGCAGGTTCAGAGCTGGCAGGATCATCGCAACCAGCGGATCGGCACGGTCAACTGGCAATTCTGCACGACGGATGCGCGTATCAAGCTCAAACGGCTCTATCCCGTACAGCCACCTGACGCTCAGTCTCCTGGGCCTGTCGTGTGACAACCTGAGTTAGTTGAAGCAGTCACCTTCCAGTGGACCGAAGTGCAACTGCTCGCCAAGTTAGGAGGCTGGGAGCCACATAAAGACCGCAAGCCGGGCAAGATCACGCTCATGCGCGGGTTGCGTCGCTTGGTGGAGATGTTGGCGACCCAGGCCGTGCTCAGTCGCTCTGCCGCTGAGCAGCAGGGATTGCCTTCCAATATCACAGCTTTCCTGCAGGGGTGGAACCCTCCCAACGAGTTATGAGTGGATGTCAGCCAGTGGAACAATAGACGGAAAAAGAGAACCTGGCATATGGCCTGTCATTAGTTTTTGCCCGAATAGAGGCTCATGTCCACTTTTGGTGAATCAGTGAATTGATGAGTTATTTCAACCTGGTTAACAAGCACGAATCTTGAGAAAGATTCGATGGATAAGCTCATCTATCCCCAAAAGTGGACATGAGCCATACCATGTGCCAGATAACTAGGGACACAAGGTACAATTCAGCCTCGCCTGTAGCGAAGGGATATGAGGCTAGACATGGAGGTAAAACCTGTCCTCTGCCCCGCGCACAGAAGCTTGCTTCCTGATGGAAAACAGCTCATCTTGCACTCATCAACCACATTGTCCCAATCCCTTCCTTGCCTCTTCCTTGATCGAGGTCTCTACACTCCTCCTCCATCTCTTCCCTATTCTCTTCACTCGCCATTCCCGGGAAGAATTTCCCAAAAATTTGGGAACCCATTCCCTACCGCCTGGGAAATATCCCTGAGTATAGTAGTTGCAGACATCGTGTTTGCCTGCCTCGACCTCCTCCAGCAGAAGTGGAAGCCGCTGGCTCTTGCAGACGGGCCCCTTCATGGCGCAAGGCCGGAAGATGAAAGGAGGAATGGAAGCCCGGGAAAGCGTGTATCACTCAGATCACATCGTCTTTCGCGTTTCGTGTAGACCTCCTCCATCCGAGAAAGGAAGGGGTCTTGTGCTCCGTGGCATCTTGTCCCACGGTAGTCTTTTCGTCGTATCACTAAGACCGGCAAGATATGCTTGCCCTCACCGACAACACAGAAAGGAGACACAGAAGCATGGCAATCGCGTTTTTACAGGAAGTACCTGGCATGACTCAAGAGCAATATGACCAGACATTAGAGGCTGTCCAGCGCGGCGGCAGAAAAGATGAGGGGCTCATCTTTCACGTAGCAGGTCCGATAGAGGGCGGTTGGCGGGTCGTCGATGTGTGGGAGTCGCAGGAAGCAGTCAACACGTTCTTTCAAGAGGTACTGGGGCCGGCGTTGCAAGCAGCAGGGATTGCAGCTACGCCACCGCAGTTCTGGCCTGTCCACGACATGTTCAGTGGGCCAGAGCAGCCCCTGTAGCTTGCAGACTACAGGGGCTGCTCTGGCCACACCCTTCTCAGGCCCTTAAGTTCGTGCCTAAGTCCGAGCCTGCGATGGGACAGGCTCATTCGTGACCTCTCAGCAACTCGGTGGCGTGCTGTCGCTGTTGTTGTGCAGCACCAGTTGATTGTCAAAGATTCTGAACCGTGCATTCAGGAAACGAAAGGAGTTCTCGCACATGTTAACCAATTCTCCCATCTATCCATCCCTGCCAGCAGCGGATCTGGAACGAGCCAAACGTTTCTACGCCGAAAAGTTGGGGCTGACCCCAGAGAGCGAATTAGAAGGAGGTCTTTTCTACCGCTGTGGCAAAGACAGCAGATTCTCTGTCTTCACTTCTCAAGGTCAGACCAGCGGGACCCACACCCAGGCGATGTGGCTGGTGGAGGATGTCGAGTCGGCAGTCGCCGCGCTCAAAGCTCGCGGGGTCGTCTTTGAAGAGTACGATTTGCCCTCACTCAAGACCGTCAACAGTATCGCGACGGTAGGGTGTATGAAAAAGTTGTAGGGAGTCAAGCCACAAGAAGAGAGTGCTGCTCACAGAACGCATCGTAGGTGTCATTAAGTACAGCGGTGCGTACGGCCAGAACAGCATCGAGCCCCTCCGGTGGGAAGCCGCATGCCTGTCCGTTTGGCCCGCTGACTTCCC
>WNGK01001888.1_pt1 | contig 22534 bp, 24 predicted proteins | sample 5400601 | NCBI WGS metagenome assembly WNGK01 (sample SAMN13153376, study PRJNA577476) | soil metagenome | isolation source: 60 cm soil or saprolite under Garry oak tree replicate 1 | place: USA:California | collected 2016-06-15
CGAACTGTTCACGCGGCGGCTGGAACGCGTCGCCGTCCAGTTCCCCGACGTCGTGGAGGTCCTCGCCGAAGGACTGGGCCCGGCGGAGGCGATCGTCGAGGGGGAAGTCGTCGCCTTCGACGCCTCCGCCGGAGAGCTGCGCCCATTCCAGGAAGTCATGTTCCGGCGGCGCAAGCACGGCATCGCCGACGCCGTGCGGGATGTGCCGGTGGGCCTGTTCTGCTTCGAGCTGCTTTACGCCGACGGCCAGGACCTCACCCGGCTGTCCTATCCGCAGCGGCGGGCAAGGCTGGCCGAGGCGATCACCGTCTCGTCCCAGCTGCGGCTCACCACCGCGGTCGAGGTCGCTGCCCCTGCCGCCCTGGAGGCGGCGTTCGAGCAGGCGGTCACCGACGGCTGCGAGGGGCTGGTGTGCAAGTCGGTGAGCCCGGCCGCCGGATACCAGGCCGGCGCCCGCGGCTGGCTGTGGATCAAGCTCAAGCGGGACTACCGTACCGAGCTATCCGACACCGCCGACCTGGTCGTCGTCGGCGCGTTCGCCGGGCGTGGCCGCCGCCGCGGCGTCTACGGCGCGCTGCTGCTAGCCGCCTACGACCCGGACGCCGACGTCTTCCGTACGGTGACCAAGTGCGGCACCGGATTCTCCGACGCCGAACTGGCCGCGCTGCCCGCCCGGCTAGCCCCGCTAGCCCGCACCCAGCGGCCCGCCCGGGTCGACGCACGCCAGCAGCCCGACGTGTGGTTCGAGCCCGGGCTCGTGCTGGAAATCCTCAGCGCCGAGCTGACCCTCTCACCGAACTACACCGCCGCCTGGGGACAGATCAAGGAACAGGCCGGCCTGGCGATGCGGTTCCCCCGGTTCACCGGGCGATGGCGCGACGACAAGGCCCCGCAAGACGCCACCACCACCGGCGAACTGATCAGCCTCTACCGCACCGCACAGCGAAAAACAGCAAGCACCTGAGCGCCGCGGACTGGAACAGAAGCTTTTCCCAGGCTTCCTGCTCTACATCGGCGCAAGCGACATCCTCCCCGAAGCGCACGCCAATCACCCATCACGGCTGACGCTGGTCACGACCGTCTTCGGCGCCGCGTTGACGTGGGTCCTGATCCGGGCCATCGGCGCATGAAGACCAAGGCCCGCGCGATACGACTACCACCACCTCTCCCGCACCTCCGGCGCCGCGGCCGAGGCTGGGGCGTCAGAGACCGAGGGCAGGCTCGCCACCGTCACCAGCCGGCACGGCTACCTCCGTCAACAGCACGTCCTGGAGTTCCGGCAGCCGCACTTAAATCCTCGGCGCCCGCCGGCACGTCGTCGTCCGCGGTGGAGCCCGGATGGGACCCGGTTCACGGCTTCACCCAGGCTCATGCCGTGTTGCCCGTGTCGCGGACCGCGCCGCGAGCAGGCGGGGTGAAGCTGCTGTCGGCGTGTTCCACCAGCATTGTCATCTCGTACGCGACCAAGTCGAGGTCGGCTGCGGCGGTGGTGAGCACGGCGAGGCTCGATCCGTCATCGATCGCCATGATCACGAGGGTGCCCCGTTCCATGGCGACCAGGGCCTGGGTGACGGCACCGCCGTCGAAGATCCGGGCTGCGCCATAGGCCAAGCTGATCAAGCCGGAGGTGATCGCGGAGAGCTTCTCCAGATGATCGGGCTGTATACGGTCGGACACTGCCACCAGGACGCCGTCCGAGGACACCACGACGGCGTGCAGTACCTCGGGAACACGCTCGGTGAAGTCGGTGATGAGCCGGTCGAGGTCCTGCGGATGGAGGGCCGGATCCACGTGCTCCCCTCTCAGTCATCCTGGGCCGACTGCTTCGCGTCGCGGTCCTTCCGGATCACCGCCCTGGCCCGACGGGAGCCCCGCTGGAAGCTGCCCAGCCTGCCCAGCGCGATCTGCGCCGATTCGGCCGCCGGGGCTTGCCGGGTCTCCCGGTCAACCGCGGCGCCGGGGACGAGGTTGGCCTGCGGAATCCGCCGCGGCAGCCCGGCGGAGGTCGGGGCACCGACCGCCGGGGTGTCGGCCGCCACCGGGGCGCGCCAGCCGTCGGCGGCGGAGGCCCAGGATGCCGACACCGCGGCCGGCTGCCCCGCCAGCGTCGGCTGGCCGGCTTGCGGCTCGCTGGGCCGGAGCAGGTCCCTGTCGCGGGTATGGAAATAGTCGGATTCGACGGATTCGAAGATGGGCAGCGCGCCGCCCAACTCCGCACCCACCGGCTCCGGCACGGTCACGGCGAAGGTGACGGCTTGGCCCGTGGATGGCAACGGCGCGCTCAGCGGCAGCGGGATGGCATCGGCCATGACGATCTCCGGCCCTGCGGCAAGCTGTGGCCCGGCGGCGAACCGGGGAGCTGAGGGCCGCGGATCCGCGGCCGCAGCTACCGCGCCGGCTCCCCCGCCGGGCCCGGCCCGGAGGACTTCACCAGTTTGTCCCGGCCCGCCGCCGCGCCTGGCGTCCTGCGAGATCAGCGTGGCGGGAAGGTGCACCTCGGCGGTGGTACCGCCGCCCGGCGGCAGTTCCAGCGCCACCTTGATGCCGTGCCGTGCCGCCAGGTGCGCGACCGCGAACAAGCCCATGTGCCGGGTGACCGCCACGTCCGCGAGGGGCGGGTGGGCCAGCCGCCAGTTGAGCTGCCTCAGATGCTCCTCGGGCATGCCCGTTCCGCCGTCGGTAATGCTGATCCGCAAGCCGCCGCCGCGCACTGTGTGCCCGCACACGATTACCTGGGTCGTCCTGGGCGAAAACGTGGCGGCGTTCTCCAGCAGTTCGGCGAGCATGTGCACGGTGTCGGCCGCAGCGCTCCCGCTGACCGAGACACCCTGCTGGACGTGGAGATTGACCCGGTCGTACTGCTCGATCTCGGACACTGCGGCCCGAAGCACGTCCACCAGGGTGACCGGCTCGGTCCGGCGGCATGGTGTCTCGTGGCCCGCGAGGACGAGCGCGCTGTCTGAGTTGCGCCGCATCCGGGTGGCCAGATGATCCATCTGGAACAGGCTGGCCAGCCGTTCCGGGTCATCCTCACGGAGTTCCAAGCTGTCGATCAGCCGCAGCAGCCGTTCCAGCAGGGTATGGCTGCGCCGGAAGAAACTGGCGAATATGGCACTGACGCTGCCGCGCAGCCGGGCCTCTTCCCCGGCCAGCCGCACCGCTTCCCGGTGCACCCGGTCGAAGGCGCGGGCGACCTGTCCGATCTCGTCGGTGGACAGCACGTCGATTGGCGTCACCGGGAGATGGTGCCCGGAGTTCCCGGCCACGCCCAGCGCGCGGACCTCCGCGGGCAGGCGTGCCCCGGCGACATCCAGGGCGGCTGCTTCAAGCCGTCGCAGCGGGCGCACCATGGACCTGGCAATGATCATGGTGGCCAGCAAGACAAGGGTTAGGACGGCCAGCGCCGCGCCGCCGGTGATTATCGCGGACCGCATCGCGCTCCGCTGCAGGGCCTGGGCGTAGGCCGTGATCCAGGCCGCCAGCTGCTGCTCGGCATGGCGCATCCAGCCGACCGTGTAGGACATCCCGGCCTGCCACTGCTGGCTGGCGTGGGCACCGAGGGACAGCGCGCCATTGCCGACCGCCGTCGCGCGCTGTTCCACCGCCCGGGCCTGCCCGGCCAGCGGGCCGGCCAAGGTGCCGGTGAGGGCCCAGCTCTCCTCGGGGGTCGCTGAGCGGCGGAACGATACGAGGTCACTGGCCTGCTGCGCCTGGGCGCTGGTCAGCGCGGTGAGCGCGCCGGGCCCGAAGTGGCCGTCGGCGAGCGCCGCGCCGAGGATGGCCTGCTGCTGCGAGGCTTGGTCCTTCATCCTGGATAGTGAGCCGAGCGCGCGCACGCTGGTGATGAGCGCGGAGTTGCCGCTCAGGTCGGCGATGCCGTCGTTGACCGGTAGCAGGCCAGCTGTCGCTGCGGAATAGCCGTTGATCACGGCCAGAGCGGGAGCCTGGCTTTGCGCCGCGTGCCTGCGCAGGCCAGGCAGTTCGGCGATGCTGGCCAGGACCGTGGTCGCGCTGGCCCGCGTCTGGGCCGGGTAGCCGCGGCCAAACCGGAGAATCAGCCGGCGCACCGTGGCCGCCCGGCTGTCTGTGATCACATACTGCCGCTGCAGGGCCACGAGGCCCGCGGCCGGGCGCCCGTCCGCGATGAACGCGGCCGTGTCGGCCCGCTCGTCCTCCATCGCCTGCGCTAAGCCGGTGACCTGCTGGCCGAGCACCGCGAGTCGGCCGACCTGGCCGTACGCCTCAGCGCTGCGCCTCGCGTCAGTGACCCCCAGCCCGGTGAGCGCCAGGCCCAGCACCGTCGGAATGGCTACCAAGACGATCAGTCGGCAGGCCACTCGCCAGTTCCGCGGGGCCAGCGCCGAGCCCGCGTCATGCTGGGCGGGCAAAGCGCCGGTAGGGGCGGCACCGGCAGAACTGGACTGACTCATTGCGCGTCCTCGCTGATCTCGGAAACTGCTTTCGCAGGCAACGGCAATTCTCCAGGCCACCTTAGACAAGAGGCGAGAAGATCACCTTTCCCCCCGTTCCTCCCAAAGACGATACCTCTGGGCCTGTCTGCCGGGATACCCGTCCCGGTAGGGCGTCCGTGACTGCCGAGTGCGACAGCGACGGCCGGGCCTGTTACGACCGCAAGCTAGCCGCGGGCAGGACGCCGGCCGAACCTCATCGATATGCGCGCCTGCTGATCGTGCTGCTGGCAACTAGCCGAGAACAGATCGGGGTGATCTGCAGGCTCAGCAGACCAAGATCATCGCCTGGAGTGGCGAGAAGATGGCATGACGATAGTTGAGTCGTCAGCCGCCGGCCTGACTGCCGCCGGCCGACCGTGATGAGGTGAGGGACGCGAATACAACAGTGGAGCTGAGGTAATGGCCGGTGGCGTAGTCGAAAGCGCCGCCGCACGTTATCAGGTGCAGGGCCGCGTAGCCGGTCGCGCCGTAAACGGTTTTCGCCGGGAAACTGGATTTAAGGTATTGGCGTACGCCGGTGACGCGGAAAACAGCGGTGATCCCGTCGGCGAGCGTCACGTCGATGCTGTCCCCGGGGCGGAGGGCTCCTAGGCGGAAGAAGACAGCAGGCCCGTGGTAGCCATCGAGGTGACCTTCGATGACCGACGCCCCGATCTGGCCGGGCGTTGCCGAGTACTTGAACCATGCAGCCGCACCGGGCCTCGCGTAAAGCGACGGGATCTGGATCGTGCCGTCGGAGTTGACTCCCAGGTGCAGCAGTTTGGAGTGCACGCCGATGGCAGGGATATCGACGGACACCGGCAGTGAGCGCTGCAGCGATGGCCCACGGGCGTTGCCTGCGGATGGCCCGGCAGCGCCCGCCGCCGCCACAAAGGGCTGCGGCGCGTGCTCCTGGGCAGTGACCGCGACGCCGACAGCGGCGGCCCCGCCCACGATGAGAAGGACGCCGGCCACCCCGGCAACGCGGGCAAGGAGGCTTCCTGACGTACTGGCCTGGGGGGCGTACTCGCTCTGCGGCCAGGACATGACTACACGACACCCGGCTATACGCCGCCACTCCGCATCCCCCAATGCCGTCCCTCCGTCTTCCCCAGGGTGCTTTTATCGCGTAGCCTAATAGTCCAGTGATGAACAGGCCATTTCATGTCTGTGCCGTCTATGGCTTTACCTTTATGGCCATCGGCGCTTCCGGGATCTGCCTTCGGCCGGCGCGGACAGTGACCGGTCCGGCCGCGATTTCTCTTCCGATGCCGGGACCGGGAAACGGGCCCGGCGCCTGCCGGACGCATAAGGAGGTCCCATAACGATGCGCACAACCATCATGGGAACGGGCCTCAGCGCGAGGTTGACCGCCGCCTGCTGCGCCACCTTGGCCATAGTCGCTTCCGCGTCAGTCTCGGCCTGCACGGCGTCCTCGCCCTCGCCGACACCGACTCCATTCTCACCCGCAGTAACCGGCTCGGCAACACCGACTATCCTGCCTAGCGGCACGGCTAGTGTCACCACGCCGAGCGCGAGCGTTAGCCCCTCGGGCACGGCGTCGGCAACGCCGAGCTCGTCGGCATCGCCGAGCTCGTCGGCATCGCCGGGCCCGTCGGCATCGCCGAGCCCGTCGGCATCGCCGAGCCCGTTCCTTACCGCTGCCCCGGCCACTGGCGGCGGTGGCACGGCCGGATTCCAGGACGCCCTGCTCTTCGGCCTCGGCGGAGCGGCGATCCTGGCCGGCGCCGGGAGCATCGCCTACCGCAGAAAGGTCATCAGGAACCGCTGACACACGTGGCCGCTGGGCCGTTGTACGGCAGCGGAGCGGAACTGCCCGGGTTTGCCCGCCTCCGACGGGAAGGCTGGCTCGCCAGGCAGCCGCACCTCCACCGTGCGCGGCCGTCCCGCCTCCCGGCGCAGGTATCCGCTGGCCTCTAATTTCCCGTACTGGTAGGACAGAGCGCCCGTGCTGTCGAGACCGACTTTCCCCAGGACCTCGCGCATGGACGGCGGGCGGCCGCGGTCCCGCATATGGCTCCGGATGGCCGCCAGGATCTCGCGCTGGACCGGCGTAAGGCCGCCGGGCGGCTCCGCATTGATCACCGCAGGGCCTCCCCTCCGTGGCCGCGGGCAGCCCGCGGCGCAGGCCAGCCAGCTACCGTCGTGCGTCTCGCCGAGTCCCCCATTAACCGATCATGCCAGGCGGAGGCGGTTCCGTCGCAAGAGGCGGCCGACGTCTCGCCCGCGGAGCACTAGGCCCCGTCCGGCCAGGAGCAAACCGCCACCGTGACGCTCGCCACGGGGCCAGCTGGCTGACGCGGCGGGCGGTGGGAAATGCGGCGCAGAGCGTTCTGCTATCGCCGGGTCCGGGCTGATTCGGCCCCTGCGTTGCGGGCGTGGCACCCTCCTTGCTGACGGGACCTGGCTGGACTAACGCGCTTCGAGGAACCTGAGGACCGCCAGCACCCGCCGGTGATCGGTTTCGCTCTCGTGCAGGTCGAGCTTGGTGAGGATGCTGCGGACGTGTTTCTCGACCGTGCCCTCGGTTACGAAGATCCGGCGGGCGATGCCCGCATTGGAGGCGCCTTCGGCCATCAGGGCGAGCACCTCGCGCTCCCGCGGCGACAAGACGTCGAGCGGATCACGCCGCCGGCGGGCCTGCACGAGTTCCTGCACCAGGGACGGGTCCACCACCGAGGCGCCCGCGGTGATCCGCCCGACCGTCTCGATGAACTCCGCCACGTCGGTCACCCGGCTCTTCAGCAGATAGCCGGTGCGCTCCCCGCCCGCCAGCAGGTCCATCGCCTCGTCCACCTCGACATGCGCGGACAGCACGATGATCGCCACGGCGGGCAGCTCCGCGCGGATCACCCGCGCCGCCTCAAGACCCTCGGTAGCGTGCCCCGGTGGCATCCGGATGTCGATAATCGCCAGCTCCGGCCGGGCCGAACGGGCCAGCGCGAGCAGTTCGGTGCCGTTTCCCGCCTGGCCGACGACCTCGAACCCCGAGCGGTCAAGCAGGCTGGCGAGGCCCTCACGCAGCAGCACATCGTCATCGGCGAGCACGACCCGCGGCGCACGCCGGCTCAGCGGCGCTACGCCGGCTGTCCCGGACGGTGAGGGCACCCCACGATTATCGGCCAGGGAACCATCCGCGGCACAGCGGCCGGAACCATCCGCCAGCCATCTGCTACTGGCCGGGGCCCGCATCCGGCTGCCCGGCTCCGGCCAGAACCGGAAGCTCGCAGGACACCGTCGTGCCGCCGCCCGCCGGGCTGTGCATGGAGAAAGTGCCGCCCAGCGCCTCGATACGGTCCTTCAGCCCGACCAGCCCCGAGCCCCGGAGCGGGTCGGCGCCGCCGACACCGTCGTCACGCACGCACACCCGGAGCGTGCCGCCGGAGGCTTCCGCGTCCACCTCGACACCCGAGGCGCGCGCGTGCTTCGCCGCGTTCGTGAGCATCTCCGAGACGACGTAGTAGGCGCCCACCTCGACTGGCTGGGGAAGCCGGCCATCGATCCGCACGTCCATGTCCACCGGGACGGCTGAGCGCCGCCCGAGCGCGCGCAGCGCCGGCCGCAGCCTTGCCCTGGACAGAACCGCCGGATGTATGCCACGGGAGATCTCCCGCAGCTCATCCATCACGCCCATCAGCCCCGCGGCCACGTCCCTGATCTCGGTACCGATCTCATCACTCTCGAGGGGTGCCGCCGCCGAACGCAGCCTGAGTGCCAGCGCGAGGAGGCGTTGCTGTGCGCCGTCGTGCAGGTCCCGCTCGATCCGCCGGCGGGCCTCATCCGATGCCGCGACGATCCGCGCGCGGGAGGCTATGAGCTCGGCCCGGTTCTGCGCGTTCGCGACCGCCGTCGCGATCAGGTCGGTGAACTCCATCATCCGCTGCTCGGTGCCGCCCGGCAGCGGTCCATCCCCCGACCCGACGGCGATCATCCCCCATAGCCGCCCGTTGACCAGGATCGGCATGCCGACGGCGGACCGCAGCCCTTCGCGGAGGTAGAGCTCTCCGCCCGGGATGTCACGGTAATCATCGACGCGGGCAGGCTGGCCGGTCTTCCAGACGGTCGCGGTCAGCCCGGCCGCCGGGTAGCCCTCCCAGCGTTTCCCCACCCGCACATGGGCGCCGGTCGTGCCCTCGTTGGCGACCAGCGTCGTCGTGCCGTCCAGCTCGTACCGGATCATTCTGGCGGTGCCGTTACCGAAGTACCGGAGCACTTCCTTGGTCACCGCCGCGAACACCACCTCGGGCGGCTCACCCCGGGCGACCAGCATGGCCAGGCGCCGCAGCGCCGACTGGGTGTCGGCGAGCTTGCGCAGTTGCTCCTCGGCCTGGGCGTTGGCAATCGCCGTCGCGGCAAGCTCGGTGAAGTCCGCCATCCGCGACTCGGTGCCGGGCGGGAAGTCCGCCCGCACGGTCGCGGCCAGCGCCACACCCCAGTAGCGCGCCTCCACCACAATGGGCGTGGCGACCGCAGCCCGCAGGCCCAGCTTGCGAGTCAGCTCGCCGTACGGGCCTTTGGCCAGCTGGTCACCGCTCACTCGGGCCGGGCGGCCCGTCTTGAGCGCGGTCGCGTTGACCGTCCCCGGCACCAGCTGGAAGCGGAAGCCAACCGGTACTTCCGCACGGGTGCGGCCATGCGAGGCCGCGACGACACAGGTCCCATCGGGGTCCCCGTGGTCTCCGGACGGCTCACCTGCGGGCACTGGCCGGTGGCCGCTGGAGAGCTCAACACGGGACACGAACGACGCCTCGGCGCCGATGAGGTGGCCCAGCTCATCGGCGACCGCGCTGAATACCTCGGCCGGCCGGGCACCCCTGGCTACGAGCGTGGCCACCCGCCGCAGCGCAGCCTGCTCATCGGCAAGCTGATGCATCCGTGCCCTGTCGACTGGACCTCGGCCCGGCCCCGCGTCGACGGCTTGGCCTACATCGTCGCCGGCGTCCGGCGAATTCATAAGGCCGACGGTAGCCCCATGCCCGCCGGGTCGGCAACGCTTGCGCCAGGTCCCCAGCCTCAGGCTGACCCGGGGAAATGCGCAGGACGGCTACTCCGGCCAGGCCGAGTTCTCAATGATGTCCACGAAGTTGGCCCGCTGATAACCGCCCGGCCCGGATCGACAGCTACGCTGACGCCTCCGGCGCGGGTAGAGCGGTCGCCCGCGAGGCCGGCTTCCGCTCAGCGACCGGGACGCCGATCCTCGTTGAGGGCCGCCTCTGGGCGTGATGACCGGTGGCTCGACCGAGCAGCTGCCGGCCCCGGACACCGAAGCGCCCCTCGCCTCGTTCACGGAGCTTGTGGCGACCGCGATCGCGAATGCGGAGAACCTTGCGGGACTCACGGCCTCCCGGGCGCGTCGGTTCTACTGCGGGCCTCGGGCCGGCGTTGAAGGAATTCCTGCTAGCTGCAATGCGGCGGCGCCGTAGTCCCTGCCACCATGATCGAGTGCGGCTGCGGTGCCTGCTTGTTGATGACAATGATGCCTTCCTCGAGGCGGCGCGCGTTCTCCTCGAGCGAGAGGGCGTGACGGTCGTGGGCGTGGCCGGGGCCATCGCCGAGGCGCTCCGGCAGGCCCGCGCGCTGCGGCCGGACGTCATCCTGGTCGATATCGGGCTCGGGGACGAAAGCGGCTTTGATCTTGCCCGGCGCCTGGCCCGGGATGGTCAGGGCGGCGGCGCCACGGTGATCCTGATCTCGATGGGTGCCGAAGCGGACTATGCGGAGCTGATCGCAGAAAGCCCTGCGGCCGGATTCCTGGCGAAGTCGGAGTTGTCGGCACTGGGGATCGGCAGGATCCTCGGCCACTCGCCGTGACCGGCGCGCCAGCGGGGCAATGTCCTCCCGCGCAACCGTTCGGTATATGGGTTACTTAATGGCTACGCGTAGTGACACGGCACGGCTGGCGCCTTCACCTGACGCGGAGGGGGGTTTCTGGCCGACGCCAGGCTGCTCATCGCGGCTCCCATCTCGCTCTTCTGGTTCGGCTTTCGACCAGGTTCGCGCGGCGGGGAAGGGGGCGTCATCATTGCCAGCGGCCATCGCACTACAGGTGGCGCGTCGGTGTTCTAGCTTTGGTGGCCTGGGCTGCCCAGTGCCAGGCGGGCGGCGCTGACATCCTGGCGGCCGTGCCCGGCAGCCACCGCGGTATGCCACTGCCCGGAGAGCGCGGCCAGTAGCGGCGGCGTGTCGCCGCGGGCGGCACCGATCGCGAGGTCGACGTCCTTCAGCGCCCACTCGAGCGGGAACTCGGCTGCGAAGTCGCGCTGGTCCATCTTGTGGAACTTGGCGCCGGCGATCGGCGCGTCGAGCGGGCCGCCCTCGATGACCTCCGCGAGCTGCTGGTGACCGATACCGAAGCGATCAGCGAGTTCCATGGTCTCCGCCACACCCTCGATGAGGATGGACATGTAGGCGTTGACGACCAGCTTCACCTGGCTGCCCTTGCCAGCCTCACCCAGCCACACGGTCTTGCGGCCGAGGACGTCAAACACCGGGCGCACCGCCTCAGCCGCCGCAGCGGGCCCCGACGCCAGAATCAGCAGCTGGCCCTGCTGCGCCGGTCCCTTGCTGCCCGACACCGGGGCGTCCACAAACATGACATCCGGCCGCCTCGCGGCCAGCCGGTCTCTGGTGCGCAGGGTCGCCGGAACCCCGATCGTGCCCATCTGCGCCCACACACATCCGTCGGCGAACGCGCCGGCCACCCCGCCGTCGAAGATCACCGAATCCACGACCTCGGCGGTGGGCAGCATCGTGATCACCACTCCCGCGCTCTGGACCGCGTCCCGCGCAGACGCCGCGACCACCGCACCCGCATCGGCAAGCGGGCCGGTCGCCGGCGCCGACCGGTCCCACACCCTCGTGTTCACGCCCGCGGCAACCAGATTGCGGGCCATCGCCGACCCCATGATGCCGACGCCGATCACCGCGACAGCCGCGCGGGTATCGCTGCCTTCCGCCCCTGCCATAACGGCTCCTTTCCTACTGCCGCCTACCCCGCTGCCACGAGGTGCCAAGTCATCGGCTCCAGCATCGCGGTGAGGCCTGCGGAGCGCATTGCAGCTAGCCGGGATTCGGCAGGTGCCGCTACCTGGGGGGCATATTGCCGCTGGCAACGATGACCGCGGGCTCGCGTGCGCGAAATCCAGTTCGCCGAGTTCGGCACGCTGCGCGCACCGGTGCCGATCGAGACGTTCGGCACCGGGGCGCGTGGCTTCAACGTCTACGATGGCGAGTTGCGCGAGGCGAGTTTCGTCTCGATCACCACGCACGCGGACGCCGGCGCGGGTATCCAGATCAGCCGCCGTCTCCGCCGCCAGGGCGGGCGCCGGGCCGGTCTCCATCGATAGCGGCACCGCCGGCCTCAGGGCGTCACTGTCGCCATTGGAGCTAGCCGGAAACGCTCAATTACAGCGGACCTGTGTCGGCAGCGTAAACCCGAAGAGGCCGAGCGCCACGCGCTCGTAATCCCGGATGCTGATGAAGCCGCGGTGCCACTCCGAGCGGAGCGCTGGTGGCCTGCCGGTGAGCCTGACGGGCCGGGCCGGGCCGCACCATACTGACAGCAATCTGCGGTGGCGTTGATGCCATACCGGCAATACCGGTGGCCGGAAATGTGGTGAAGACGCGCGCCGCTCGGCCGCGACGAGGCGCCGCGCCAGCGAGTTCCTCTACCGGCTAGCGGGAACCCGAGGACTGCAGCCAGCATCACGGGATGACGGCCGCTGGCGGTGATGCCGGAGCCGTAGGCGCCGCGCGACGATTCAGAGGCTGACACCTATCGAGCGACAGGTCCCCGAGAAAATCGGCCCGATGCCTGCCGGATGAAAATGGAGGAACGCTGCGATGAACGCGCTGCGGGAAGCGGCACCGCGATGCTGACTGATACCGGATTCCCGCGGGCTGATGTCGAGAACGACTTTCTCCGGGCGAGGCGGCATCAGGTCCTGGCCAGGCTGGCGCACCGCCTGCGCCGCATGCCCGATGACGCCGACTCCATCCTGTTGCTGGACGAGGCCGTCGGCGCGCTCGGCAGGCGCGGCGAACGATACCTGGGCCTGCAGGTGATCCGGCTGGACACGATCGTCGGCACGGTCGACTCGCGGCACGATTTCGACCGTCGCTTCCGGCCTACTTCCAGCCGGGTGCGGTCCCGCTGGGAGCAGCTGGCGCTCGCGCAGCGCCGCGGTGCGCCGCTCCCGCCGATCGAGGTGTACCGCGTGGGCGGCCTGCATTTCGTTCAGGATGGCCATCACCGGGTGTCGATCGCCGCTGCGACCGGCCAGGAAACGATTGACGCCTACGTGACCGAGGTGCTCACCGCCGTGCCGGCCAAGTACACCGGGCGCCGTGCGACCAGATTCTCCGGAGCGCCGTCGCGCTGCTGATGCTGGCCCCGCTGGTGCTGCGAGATGCCGGACCATCGGCCAGCTCTTTAGGAGATCGTTTCGGACTTCGTCTTGCTGTCTCGCGTCTAGGCAGGCGGCGCGGGGCGCGTGAGACAGGACAGCCCTGCGCTGGCGCGGCCGTTCCGGCGCCGCCGGGGCAGTCGGCGTTGCACCTGGTCATAGTCCATACGCCGCCAGTAGCCGGAGCCACAGCTCACTGATGGCCGGATAACACGGCACGGCGTGCCAGGGCTGGTCCAGCGACACCTGCCCGGCGACGGCGATGGTCGCGGCGTGGATCATCTCGCCGACCCCCCGGCCAGCGTCGTACTCGAATCCTCGCCCGCGGCGGAGGCGCTACGTTTGCGCGCCGATCCCGCCCGGCCGCCCGTCCGGGTTGACACCACAGCTGTGGCGAGCGAGCCTGGACACCGGACGATCGAGCTGGCAGCAGGGGAGCACGCCATGCAAACCGATCCGTCATCGTCTCGTCCCGGGCAAGTCCAGGTGGGCTCGGTCGCTGCGCTGTGGCGCTATCCGGTGAAGTCCATGATGGGAGAGGAGCTGAACTCCTCCGGCATCACCGACAGGGGCCTGCTCGGGGACCGGCAGTTCGCCATCGTGGACCGCGCTACAGGGAAGGTCGGAGGAGCCAAGAACCCGAGGAAGTGGGGCAACTTCTTCAACTTCCGGGCCACCTACGCCGAGCCACCGCGGGCGGGAGCGATGATGCCCCAGGTTCGGATCACGCTTCCTGACGGCAGCCACGTCACGACCGGGCAAGGTGACCTGGAGCAGGTCCTCTCGCAGGCGTTCGGGCGGGACGTGGCCGTCGAGGAAGCGCAACCCGATCAGCGGCCCTCTGGCGCCACGGCCGAGGAGTACTGGCCGGATATGGCCGGCCTGGACCACAGGGACACCGTGACTGATTTTGAGATGCCGACCGGAACCTTCTTCGACATCGGCGTCGTGCACCTGCTGACCACGGCGACGATCGATCGCCTGCGGGCGCTGTACCCGCAGGGGCGCTTCGAGGCCCGGCGGTTCCGCCCGAATATCGTGGTCTCCACCCCGGGGGAAGACCAGGGCTTCGCGGAGAACGACTGGGTTGGCCGCACCGTAGCTATCGGCGGCAACGTCCGGCTGGCCATCACCGAACCATGCCCTCGCTGTGTGATGATCACCCTGCCGCAAGGCGACTTGCCCAAAGACTCAGGAATCCTCCGGACGGCTGCCCAGCACAATGGCGTGAATGTCGGCGTATACGCCTCGGTCGTCAGTGGCGGGACCATCCGCCGCGGCGACGCGGTCTCTCTCGGGTGAACCCGTCAGCTAACACCGCAGCTGGCACCGGGTGAGCGAGCCGCCGGGCGCGTCCGCCCGCCTTCCGGCCGGAGCGCTGGACTGGGCGGGCAGGATGCCGATCATCCGGTACGGCACGGTGGAGGTCCGGCCGGTTCTGGAAGGCCCAGGTGGCCCGGCGCACCGCCCAAGGCAAAACCACCAAGGGAGATCATGCGCTCCCTCAAACGCTACGCCCGCCAGGTCTACAACGACCTCGCCGCCCATGCACCCGGTGGAGATCACCAGCGGCCAGCTTGCAGCGTGATTCTCTGGCCCGGAACTCGACATAGAAGCTTCGGAGAGGCGTTCGTGTGCCACCGGTTCGCCTGGCGACCTCAGTCCCAGCGTTGCGCGTTGCTGTCGCTGAACGAGCCGGCAGGTTCTGGGATGACGCAGAACAACAGCCCGGCGGGATCGCGAACGATCCGATGAGCGCAAATGCGTCCGTTGAGACGTGTGTTTGGCGCGGATGCACTTGTGAACGTGTTCCACAGTCCGTATCTGCGTTAAGGTCGCCTGGTGGGGACGTTTCGGATCAAGGAGGCCGCAGACCTCCTGGGGGTCAGCGGCGACACCCTGCGCCGCTGGGCCGATGGGGGCCGGATCGAGACGATCACGGACTCCTCCGGGCGGCTGGCTGTTGACGGGGTTGCGCTCGCCCGTTTTGCTCGCGAACTGGCCGAGTCGGCCGATCACGGGGAGGGCCGGGCGGTGATCGGACATTCGGTGCGGAACAGGTTCAGCGGCCTGGTCAGCCGTGTGGTGCGCGACACCGTGATGGCTCAGGTAGAGATCCAGGCGGGGCCGCACAGGTTCGTGTCGCTGCTGAGCCGTGAGGCCGCCGATGAGCTCGGCCTGGAGCCAGGAATGCTCGCGGTCGCAGCCGTCAAGGCGACCAACGTGTCCGTCGAGATCCCCAGGATCCGCTGATCTCGCGTTTGGCGAGACTGAACCTAGGAGCTAAGAATGCGCCGTTTGACAGTGATCGCAGCGGGGGCGGCGGCATGCGCCGCCCTGGCTGCGTGCAGTTCCAGCAGTGGTTCGGGAAGCTCGGCCAGCGCGAGTGGTTCTGCGTCGTCGTCAGCATCGATCACCGTGTTCGCCGCGGCGTCGCTGACGGGGGCCTTCACCCAGCTCGGGAAGCAGTTCGAGGCCGCCCATCCGGGGGATAAGGTGACGTTCAGCTTCGGGCCGAGTTCCGGCCTGGCTACCCAGATCATCAGCGGCGCGCCGGCGGACGTGTTCGCCTCGGCGGCCCCGGCGAACATGCAGCAGGTCGTCTCCGCGGGCGACGCGTCCAGTCCGCAGAACTTCGCGAAGAACATCATGGAGGTCGCGGTGCCCCTGTCCAACCCGGCACACGTCAAGTCCGTTGACAACCTGGCGAAGTCGTCGGTCAAGGTCGCGTTGTGCCAGCCGCAGGTGCCGTGCGGGGTCACCGCGGCGAAGGTATTCAAGAACGCCGGGATCACTGTCAAGCCGGTCACGCTTCAGCCGGACGTGAAGTCTGTGCTGACTCAGGTCGAGACGGGCAATGTCGACGCGGGCATGGTCTATGTGACCGACGTGCTCGCCGCGGGCAGCAAGGTCAAGGGCATCAAGATCCCGGCTGCCGACAACGCATCGACGACCTACCCGATCGCCACTGTCAGCAAGAGCGGCCACGCCTCCGCCGCGCAGGCTTTTGTCGCCTACGTCTTGTCCCCCGCGGGCCAAAGCGCGCTCACCGCCGCCGGGTTCGAGAAGCGCTGACCGTGGAACCGCGGCGGCCAGGGTGACCGGCCTCGCCGCGCCGTCGCGCCTGACGGCCCGTGAAAGAGCGCGACGAGCCACCCGGGGAGGTGCCCCGAGGTCGGCGCCGGCGCCGTTGCTGGCGCCGGCGCTGGTCGCGGTGGCCTTCCTCGTGCTGCCCCTGGCCGGGCTGGTGATCCGGGCCCCCTGGGGCAGGCTCGGATCGGTGCTGAGCGGGTCGGATGCGACCCAGGCCCTCCAGTTGTCGCTGTGGACGGCCACGGCGGCCACCGCGATCTCCCTGATAATCGGGGTGCCGCTGGCGTGGCTGCTGGCCCGGGGCAGCTTCCCCGGGCAGCGGCTGCTCCGCGCCCTGACCACCCTGCCGCTGGTCCTCCCCCCGGTGGTGGGCGGGGTCGCGCTGCTGCTGGCGTTCGGACGCACCGGGTTCCTCGGCATGTACCTGAACTCCTGGTTCGGGCTGACGATCCCGTTCACGCCCGTCGCCGTGGTGATGGCCGAGACCTTCGTCGCGATGCCGTTCCTGGTCATCACCGTCGAGGGGGCGCTGCGCTCGGCCGATCAGGGCTTCGAGGAAGCGGCGGCCACCTTGGGCGCGACCCGGATGACCGTGTTCCGGCGGGTCACCGTGCCCATGATCGCCCCCTCCCTGGGAGCGGGCGCCGTGTTGTGCTGGGCGCGGGCCCTGGGCGAGTTCGGCGCGACGATCACCTTCGCCGGCAGCTTCCCCGGCCGCACCGAGACGATGCCCATCGCGGTGTACTACGCCCTGGAGACCGACCCCGACGCGGCGATCGCGCTCAGCCTGGTGCTGCTGCTGGTCTCGGTCGTGGTACTGGTCTCCCTTCGCGACCGCTGGCTGCGCGGCGGCTCAGCTACGTGACGCAGGAGGGCGGCGACGGCCTCATGGTCGATGCCGAGGTCAGGCGCGGCGGCTTCGCTCTCACGGTCACCCTCGCCGCGGCGCCCGGCGAGGTGGTCGGCATCCTGGGGCCGAACGGGGCCGGGAAGTCCACCCTGCTCAGCGCGCTGGCCGGGCTGACCCCGGTCGCCGCAGGCCGCATCGTGCTCGCCGGGCAGGTCATCGACGACGCGGGCACCGGGGAGTTTGTCGAGGCCTCCGGCCGGCCAGTCGGTTTCGTATTCCAGGACTACCGGCTGTTCCCGCACCTGAGCGTGCTCGACAATGTGGCGTTCTCACCGCGTGCCCGCGGGCTGGGGAAGCGGGCCGCTTATGCAGCCGCTAGGCACTGGCTCGGCCGGCTCGGGCTGACCGGCCTGGCCGGCCGCAAGCCCGGGGACCTGTCGGGCGGGCAGGCGCAGCGGGTGGCGCTGGCCCGGGCCCTGGCCGGGCAGCCGGCGCTGCTCCTGCTGGACGAACCGCTGTCAGCTTTGGACGCTGGGACCCGCCTTGACGTGCAGTTCGAGCTCAAGCGCCACCTGTCGGATTTCACCGGGCCGTGCCTGCTGGTCACCCACGACGCCCTGGAAGCGCTGGTGCTCGCTGACCGGCTGCTGGTCCTGGAGGACGGGCGGATCGTGCAAGAGGGCACACCCGCACAGGTCGCGCGCCGGCCCGCCACGGAATACGTCGCGAAACTCGTCGGCCTGAACCTTTATGCGGGCCGCGCCGACGGTCCTGGGGTGGCGCTCACCGGAGGCGGCTCCTTCGTCATCCCCGACCAGGGCCGCCGTGGCGACGTCCTCGTCGCGGTACGCCCGTCCGCGGTGGTCGTCAGCAGCCAGCGCCCACAGGGCAGCAGCGCCCGCAACACCTGGCCGGCCCGGGTCGCCGGACTCACCCTGCTGGCCGACCGGGTCCGGCTCGACCTCGATGGCCAGCCGCCGGCACTGGTGGACGTCACCCCCGCGGCTGTGGCAGAGCTTTCGCTGAGCCCAGGCAGCCAGGTGTGGCTCACGCTCAAAGCCACCGACCTCGAGGTCTACACGTATACCGGCACCCAGGCAGACTAAGCCAGCCCGGCTACGCGAGTCGTAGGCCGCTGGCCCAGTTCGGCGGGCATGGTCCCCGGCGGTGAGTGACCGTGCATGGCCGCAGCCGGCGCCTATGCCAGTGCTGTGTCAGCAGGCGGTAGCGTGACGACGCGCTGGCCGCATGGCTCGGGGCCGTACCCGGGCAGGCTGGCGAGCTGGTCATGCAGCGCGAGTCTGTCAGACAGCGATCTGGTACTCGTGCGTACCGCGGTGAGCTATTGATGGCACACGCCCCACCGGAGTGCGCCCGCCTCGCCGCCGCCATCGGAGTCATACAGGGGGGCTAGGACCTGCTCACTAGTTGATCTTTCGGGTCAGCCGCCGGCCGGCTGGCCGCGAGCGACTGGAGCGCCCGCACGTTGACGCAATCGGCCGGTTGCCATAGTATGGCAACCGATCAGTTGCTACTTGTTGGAGGCTGTCATGGGATTCCCCGATCGAATCGAGCGGGTCGTCGAGATCGGCCACCCGCCGGCCAAGGTGTGGGCTGCGCTCACCACGGCCGAGGGTCTGGGCAGCTGGTTCGGCAACCAGGCGACGATCGACCTGCGCCCGGGCGGATCGGCCCAGATGACGTGGTCCGGCGGCCACACCGCCGACATGCGCGTCGAACGGGTCGAGGAGCCGTCGGTGTTCGGCTTCACCTGGCACATCTACGGCCTGCCCGATGACGATCCGCGCCGCACCTATGTCGAGTTCACGCTCGAGCCGGCCGGCCCTGGCACGCGGCTGACCGTGGTCGAGACCGGCTTCGCTCAGTTGCCGGAAGACGCCTACCGCACGGCGTACGACGGCAACACCCGGGGCTGGGCGAGCGAGCTGGGCGAGCTGGTCGGCTACCTTGATGCCGCCTGACATCGAGGCGATCGCCGAACATGTCTTCGTCGCGCTGGCCGACCCGAGCCGGCGCGCCATCCTGGCCGCGCTGGCGTCGGGTGGTCCCGCTACGGCCACGGACCTGGCCGGGTTCCTGCCGATCACGCGGCAGGCGATCGCCAAGCACCTGGCCCTGCTGGCCGAGGCGGGCCTGGTGACGGCCGAACCAGGGGAACGGCGCCGGGTGCGATACCGGCTCCGCTCCGCCCCTATGCAAGTGGCGCAGCAGTTCCTGGCCGCGCTGGCCCGAGACTGGGACGGCCCCCTCGACGCGCTGAGGGACCACCTCAGCCGGTGAGCCTGGCCCGTAGCTCACGGGCTCCGCAACCCTAACCGGAAGGTAGACATCACAATGAAGACACCCCCGAGCGTTTCGCTGCGAGAGTGGGAGGCTGCGCGCCAGCAGCTGCTCGTAAAGGAAAAGGAGCTGACCCGCGCCCGTGATGCGCTGGCCGCCGAGCGTCGGCGGATGCCGTGGCTGGCGGTGGAGAAGGAGTATGAGTTCGACGGACCCGAGGGTAAGGCGACTCTGCCCGACCTGTTCGAGGGCCGCCGTCAGCTGATCGTCTACCGCGCCTTCTTCGAACCCGGCGTGGATGGCTGGCCCGACCACGCTTGCCGCGGCTGCTCCCTGGTGGCCGACCAGGTCGCCCACGTCGCCCATCTGAACGCCCGCGGCACCACTCTCGCCTTCGCCTCGCGCGCGCCGCAGCCGGACATCGAGCGCGTGAAAGCGCGGATGGGCTGGACGATGCCCTGGTACACCATGACCGACGAGTTCGACACCGACTTCGGCGTGGACGAGTGGCATGGCACGAACGCGTTCATCCGCGATGATGACCGCGTGTTCCGCACCTACTTCATCAACAACCGCGGCGACGAGGCAATGGGGAGCACCTGGAGCTACCTTGACCTGACCGCGCTCGGGCGGCAGGAGGAATGGGAGGACTCGCCCGAGGGCTATCCCCAGACCCCGCCGTACGCGTGGTGGAACTGGCACGACGAATACGGCGAGCTTCCCCATCACGGCACCCACGACGCAGGCTCGTGATGGTCGCGGCGCTGGCGGCCAGGTGACCAGGAGTTTCAACTCAACGGTTGACAGCTTTCGCGGTGCGGTCTAGGTTTAGTTTCAACCAGAAGGTTGAAACGAGGAGCGATGACCGCGGACACGTTGTCGCGAGTCCTTTCCGCCCTCGCCGATCCGACCCGCCGCGACATGGTGGCCCGGCTCGCCGAGGGCGACACGACCGTGAGTCGGCTGGCCGAGCCGTACCGGATGACGCTGCAGGCCGTCTACAAGCACCTGCGGGTGCTCGAGGACGCCGGGCTGGTCAGCCGGCCACCGGGGCCGCAGCCGCGGTCGGTACGCCTGGAGACCGAGGTCTTTGACCTGATGGACACCTGGATCGAGCGCTACCGGCGCCGGGCTGAGCAGCGGTACCGCCGGCTGGACACCGTCCTGGCGGCAATGAGCGAACCAGACAGGGATGGAGCTGAGCATGACGAAGATCATGGAGACGGCCATCGAGGCTGACCCGAAGCTGCCGGTCATCCGCATGACCCGCGACTTCGCGGCGACGCCCGAGCAGCTGCTGCGCGCCCACACCGATCCGGCGCTGTTCGCCCAGTGGGTCGGTCCCAACGGCATGGACACCCGGATCGACCACTGGGACGCGCGCGCGGGCGGCAGCTGGCGGTACACCGCGGCGCGTGGTGATCAGGAGTACGCCTTCCGCGGCTGCTTCCATGACGTACGCCCGGACCGCATCGTGCAGACGTTCACGTTCGAGGGCGACCCCGACGGTGTCGCGCTGGAGACGTTGTGGTTCGAGGACCTGGGCGCCGGTTACACGCGGCTGCGTACCCAGTCGCTGGTCGACAGCTTCGAAGCCCGCGATGCGTGGCTGGCCAGCGGCATGGAGTCCGGTGTCAACGAGGGGTACGCGAAACTTGACAGGATGCTCGCCGATGGCGCTGTCTGATCGCCCCGCCGAGCGGCACCGGCAGATTGGCGGCCTGTTCACCGACCGGGTCCGGGGAACCCAGCACTGGGACGCGCCCGCCCCAGTCGCCGGCTGGGTCGCCCGCGATGTGGTAGGGCACCTGACCGGGTGGTTCGCTGCGTTCCTCGCCTCCGGGGCGGATATTGAGCTGCCCCGTGGACCGTCGGCGGGCGAGGACCCGGCGGCCGCGTGGCAGGTCCACTGCGACGCCGTGCAAGCGCTGCTGGACGATCCGGCGACCGGCAGGCGGGTACTGACCAATCCGCACATCGGTACCCTGCCGCTGGACCGCGCGATCGACCAGTTCTACACCGCAGACGTATTCATGCACACCTGGGATCTCGCCCGGGCCACCGGGCAGGACGAGCGGCTGGATCCCGGCTTCTGCGCCGAGCTGCTGGCCGGCATGGAGCCGCTGGAGGAGGTCATCCGCTCCTCCGGCCAATACGGCCCAAAGGTCGAGGTGCCAGGCGACGCGGACCCGCAAACCAAGCTGCTGGGGTTCATCGGCCGGGATCCCGGCTGGGCTCCCGGCCGATCTTCGCGAGATCGCTGAGCGCGGCGATGTGCCGGCCGGCGGTTCCCAGACCGGCGCTCATGGTGTTTGCCCTGACGATGATTGGCGGGCCGACTCAGCGGGGCGGCTGCTGGCTGTTGTGATGGCGGCCGTTGCTCGCCGGCCTCAGCACCCTCAGCTGTCCGGGACCAGGTCGACCACGTCACTGTGAAGCTTGGCCATAGCCTGGTCAAACGTTGCGAGCCGGGAACCTCGGGTCCGGGCGAGCTGGGCAAGGTAAGCGTCGGTCACCTGGCGATGGCCGATGATCCCCTGAATGGGAACATCGCAATACTCGACATCGTCAGGCCAGAATTCGTGCCGCGGGTCGGCGGCAGCCCCGCTGAGAACTGCATGCGCAGTGGCGGCCGTCTGGCCTTCGCGGATGAGCAGGCGCATGAGGCTGCCCTGGGTAATCGGGCAGGTCGCGAAGTTCCCGCTGATGCCGACCAGCCAGTTCTCAGCGGCCACATGGTGGACGTGATCGTCGACGAGCAAAGCGATGAGCGTGTTCGCGTCGAGCAGGACGGTCACTGATCGTCGTCCTCCAGTCGTCTGACATCCTCGCTGGTGATTGTCCTGCCCAGGTGCGCGACGGGCAGGCCGGTGCGAGCACTTCGTGCTACCTCACCAGGCTTACCCGAGCCCAGTCCCCGGCGGATAAGTCCGGCAACGGCCTGGCTCAGCGACTGATGGGTATCTCTGGCGATCGCGACTGCCTGAGCGTGAAGATCATCGGGGATGTCGAGGGTAGTGCGCATACCAGCAGTGTAACTTCACTTCATCATGATGTAATGATGCACGCTCAAGCCCTTCGCCCTCGGCTATATCGTTGGCCAGTGCGGACCGAGGTAGGGATCGGGGTGATCGTGCGCCCATGGCGCACCCCGGCGCACCCCGGCGCGCCCACGCTGAAAGCATGGCTCTCGATGCACGCACCGCCGATGTCCGCAGCCAGGAGACACCATGAACACACTGAGCTCACGCGACGGCACGACGATCGCCTACGACCAGCAGGGCGAGGGACCGGCCCTGATCCTGGTCGACGGCGCGCTGACCGTCCATTCGTCCGGCTCCGGGTCGGAGCTGGCCAAGCTGCTCGCGCCGCACTTCACGGTCTACGGCTTTGATCGCCGCGGCCGCGGCGAG
>WNGK01001889.1_pt1 | contig 22534 bp, 15 predicted proteins | sample 5400601 | NCBI WGS metagenome assembly WNGK01 (sample SAMN13153376, study PRJNA577476) | soil metagenome | isolation source: 60 cm soil or saprolite under Garry oak tree replicate 1 | place: USA:California | collected 2016-06-15
AATCCAGTGTCGAAGTCCGATCGCCTTCAGCGAAGATTATCGAGGCGACTCCCGGTAAGATCATTACTGCAAGCTTCGTCGTCGAGAACCGCGACGACCGCGCGAATGATTTCGTCGAGCTGCTCGTCCTGCCGCGCGGCTGGCGGAAAGTTTCGCCGCCCGACACTCCGTTTCCTGAAGAAGCACGCTCGCAAACAGTTCGTATCATTGCGCTGCTCGTGCCAGCAAATGCACCGGCGGGGAATTTCCAAATTGATTATGCCGTGCGGAGCCGGCGTGATCCATTGTCCAGTGGAAACGCGGGCTTCATTGTGCATGTGGCGCGCGTCGAGAAGCTGGATCTTGCTCTGCTCGATCATCCCGAGCTGGTGATCGCCGGCGATCGGTACGATCTCCGGCTGGTTGTGACAAATAACGGCAACGAGCAGCTTCCGTTGCACCTCGCCGCGCAAAGTTCAGCGAACGGCAGCGTCACGTTGCAACCGGAGAACATCAAACTTGCTCCTGGTGAATCGCGCGAGGTGAGCGTCCGAGTGCAGACCAAAAATGATGTTCGCGCAAAGTTGAACGATGCCATCACAGTCACGGCGACGGCAGAAGGCACGACCGCTTCGTTGTCAGCGAGCCAGACAGCGCTTGCCGATGTGATTCCACTCGAGACCGGTGATGCCGATCCGTATCATCGGTTGCCAACGCGCCTGCGCCAAACGTTCATCTCCGAAAATGGACACGATGCGCAATTGCAATTGGAATTTCGCGGCGAAGGCACGTTGGACGAAGCGGGCAGACAACACGTCGATTTTTTGCTGCGTGGTCCGGATCTTCAGGGTTCGGCGCTGTTTGGCGAGCGGGACGAATACGGCGCGACCTATTCGGATGACAATTGGCGGCTCGATCTCGGAGACCGCATCTATTCGCTGTCGCCGCTGACCGAACTGCGAGCTCTGGGCCGGGGTGCCGGCGCCGCCTGGCATGACAATGGCACCGCCGTCGGCGCGTTCTACATGATGACGCGCTACCGCGCGAACAACTCCGATGAGATCGGCGCGTTCGTGTCGCAGGAGGTTGGTTTAGGCATGACGTTGCAAGGCAATTTCCTCCGGAAAACAGACACGGAACCGGCCGAGCGAGATGTTTTCCCGCAAGACATTTTTAGCCTCGAAGCGCGCTATCATCCATCGAAAGCACTCGATTTGCGGTTGGAGGGTGGCATTAGCGAGAGCGACAGCGGGCTGGCTGATCGCGCGTATCGCGCCGAAGCCCACGGCGAGATTGGCAAGACACAATATGCAGTCGAATACGCGTTCGCCGGCCCCGATTTCCATGGCTACTACAACGATACGGAGACAATCAACGGCGCGATCACCTTTCCGATTGTCTCGAAGTTCACGGGCCATCTCGAGATCAGGCGCTACGCCGGTAATCTGGATTTGAATCCGGAGAAGAGCAGCGTAGTGACGCGCGAGAATTCGTACTCCGGCGGGATCAATTACGCATGGGATAAACAGACGGACCTATTGCTCGAACTCCAGCATATCGGCCGAGAGGATATTTTGCTGCCGGCGGAGTTTGATTTCACAGAGCGCTCGGTCCGCGCGGGTGGGAGTCATAATTTTGGACAGCTCCAGCTCCGCTCATTCGTTGATGTCGGCACAATCGAAAACGAACTGGTCCGGAAGACTTACGATTTCACTCGCGAGAACCTGTTCGTGACCTGGCAGCCGACCGCGAATCAGACTTACTCGCTCTTCGCCACTTACGGCCCCAGCTCTTTTACGGGATCGGCCGACAGAGAAATCGCGGTGGGTGTGTCCGGGCAGCTGAAGATCAATCAACATTTCGACGTAACGGCGAATTATGCACGCAACGAATTCGACGGCCTGACCGGCCGCGAGTTTAATCAAGTTTTTGGCGTGCTCCGCTACACGCTGCAAGACAAGAGCGAGCTCGCCCTCACTGCCCGCGCGACGCGAAGCAGTGTCGGCTGGCGAAACGAGTCGGCTGTCATGTTGAGCTATTCAATTCCACTTGGGCTGCCGGTCAGTCGAAAACAAAGTATCGGCATGGTGCAGGGGCGTGTGCTCGATGTCGAAAAGAACATCGGCGTCGGACGCGCCATCGTGACCGATGGTACCGCCTACGCGGTCACCAACAGCGATGGCCAATTCAAGTTCCCGGCTCTGAAACCGGGCGATCACGAGTTGCGCGTGCAGCGCGATTCGTTGGGCGACGGCCGCATCGCCGAAGATCCAGCGCCGGTCGAAGTGAAGGTACTGCCTGCCGGCAGCACGAGCGTGAAGCTGCCGGTTGTGCGCGCCGGTTCGGCGTCGGTCAAGCTGGTACTCTGCAAATCGAAAGGCAATTCGTGGCAGGAAAGCGGCGGCCTTGAAGCCGGTCTGGTTGAACTTACCAATGGCGTGGAAACGCTGCGGCAGGAGACCGACCGGCTCGGCGCGGCAGTTTTCGAAAACTTGCGCCCTGGGAAATGGACGCTTCGCGTCTATAACAACGGGCTGCCGGCGTTTTACTACATCGAGAAACCAAAGATGACGATCGAAGTCAAAGCGGCTCGGGTTGCCCAAGTCACGGTTCGCGTAATCGAGAAAGTTCGCGCTGTGCAAATGATCGACGTCGGCTCACTCCATTGACCAGCACGAACGCATCGCCGGTCGCCGTAGCGCTCGAGCTTGCCAACTGGTGCTTAGGCTGGGCAGGCGCTAATTTGTTTACGACCAGGCGATCAAGCGCAGCTCGTGCGCTTGCATCAGATTCGGATGGATCGGAACAACGCGGACGCTGAATCCGTAGGCGCCGCTTTCTGATGCCGGCACTGCTCCCTGGTAAAGATAACTGCCGTCGCCATTCTGGTTGCTTTCGTTGAGAACGGTGACGGTCGGATTCTTGATGCCGCCGTTTTCGGCCTCGCCGTGATAGGCTTCCACGCGCACGTGGTTCGGATCGACGTTGCCGAGATGCACCTGTGCACTGACCTGAAGCGATTCGCCGACGAGAATGTTCTGTCGATCTTTGTTGCCGACTTGCACATCATGAATACGAACTTGCGGCCAATCTTTCCGCATCCGTGCTTTCCATTGGCTCAACTGCGTGGCCGGTTCGCAGCCGTTTTGGGCGAAGTTTTCGTGTGATTGCGCCGCCGGAATGTAAAGCCGCTCGGTGTATTCCTTGACCATCCGGTGAGTGTTGAACACCGGCGTGACGCTGCTGATCGATTCACGCATCAATTGCAACCACGCGAGCGGAAGTTTGCCGTCCGGTTTCGCGTAATAAAGCGGGATAATCTGGTTCTCGAGCAGTTGATAAAGACTGTTCGAGTCGATCTCGCTTTGGAATTCAACTGTTCCATCGCTAATTTCGCCGGCGATCGCCCAACCGTTATTGCCATTGAAGCCTTCGTGCCACCAGCCGTCGAGAACGCTCAAATTAATTCCGCCGTTCGGCGCGCATTTCATTCCGCTTGTACCGCTTGCTTCCATTGGCCGAAGCGGATTGTTCAACCAAAGATCAACACCCTGCACGAGCCGCCGCGCGATGTAGCTATCGTAGTCTTCCAAAAACACGACCCGATTTTCGAATCCGGCTTCGCGGCTGAATTTGTAAACTTCCTGGATGAGCGCGCGGCCACCTTCATCGCGCGGATGCGCTTTGCCGGCGAAAATGAATTGGACCGGACGCGTGGTGTCGTTGAGCAGCCGTTTCAATCTCTCTTTATCGCTAAACAAAAGTGCGCCGCGTTTGTAGGTCGCGAATCGCCGCGCAAAGCCAATCGTCAAAACTTCGGGGTCGAGGATCCGGTTAACATTGCGAATCGCTTCGGGCGAGTCGCCGATGCGTTCCCGGCGAATGCGGACGCGTTCTCGCACAAATTCGACCAGACGATGTTTCAGTTGATGATGGGTTTCCCAGAGCTGCGAGTCCGGAATGTCGATCACGCCGCGCCAGAATTCGGGTTCGGTGATGTGTTCCTCCCATTCGCCAAGAAATTTTCGATAGAGCGCGGAAAACTCCGGCGCCATCCAGGTTTTGGTGTGAATCCCGTTGGTCACGCTCGTGATCGGCACTTCGTGCACCGGTACGCCGGTCCAAACGTCTTTCCAGAGCGCGCGACTGACTTCGCCGTGCAATTTGCTCACGCCATTCGAGTGCCGGCTCATCCGCAGGGCTAGGATGGTCATGCTGAACGGGTCAGAGCGGTCGACCCGTGTTTGGCCGAATGAGAAAAGTTCATCGAAAGGAATTCCGAGCTCTTTCGCGAAATCGCCGAAATATTTGCGCATCATTTCACGCGGGAACGAATCGTTGCCGGCGGGCACCGGCGTATGCGTGGTGAAAATGTTCGCGGAGGCCACGATTTGCAGGGCGGAATAAAACTCGAGTTTTTTCTCGACGACTTTCCGGCGAATGCGCTCCAGCGCGAGAAACGCCGAGTGGCCTTCGTTCATGTGGAAAACTTCGGGATCGATTCCGAGCGCGTTCAGTGCTTTGACGCCGCCCATCCCGAGCATGATTTCCTGGCGCATCCGCATTTCCTGATCGCCGCCGTAAAGCTCGGCCGTGATCAGGCGATCTTCGGCATTGTTTTCGGGAATGTCGGTATCGAGGAGGAAGAGATTGATCCGCCCAACTTGCAGTTGCCAAACCTTGGCAAAAGTTTCGCGGTCCAGAATTCGAACCGAGATGAGAAGATTCGTTCCGTCACGTTGCACTTCTCGAATCGGCAGGTGATGAAAATTTTGATTGAGGCTGATCGCGTGCTGTGCGCCATCCTTGTCGATCTCCTGCCGGAAATAACCGTGGCGATAAAGCAGCCCGACGGCGACGAAGTTCAAATCGAGATCGCTGGCCGATTTGCAATGGTCGCCGGCGAGAATCCCAAGACCCCCGGAATAATTCGGGATCGATTCGTGAAATCCGAACTCGGCCGAGAAATACGCGACCGGTCGTTTAATAGCCGCGCCCGCTCCCGTTTTTCCGTAAGTATCCTGACGCGCGAGATAATTTCGGAAAGCATCGTGGACCTGACTCAACTCCCGAAGAAAGGCTTTGTCTTGTGCGAGTTCTTCCAACCGGGCTTGCCGCGAGAGCTGCAGCATGCGCACCGGATTGTGGTTAGTCCGGTTCCAGAGATCGGGATCGAGATGACGGAAAAGCCGGCGGGCCAGCGGTTCCCACGTCCACCAGAGATTGAAAGTCATTTCCCGTAACGGCTCGAGCGGCGCGGGAAGGGTAGGGATTACATTATAAATCTGAAACGTCGGCATGAGCGGCAGCGAAATGGAAGTTGGCGAAAAATTCTCGAGCGGCAAGTTTCTCAGTGGGCTAGCTGCATAACGCGCGCCAAATCTTAGTCCTAAACGGATTGTGAAAGCGACGTTCTCTTTGGGGCGATGGTCAGGCCAATCACGAAACCGGTTATCAGGCCGCATAAATGCGCCGACGTGCTGACCTGAGGCGTGAAAATGTCGAACACGATTTGGATGACAATGATGAGCAAAATGTTGAGAAGACGCTGTTTTGCCTGCCGAACGTGGCGATGGCGAAGGAGAAATCCGGCCCAGGCCCCGACAATTCCCATCACGCAACCGGACGCACCAACAAGCTCGGCTGGCCGCACAACCTTTGCCAGGGTGAGCAAGACCACCCCGCCGGTGGATCCAATTCCAGCAATCAAGTAGCACATTGCAAATCGTAACGCGCCGATGGTTCGTTCCAATGGCGGACCCAGCACATAAAGCGCGAAGAGATTAAAAATGAGATGGAGCAGGTTGTAGTGGAGGAAGAGCGCGGTGAAGAGCCGCCAAACCTCGCCGTTGTTGACAACTGCGAAGAAATCGAGTGCGCCGAGCCGATGCAACGTTGCCGGATCCATCAATGCTCCTCTCCACAACTCGATGCAAAACGCAGCGACGTTGAGCAGGATGAAAATAACTACGACCGGAGCATCTCGTAATCGGCCATGTCGATCTTGCGGTGTGTTCTCGATTTCTCCGCGAGCCCCTTTACGGAATTCCAAATTGCGAAAAAGTTGAAGCTGATCGCGCAACTGGGTTGTCGGATGTAAAAACTGCAGCAGCGCAGTCAATCGTCTGGCCAATTCATAGCGGCCTTGGGCGGCAAGTTGGGATGCTTTTCGCAAACCGACCGCCGGCAAAAACAGAAGCGCGAACCAGGCGCCACCACCCACATAACCGGCGTATTCACGAAAGAACAGCCAGGCGACTCCGGTAATACCGAGCACGATAATCGCGGCGATCCGCCAGCCGCGAAAAATTCCGCCGGGCCGCCACGCCCGCGCCAGGACAAGCAACGGCGAAATCACTGCGATGAAAAGGAAAATATGATTGAGATCCACGAGCGCGCGTTGAGATTTCGACTTTTCATTCTTGAAGTCAAACGCCGCTGGTTATTGTCGATGTTACGTTATGCGAATTACTGTGATTGATTATCTGGACGTTGTTTCTTCGTGGTGTTTCTGGTCGGAACCGACTTGGGCCGAATTTAAAAGACGTTATCAAGGTCGGGTGGAGTTTCAGTGGAAGATCGCGCTGATGGATCCGAGCGGTTTGCCTACTTCGCGTGAGCAGGAGCAGTGGTTCTACCGCCGGAGCGGAATGATGATGCGCTCGCCCTTTATGCTGAACACGGATTGGTACGACGCAACGTTAAAGGAATGGCTTCCACCAAATGCGGTGGCCGAGGCCGCGAAAGACCTTGGCGTTACTGATGATCGCGTTCGTCTCGCGATTGCAAACGCGGCCTTGCGCGAGGGAAGGAAAGTGAGCGATTGGAATATCGCCGCCGAAATTGGATCGGCCGCTGCCAATCTCGATAAAAGGAAATTACTGGAGGCAGCGCAATCTTCCGCCGTGGAAAAACGCATTCGCGCAGCCACCGCGGAATTTCACTCATTCCAAATCACGCAGCGGCCTGCTTTTCTAATCGACACTGAAATCGGAGATCGCGCGATATTTTCAGGAGTCGTGAAGATCGAGCCGCTCGCGGCGACGCTCGACAGCATGCTCGACGATGCGACGGTGTATGCTGCGCACAAGGCGCATTTCGGCGATCCGCCGCCGAAATGAGTGTGTAGGCGCGCGCCTTGCTTCGTTATAAAGCACAATAGACGACGAGATTCATCTTGCCAGCATCAAAATGTTGCCTACAACTTCCCTTCGGCTCGCGATTAATGAAGCGAGCACTTCGTGGCGGTCATCGCAGCTGCGGCGAAGCAGAGTGCATCGGCGTGATGCGAAAGTGGACGCTGATTATGCGATGAAAGAAACACCGGCGAAATGGCGCACTCCCGTCTCGCGGGCCAGGAGATCAAACTAATCTGCAACCGCAAATTCGTGTAAACGGCCGCATTCGCGCTCGCGAAGTCCGGGTCATTTTGGGATCGAGCGGCCAACAGCTCGGCGTCCTCAAGTTGTCGGATGCCTTGCGAGAAGCACAGAGCCGCGGCCTCGACTTGGTCGAAGTGGCGCCCACCGCCAACCCGCCGGTCTGCAAAATCGTTTCGCTCGGAAAATTTCGTTACGATCTTTCCAAGCATGACAAAGATAAAAAAGCCGGCGGTGCGAGGCTGAAGGAGATCAAGTTTCGCGTCAACATCGACGAGCACGATTATCTAACCAAGGTCCGCCACGGCGAGGAATTTCTCGAGCGCGGCAATAAAGTTCGAGTTCAGCTTCAGTTCCGTGGCCGCGAAATGGCGCACCAGGAATTCGGGATGCAGTTAGTGGAAAAAGTGCGCGACGATCTTTCGGGAATGTCGCAGGTGGAAATGGAACCAAAGATCACTGGTCGCAATATTACCATGACTTTGACGCCGCTGCCGGTGAACCGACGGAAGCGGCGTTTCTTGCCTCCTCCTAAGGTGGAAACCGCCGCCGATTCTCAGAATGGCAGCAAATCCTGAATGGCGTCAGCGCCGATTCGACTTTACGGGTTCTTCTTCGGTGGGGCCGCTACCGGAGGAGCATTTGGTGGCGGCGTCGGCGCCGTCGCTGATTGGATCTTTTGCAATCGCTGCTTGCGATCCAGGGCTTCTTTGTTCTTCGAATCGATTTTCAGCGCCCGATCGGTGTCAGCCATTGCATTTTGGATGTCGCCGCGCAGTTCGTAAATGTAGCCCCGATAGAGATGATAGCGGATCTCGCCCGGATTCGCCTTGATCGCCTCCCCGTAATCGGCCAGGGCCTTGTCGTAGTCGTTGATTCTCATTTCTATCGCCGCGCGTTGCTCGTAAGCCCGTGCGTCTCGCGGGTTGATTTTTATCGCTTCGCTCAAATCGTTCAATGCATCCTGGAATCTTTGATCGTTGGCGTAAGAAAATGATCGCTGTTGATATGCAACGGCAAGGTTCTGCGTGAATTTTCGATCCATCTCCGCGGCTTTGCGGAAACGCTCGATGGCTTTATTCCAATCCTGATCCCTGGCGGCTTGCGAACCTTCCCGCGCAATTTTCGCCGCTTCCGGATTTCCCTCTTGCTGGGCGGATTGTGCGGTCGAAAGTCCGAGCGTAGTAACGAGGCACAGAGCAAACAATGTTTTCATGGTTAAACGATGTTGACGATCAGCTTGATCAAACAATTCAAAATTGGCGATCACAATTCTCGAGCGAAATGAGCTGACTACGTCTGTTCCGGGTTCGGCGATTGTTCGTTGTCGATCTTCGGTTCGGATTCGCCCGATACTTGCACTGGTCCGGGTTCGTCTACACGTCTGATCCGCAGGGCGTGGCCGCTCTCTTCGTCCACCTCGACGAGCGCGCCATGCAAGCGAACTTCGCCCGCGGCGACCGGAAACGAGGCCGGCATGTTCGAAACGAACCGGTTCATAATTGGTTCGACCGCGCGGCCGAGAATCGAATTGAGCGGGCCGCACATCCCAGCATCGCACAAGAACGCAGTGCCGCCGGGAAGAATTTGTTCGTCCGCGGTCTGGACATGAGTATGGGTTCCAATGACGGCCGAGACTTTCCCGTCAAGAAAACGGCCCATTGCGATTTTCTCGCTCGTCGTTTCACCGTGAACATCGACAATGATGTTCGCAGTTTCTTCGCGCATCTTGGCGACCGTTTCTTCCACCGACCGAAATGGATTCTCCAAAATCGGCTGCATGAACGTGCGGCATTGCACGTTGATCACACCGACCTTTCCCTTCGAAGTCTCGAGCACGATGGATCCGCTTCCGGGCGCGCCGGCCGGATAATTTACTGGACGCAGCAAACGCGGCTCGGTGTCGATGAAGGACAAAATATCTTTCTGGTCCCAGACGTGGTCGCCGGTGGTCACGACTGAAACACCAGCTCGCAAAAAATCGATCGTGATTTTGCCGGTGATGCCACGGCCGCCAGCGGCATTTTCGCCGTTTACGACAATGAAATCGAGCCGGTGCTGTTCCTTTAATTCCGGGAGTCGGGCAATGACCGCGTTCCGACCCGGCTCGCCAACGACATCGCCCAGAAAAAGAACCGTTAGCATTGAACAAGATCGTATTGAAGAGGTTCAAAACGTCGATGTTTCATTTCGAAAAGTGTACGGGCAATGATGAAATCCGAACGACGAAATCCGAAGGAATGACGAATGCTCAAGCTCGAAGTCCATGGCTTCGTCATTCGAGCTTTGACATTAGTTCGTCATTCGTCATTCGGGCTTCGTCATTTGTTGCGATCTGCCTTTCGATATTCGCACCTACTCTTCGATCTGCCGATAATCTCGGCGTCCTCGGCAGCAAACCGAAATGGGACGTGCTCGAAAATTATCAGGGCGCGATAACCCACGACGAATTCGCGCATCTTATCAACGACGTCTATTGCACGCACGGTTTCGCGCAGGATTTGATCAAGATCGACAACGACGCTGCGCAGATTCTGACCAACCGCGAATCGCATAACATTTTCACGCTGCACTTCGCGCCGGATCCGAATTCGAAGTTGCGTATTCCACGACTCTGGCGGCCTGGAAAGTCCTTGCCGCCCGCGAAACTGAATAAACCGCTGTCGGGATTACGTGTCGCGCTTGATCCCGGTCATCTCGGCGGAAAATGGGCGAAAATGGAAGAGCGCTGGTTTCAGTTTGGCGACAGTAAGCCGGTGACCGAAGGCGATTTGACGTTGCGCGTATCGCGGATACTCGCTTCGCGATTAAAAAAGCTGGGCGCCACAGTTTTATTCGTTCGCAACAGCACCGGCCCGATCACTTCGAAACGGCCGGGGGATTTCAAAGAGCTCGCCCGAAAGATTCTGATCAAGGACGGTTTGCCTCAACCGCGGCCCGACGTTCTCGATCCAAACGATCCCGAAAAACAGCAAACGATCCGGTGGCAGAGCGAGATGTTGTTCTACCGCTACAGCGAGATCCGTCGCCGCGCGGTCCTGGTTAATAATAAATTGCATCCCGATCTCGTGCTTTGTTTGCATTTTAATGCCGAGGGCTGGGGCGATCCAGCAAATCCAACTCTGATCGACAACAATCATCTTCACTTGCTCGTGAACGGTTCGTATCTGCAAGATGAGCTCGATCTCGATGACGAGCGATTCGAGATGATTCGCCGCCTGCTTAGCCGGGCTTACGACGAAGAACTGGCGATCGCCGATACGGTCGCCAATTCGATGGGCAAGGCGACCGGACTTCCGGCCTATCAATATCCGACCACACTAACTACGACCAAGGTTGGATCGAGCGGTTACGTTTACGCGCGCAACCTGCTCGCGACGCGGCTCTATCGCTGCCCGGTCGTTTATTGCGAGCCTTATGTCATGAACAGCAAGGACGGTTTCGCGCGTATCCAAGCCGGCGATTACGATGGCACAAAGGAAATCAACGGGATAAACCGCAAAAGTATTTTCCGCGAATATGCCGACAGCGTGGCTGAGGGGTTAAGCGAGTATTATTCCAAGACCCGTGGCGCCGCGCATTGAGATCGAATCGTCTACTTTGTGCGCGGTGTCATCCCGAGCGGAGCGAGGAATCTCTTATAGGCGCATCCGATCACGCTAAGTAATTTGTGTGATCCAGGCTTCGATTGTGAGATCCCTCACTTGCGTTCGGGATGACAGCGGTGCAGGTGCCGCCGTCTCTGGCGGCAGGTTTTTGATTTTCTGCCGATGAGGACATCGGCAGCTACAACGCTTCCACCGCTTCGCGGATATCTTCCATCGTCACATCGCGTGATAAATATGCCGAGCCAATTTTTGGTGTGACCACAAACCGGATTTGGCCGTGCTCAAATTTCTTGTCGAACTTGAGCGCGTCGAAAATCTTCTGACGCGGAAAATTCGGAGGCAGTTTTGTCGGCAACTTAAACTTCTGCAAAAGATCGACAATCGCGTCACGCTGATTTTGAGAAAGCCCAGCTTTCTTCATTGAGACGTCGCACGCGGCAACCATTCCCAAGCTCACTGCCTCGCCGTGCGAAATTCCCTGGTAGTCAGTCGCGCGTTCGATCGTGTGGCCGACGGTGTGGCCGAAATTGAGCAAGGCGCGCTCACCTGTCCGATCAAGTTCGTCCGTCGAAACGATGCTCGCTTTAAGTTGAACATTTCGGCGAATGAGGGGCACAAAATCGACCTTGTTAAGACCGATCCCGCGGTGGCGGGACAACTGCTGGAACATTTCTGCGTCAGCGATGATCGCGTGCTTGATGATTTCGGCGAAACCTTGACTCAACTCGCGCGCCGGCAGTGTTTTCAGAACTTCGACGTCATCGATGACGAGCACTGGTTCATGAAAGGCGCCGAGTAAATTTTTTCCCGCGTTCGTGTTCACGCCCGTCTTGCCGCCAATCGAACTGTCGACCATTGCCAGAAGCGTGGTTGGAATTTGCACGTGCGGAATTTTTCTCTCAAAAATCGCCGCCACAAACCCGGAGAGATCGCCAATGACGCCGCCGCCGAGTCCAATGACAAAGGATTGTCGATCTAAGCCCGCGCGCAGCATTTCTTCACAAACAGCGTTGGTTTGCTCCAAACTTTTCGATTTCTCGCCGGCCGGAACCGTAATCAGGATCGGTTCAAAGCCCGCTGCCGTTAAGGTTTTTTGGATCTGCTCAGCAAAAAGCGGCGCGACGTTTGTGTCAGATATGATCGCGCACTGCGACGGCGACAGTTTTTCTTTTATCGCGTCGGCAAAGGTTTCCAACAACCGGGAGCCGATCAGGATACGATAAGAATGCTGACCAGTGCGAACTTCAATCGAACTCACAGCGAGACGGTATTGGTTTTTGCCGCTTCAAAAAAGGAAAACCGTTGACTCGCGAAAGCATTCGGAGCTAGCTCGCGAACCCTTTCGGAGTTGACAAAGGAGCCTCCCATCCTGTGTAACTAGATTATGCCCGAAGAAGCACCGCCGCCACCGTCCGATGCCGGACCGAAATCAACCGGACTGCCCTCGAACATCGCGGCAGCACTTGCCTGTATTCCGCTCATTGGCGGCATCGTGTTCTTTATTTTAGAGAAACGAGACCCGTTCGTGCGCTTCTATTCGATGCAATCGATCGTGTTCGGTCTCGCCTGGTTTTTGTTCAACGTCGTTTCGGCGATCGTGCATGCGATTTTTGGCGCCATTCCGGGAATCGGTGGCATCCTCGTATTTTTCTGGGCCATCATCGCTGCGATCGTTCACATCGGCTTCGTCGTTCTCTGGATCATCGCCACGGTGAAAGCGTTCACCGGCGTGCGCTGGGACATTCCTTACGTCGGGCCAATCGCGCGCAAACAAGTCGGCGAGAGTTGAGCTGTAGCGGCGCTCTGTGAGCGCCGACCTTAATCAAACGGCCGTCATAGACCGCCGCTCCAGTTATTTTCCAAGCAGCTTCACCACGACTTCGGTCAAAATCAGCTCGTGATCGAGCTGCGTCGTGACGAGTTGAAGATTGGCGGCGAGACACGCTTGCATTCCGGCAATCAGTTGCTCGACCGAAAAGCGGTGCGCATTTTGCGCGGCAATCCCGAGCGCGTAGGCGTTTACCGTCCCGTCTTTTTTTCGCGGCAAATGCGCGATCGCGTCGGCCGGCAGGCGATTGATTGCCGAAATAAATGGAAAGGGCGCATGCGGCCGCGGCAGGCAATGCCGTTCCATCAAATCTTTTGCGAGCAATAAATTCCGCACGGTCGGAAGAATTGCGGCGAGCAAGATGCCGATCGCGCTCTCGCCTTGATCGAGTAATTGCCGGACCAATTCGAGCGCGCGCTCGAGATCCCGCCCGGCCAGGGCGTTGCTCAAGTCGAAGATGACTCCGGCGCGCGTCAGCGGCACGAGTTCGCGCACGAGATCGATATTCACGCGGCGGTCTTTGCCGAGGTAGATGTCGATCTTTTCCAATTCATTTTCGATCTCGCGCGTGTCGCCGCCGGTGAGAAGGACAAAGAGCTCGGACGCGTCGTCATCGAACTGAAGCTTCCGCTTTTTCGCCCGCGCCTGGACCATTTCGGTCGCTTTCTCTTCCCAGCCGCCGCGACTCGAATCGAGTTTCTCGAAAACCTGAAGCTCCGCGCGTTTGGCGAGCGATTTGTAAAACGAGCGCCGTTTATCGACTTCGGTCGCGCTCAACAAAAATGTGATTTCGGGTCCAAGACCGGAGTTAATCGTTTCAGCCAATTCTTCGAGCGCCGCCTGCACCGCCGCCGCGCGCGCTTTCTGATCGTCGCCGAGGAAATTCGCATTCTTGAGCCAGACCAATTTTTCGCCGCCGAAAAAAGGAAGAGTTCGCAGCGCCTCGATTGTTGATCTTATCCGCGCCGCCGCTTGGTCAGCGTTGTCCGCCGCGCCATCGATTGTTTCCAAACCGAAATCGCCCGCGTCTGCGGGTTTTAATTTCTCGGCCAGCTCCGCCGCAGTCTGTTTTACTTCGACGTCATCCGATCCGACGACGGCGTAAATCTTTTCCGCGGCAGGTTTTGCTTTGGTTTTTGGCATCTAAGCCAAGTTTCATCGCATGGCTGTCTTGTCTTCACAAGACAAAGGACGTTGTTATCCCGAGCCAAGCGAGGGATCTCACAGTCGGAGCGAGCATCACGCAAGTTAATCTGTGTAATCCATCACCTTATGAGAGATCCTTCACTTCGTTCAGGATGACGAATGTCGGCAGGCGGAGCGCCTGCCCTACAAAGTTGTCAGTCATTGCTAGCTTGTTGCAAAGAAGTTCCGAAATCTTTGGAAGCGTATTCGCGGAATTTTTCTTCGAGCGCAGCAACGCTCGCAAATTTTCCGGAATAAAGTCGCGGCAAAACCGCTTCGAGCGGTTGGTGGCGAGCGAGGGCATCGAGTAAACTCAAGAAGCTCGGCTTGTCCGTTGCAGCCAGAAATCTCACCAGGCGCTCCGATTCATCATAGAAAAGGCGGACATGATCGGACGGCGGATGCGTTTGAGCGATAAGCATGTTCAGCGGCATCAAGTCCTGCGGCGAAATCGCTTCTGAGTGCGGCTTGGCTACAAAACCACGGGCGCGTTCGTAACTGGCGTGCGCGTCTTTTGAAACGAATTGGGCGAAGCCTTCATCCAGCCAACACGGGATGCCGTCGGCGTAAAAGCGATGCAGAACAAGGTGAACAATCTCGTGTCCCAAAAGATTGTCGCTGAATTTGTATGCCGGATTTCGCTGAAAGAAAAGGCTCCCCTCCGAATGAATTCCTCCGCTCCACAGCTCTAATTTTCCAAAGACCTGAAATTGCTGCCATTCTTCCGGCCGCTCGAAAATGTAGATGTGCGATTTGATGTCGCCGGCGGGTTGCTCGCGCTCCAGTTCCTTTGCAATGACACGATAATGAAACTCCGCTTCGACCGAAACAGGCGTGGCCACGTAACTGTGAACGAAATGATAAATGAAATGCTCGGTCTCCGCGTGTTTCCATTGCTCCGAATGAATCGCGAGCGTTTTCTCGCCGAGGGGATTGGGATCGCGCTGGCTTAGTTGCGAAAATTCGACTTCGGTGAGCGAGCTTGATTGGTTGATCTGTGCGACCGCTGATGCCCCAAACAAGATCGACATCGCGAAGATCGATAAGCAGCGCATCGCTGTCGAAGTAGCTAATTCTGTGCGAGGCGATTTAAATCCCAAGAATACCGCAGCATGTCATCCCGAGCGGAGCGAGGGATCTCACAGTCGAAGCGCACGTCACGCAAGTTGATCTGTGTGATCCAGCACCTTGTGAGAGATCCTTCTCCTCGTTCAGGATGACAAATCCGAGATCACACCCGCGACCGCCGACGCCCGGAATTGCGCGTGTATTTCACTGGCCGGCGTTTGGGCTCGACCTTGGTGATGCCGGCGCCGCTCTTTACTTCCATGATTTGATCGCGCAACAGAGCAGCGCGCTCGAATTCGAGATTCGCGGAAGCCTGTTGCATTTCTTCTTCGAGCTCGCGGAGCAATTCGGTGAGGTCGAAATTACCGCCGGCTTCCTGAATGACAGAGGCGGCAATTTCGCGGCCGCGCAAAATTGTGTGCAAACTTTCCTGGACTGCGCGCCGAACCGTTTGCGGCGTGATCCCGTGCTTCTCGTTGTATTCCATCTGTTTCGTGCGCCGGTATTCCGAGATCGACATCAGCGCTTCCATGCTTTGCGTGATCTGATCGGCGAAGAGCACGACCTCGCCATTGACGTGACGCGCCGCGCGGCCGGCAGTTTGAATCAATGACGTTTGGCTGCGCAAAAATCCTTCTTTGTCGGCATCGAGAATGCAAACGAGCGACACTTCGGGAAGATCAAGACCTTCGCGGAGCAAGTTGATGCCGACAAGAATGTCGAAATCGGCCGCGCGCAGGCCGCGCAAAATCTCCACCCGCTCGATCGTGTCGATGTCGCTATGGAGGTAGCGCACCTTTAATCCAACGTCGCGCAAATAATCGGCCAGATCTTCGGCCGTTCGCTTGGTCAACGTCGTGATCAGCACGCGTTCACCTTTCTCGACGCGCTGCCGGCAAAGCTCGATCGTGTCGTCGATCTGGTTCTTGAGCGGCTTGAGCGTGATTTTTGGATCGAGAAGTCCAGTCGGGCGAATGATCTGCTCGACAACCAGTGGCGCTCCGGGCTCGCGAACCTCAAATTTCTCGGCCGGCTCATCCGTGCGTGACATATGCACCTCTCCGTTGAATGTTGAACGCTTTTTGCCAGGCAAAACAAACGGTACCAGTTCCTGTTCGCCGATGCGCTGACGGCGATGGGGAACGTAGCCCTTGTTTCCGGCGACGCTGTTTTGAATCTCGAATTCAGCCGGCGTCGCACTGACGTAGACTAGTTGGTTCGTTAGTTTCATAAACTCGTCGAAATTCAGCGGACGATTATCGAGCGCACTCGGCAGACGGAAACCGTAATTGACCAGCACGGTCTTGCGGGAACGATCGCCTTCGTACATGCCGCCAATTTGCGGAATGGTTGCGTGCGATTCGTCGATTACGACCAGAAAATCTTTCGGGAAAAAATCGACAATCGTGTACGGCTTCGAGCCTGGCGGCCGACCAGAGAGATGGCGTGAATAATTTTCGATGCCGTTGCAGAAACCCATCTCCTGCAACATCTCTAGATCATATTCAGTGCGGATGCGGAGCCGTTGCGCTTCGAGAAGCTTATTTTGCGATTCCAGCACTTTGATCCGATCTTCCAGCTCGGCCCGGATCGTCTGCAACGCGCGATTCAATTTGTCCGCCGGCGTGACGAATTGTTTTGCCGGAAAAAATGTGATCACACTGAGCGACTCGCGCGCGTGTCCGGTCAGTGGATCGAAGCGGGTAATCGCATCCAGTTCGTCGCCGAAGAATTCCAGCCGCACCGCGTCCTCATCCGCAGTCGCGGGATAAACTTCGACCACATCGCCGCGGACGCGGAATTTGCCGCGCGAGAAACTGATGTCATTGCGCTCATAAAGCATATCGACCAGCCGGCTGAGCACTGCTTCGCGCGAGATGTGCTGGCCGCGTTTTACCGTGAGGAGCATTCGTTCGTAATCTTCCGGCGACGTGACGCCGTAGATGCAGGAGACGCTCGCGACCACGATCGTATCGCGTCGCGTGAGCAACGCGCTGGTCGCGGCCAGTCGCAAGCGCTCGATCTCTTCATTAATTGATGAGTCTTTCTCGATGTAGGTGTCGGTGCGCGGGATGTACGCTTCCGGCTGGTAATAATCGAAATAGCTGACGAAATATTCGACCGCGTTTTTGGGGAAGAACTGTTTGAACTCCGAGTAAAGCTGCGCCGCCAGCGTTTTGTTGTGCGAAATCACCAGCGTCGGCCGGTTCAACTCGCGAATGACATTGGCGATCGTGAATGTTTTGCCCGAGCCGGTGACGCCGAGCAGCGTCTGGTGGCGATTGCCCGCTTCAACCGATTTAATGAGCTTGGCGATGGCCTGTGCCTGGTCGCCGCGCGGTTTGTAATTCGATTCGAGCTGAAACGGCATCCGACAATCTAGCAGTGCCTTTTCGGAATGCCTAGCTGCGGCATGTCGATGATTAACTTTTGGCGCTCCAAATTTTTCCAAGGACCCGGCGAAAATTACCGCCGAGGATCAGCTCGATGTTAGCATCACTGTATCCGCGGCGAATCAGACCGTCGGCGAGGTCGAACATGCGCTTGTAATGATTCACGCCATCGGTGTCATCCTTTTCGCGGAAGGCATAACTGGACTTATAGAGGCTGTGTAGCCATTTCCTGTAATCCTCCGGCAGTGCGTCGTAACCGTCGAGATCGATGTCGCTGCCAACGCCGACGTGCTCAACGCCAACCAGTTTCGCGACGTGATCGTAATGATCGAGCACATTCTCAATCGTTGTCGGTTCCTTGGGTGACACGAAATTGCGGACGCCGGTGATGCCCATCACACCGCCTTTCTCCGCCATTTTGCGAATTGCTTCGTCGGTTTTGCAACGCGGCTGCTCCGGATTGAGCGCGCGGCAATTCGCGTGGGTGATCAGCCCCGGTGCTTTTGAAATCTCGAACGCCTCAAGCGTGGTGCGATCGCCGCAATGCGCCGTATCGACCGCCATTCCAACTTTGTTCATCCGTTCGATAATGCTGATACCGAAATCGCTGATGCCTTCATCATGCCGCTCGGTGCTGCCGTTGCCGATCAAATTGCGGCTGTTATAAGTCAGGAGCGATATGCGCTGGCCGAGCTGATAGAAAAGATCGACATCGTCCGGAGTCCGGAAGTGCTCCGAGTTTTGGAGTCCGATGATGATTCCGATTTTGCCGGCGCTTTTCGCGGCATCGATGCTTTGCGCGTCGTCCACGCGCATCAGTTTGTCGGTGTGATGCGCGATGAATCCATTCCAATGACCGATGAACGACGTCACTTGGTCATAGGCATTCGGTCCGACGGTTCCGACCGCGACATTCATCACATCAATTCGCGATTCTTTGAAACGCTGAAAATCGGGCAGGGTAAAAGTCTCAGGATTCCTGAACCACGTTGGCCGTTTGTCACCTTTGAGCGGCGCCAGCACCCCAATGAGCGTGAACGGGTTTAGCATGTCGAGGATCGTGCTCTTTTGAACCAGATCGATTGCGCGCGTGGAGTATTTCGTTGCGCTCTCCGCGAAAAGCTGAAACCAGCCCTGATTGAGCATCGGCGCAGCGAGTGTCGCCGCGGCAATTCCAACTACACGCTTGAGGGATTGACGTCGCGTTATCATTTTCGTGTTCCGCGATGACGGCATCTGGCAATTTAGTACGCAAGAGACGTTACCCTTGTGAAAGGCGCTGCCAAAAGTTAATTGAGCGAACAAAGTGAATCTCTCGAAGTTCTTTGCCGAGCTGCAGCGGCGGCATGTCTATCGCGCAGCGGTCGCTTACGGGATGGTGGCATGGTTGTTGACCCAAGTCGCGACCCAGGTGTTTCCGTTTTTCGATATACCAAACGCGGCGGTCCGATTCGTAATCGTGGCGCTGCTTCTTGGATTTCCAATCGCGATGTCGCTGGCGTGGCTCTACGAATTTACGGGTGAAGGATTTGTTCCGGACGAAGATGTCGATCTGGCAACGCGAAAAAGTGCCGGACGCGTTCTGGACTTTGTAATCATCGGCCTGCTTCTGTTGCTAATTGCGGTGTTGATTTATGGGCGGCTTCCGTTTCGCAGCTCAAACGGTGAACCCATACCAGACAAGAGTATCGCGGTGTTGCCATTCACAAATTTCAGCGACGACAAACGGAACGCATTTTTCGCCGACGGCATCCAGGACGACATTCTGACAAGTCTGGCCAAGATCGCCGACTTGCGTGTGATCAGCCGTTCGTCGGTGATGCAATTTCGCGATCCCGCCGCGCACAATCTGCATGAAATCGGAAAGCTGCTCGGAGTGGCCAACGTTTTGGAAGGGAGCGTACGGCGGGAAGGCGATCGAGTGGTGGTGAATGTGCAGTTGATCGACGCCCTGAAAGATCGACATCTCTGGGCCAATCGCTATGAGCGAACACTGGCAGATTCGTTAGGTCTGCAAGGTGAACTCGCCGCAGAGATCGCAGATGCGCTGCGGGTGACGTTAAGCCCGAACGAAAAAGCGCGCATCGGAACCAAACCGACCGAAAATACCGATGCTTACCTGGTTTATCTTCAGGCGAACCAGATTGAGCGCAATCCGGACACGTTGCTCGAAGATTACAAGAAGGCAGAGCAGCTTTATAAGACGGCCATTGGGCTCGATGCAAAGTTCGCTCTGGCCCATGCGCGACTCGCTTCCACGCGCGCGGCACTTTTTCATTATTATGAACCGCTGGATGCTTGGAAAACGAAAGCCCGCGTCGAAGCCGAGATCGCCTTGCAGCTCCAGCAGAATCTGGCCGAAGCGCATCTCGCTCTCGGTCAATGCATTTACTGGATCGACCAGGATTACGACCGCGCGCTGGCCGAATTCGACACCGCCTCGCGTCTGTCACCGAACAACAGCGAAGCCGGCGGACTGATCGCCGCGATTAAACGACGGCAGGGGAAATGGCAGGAGTCGCTCGACAGCTATCAAAAGATTAGCAAGCTCGACCCGCAAAATCCGAACATTGCCCGCAATTTGGTCTTCACCCAGACCGCTTTGCGGCGATGGCCGGAAGCCGCGCGCGGGGCCGAGCGAATGCGAGCGATGGCGCCCGCTTCGCTCGTCGCCAAGATCCAGAGTGGCTATATCGATTTTTGGTGGAAAGGGGACACGAAATTATTGAAATCGCTGGTCGACCAAGTCCCCGCCGGGACGGATCCGGATGGCGTCATCACGAGTGTTCGATGGGACGTGGCAATGCTGGACCGCGACTTTGCCGGTGCCAGACAGGTCCTGGAGAAATCTCCATTGACCGATATTTCCTATACCAACGCCGGGGCAACGCCTAAAAGTTTTTTTGTTGGTTGTATTCTCCTGGCCACGGGGAACAACGCTGCTGCCCAGAAAGCTTTCGAATTGGCGCGCCCGGCGTTTGAAGCGCAAGTGAAAGAAGCTCCGGATAGTGCCGATCGGCACGCTAATCTTGGTTGGTGTTACGCCTTCATGGGCCGGAAGGAAGATGCGATTCGGGAAGGCCGGCGCGCCGTTGAACTGAAACCCGAATCTGCTGACGCCTTCGATGGCGCGATCATGAATTGTTATCTCGCGCTCATTTACGCGCGCAGCGGCGAAAAAGACCTCGCCATCCCGTTGATCGAGCGCTTGCTTAAAACGCCCGGGGCAGTCGACAGCGTGGTTTACAGTATCACGGTGAACGATTTGAAATATCGGTGGGAGTGGGACCCGATTCGCAAGGACCCGCGTTTTCAGAAACTCGTGAACGCGAAACCGTGAACCGATTTTTCGCCGAGCTGAAGCGGAGAAAAGTTTACACGGTCGCAATCGCCTATCTGGTTGGCGGCTGGGCGCTCGCCCAAGGCATCTCCCAATTGCTGCCGGTGTTCGATATTCCGATCTGGATCGTTCGGCTCATTGTGCTCTTGATCGTGCTCGGATTTCCGGTCGCGCTCGCGCTCTCGTGGTTTTTCGATTTCACCCGCTACGGAATCGTTCGAACGCCGGATCTGAAAGACAAGATCGACATCTTACCCGCGGCTGTCAGTTCAACCGAACGCTCGATTGCGGTCCTGCCTTTCACGGATTTGAGTCCAGGCGAAGAGCGCGATTATTTCGGAGAAGGCATCGCGGAAGAAATTCAAACGGCGCTGGCGAAAATTGAGGGACTGCGGGTCGCCGCACGCCGCTCCTCGTTTTGGTTCAAGGACAAAAAAGCGGACCTGAGGGAAATCGCCAACAAGCTGAACGTGGAGCACGTGCTCGAAGGCAGTGTCCGTCGCGACGGGAATCGCGTTCGCATCAGCGCTGAGCTGACGGATTGCGGTAATGGCTTCACGCTTTGGTCGGAAACATTCGAGCGCGAGATGCAGGGAATCTTTGCGCTGCAGGATGAAATTACGCGGGCCATTGTCGATGCGCTGAAATTGAAACTCGATATCTCCGCACCGATTGCGTCGCGGCTCGTGCGCAGCACCGCTGCCTACGATGTTTATCTGCACGGTCTCTTTTATTCCGACAAAGCGACGGAGGAAGATCTGCGCAAGAGTTTGGAGTATTTTGAACGCGCGCTCGAAAAAGATCCGCAATTCGGCCGCGCCTGGACCGGGATTGCGAAAGCGTGGCTTTGGCTGGCCGATGCCTACGTAGCTCCTCTCGAAGCTTATCGCAAAGTTCGCGAAGCCGCGACCAACGCACTGAAGATCGACAATGACGATGCCGAGGCGCACGTTTATCTCGGCGAAACAAAACGAATTCTCGATTGGGACATGGACGGAGCGGCCGGTGAATTCTGCCGCGCGGTCCAGCTCGATCCGAAGTCGACACCTTCAAATTATTTTTCGGCCGCATTTTGGGCCGTGCGCGGCGAACGCGACGAAGCGCTGATTTATTTGCAGCGCACGTCCACGATCGATCCGGCGTCGCTTTGGGTGAATAACTCCGCGTGTGAGCTCTACCGCTATTTTGGTCTTTACGATGAAGCGATAGCGGCCGGCGAACGCGCGTTGCAGCTCGACCCGGCATTTGTCTATGGTGAACCGTTGCTGGCCGCGCTCTATCGCGAGATGGGGCGCTTCGACGAAGCAATCGCACTTTACGAAAAAGCGCAGAACATCAGCGGTCGTCCGGCGTTTGGCCTGGCGATCACTTACGCGCGTATGAATCGGCCGGATCAAGCGCGCGAAGTTCTTGCCAAAACTATTGCGAGTCGCGGGAATTATACGCCGGGCGACGCGATTGCTCATGTTCAGGTGGCGCTGGGCGCGCATGACGATGCGATTCGCGAACTGGAGCGGGCGTGCAATGAACGATCTTCATCGCTTCATTTCATCGGCATCGCGCCCGAATTCGCGCCGCTTCGATCGGACAAACGGTTCTTGTCGATCCTGAAAAAGACTGGGCTCGATCCGGCGAAAGTTTTCGCGGTCGGCGCAGCGCGCTGATTACTGGAAAATCACATCCTGACCGTGGTCGTGCGAGCGGACGCCGTAGTTATGCAAATCGCGCGCGGCCAGGTGCATTCCGAAAATAAG
>WNGK01001957.1_pt1 | contig 22526 bp, 19 predicted proteins | sample 5400601 | NCBI WGS metagenome assembly WNGK01 (sample SAMN13153376, study PRJNA577476) | soil metagenome | isolation source: 60 cm soil or saprolite under Garry oak tree replicate 1 | place: USA:California | collected 2016-06-15
TTCGTGGATCACTACCTTGACGTCGAGTACGACCTGTCTCAGGTCTTCTTTGTGGCCACCGCCAACGTGCTGCACACCATCCCTCCGGCCTTGCAAGACCGCATGGAAGTGTTGCGACTGCACGGGTACACGGAGCAGGAAAAGGTCGAAATTGCCAAGCAATTCCTGGTCAAGAAACAACTGGCGCAGGCGGGCTTGTCGGACAAGAATGTGAAGTTTACCGACGACGCCATCACTGGACTGATCCGCTCTTATACGCGGGAAGCGGGCGTGCGGAACCTGGAGCGGGAGATCGGCAACGTGTGCCGAAAAGTCGCGCGCAAGGTGGTGAAAGAAGGCGCAGAGTACGCCATTACAGTCACAGCTGAAAACGTGGGCGATTTCCTGGGCGTGATCAAGTTCCGCGATACGCTGGCACACGAGAAGAGCGAGATTGGGTTGGTCACCGGTCTGGCTTGGACCGAAGTCGGCGGCTCGATCCTGAGCACGGAAGCAACTGTGGTCGATGGCAAAGGCAAGCTCACATTGACCGGCAAATTGGGCGATGTAATGCAAGAGTCGGCACAGGCGGCCATGTCCTATGTGCGCTCGCGTGCGCATCGCCTAGGCTTGACGCGGGATTTCTACCGCAATCTCGATCTTCACGTACACGTCCCTGAGGGCGCCATTCCGAAGGACGGGCCGTCGGCCGGCATCACCATCGCGACCGCCATCTCCAGTGCGCTGAGCAAGATTCCGGTGCGGCGTGACCTGGCCATGACCGGAGAGATCACATTACGTGGCAAGGTTCTTCCCATCGGCGGACTCAAAGAAAAACTGTTGGCTGCGCACCGGGCGGGACTGTTTGAAGTGATCCTGCCTAAAGAAAATGAGAAAGACGTGGCCGAGGTCCCGGAAAACCTGCGGAACGCGATGAAACTGCACTTCGTGGACACCATGGACCAAGTGCTGCAAATCGCGCTGGAAGGCCCGCTGCCCAAGCTTGAGGACGAGGCGGCGCGGACGATTGCTCCATTGACTTCCACCACCGGCGATAGCCCAACCGCGCATCAGTAGAAGGTCTAATCCAGCAAGAGGGCGCGTCACATCTCTGAAGCCATGAAGAGACACGGGGAACCCTGACGATGTCCACATCCAACCAGAGTCAGATTGCGTTTGAAAATGATCCCGGGTCGCCTGTCGAACAAGCGCAGAGCCGGACCACAGGAATATTCCCCTCGCAGGAAATCAGCAATCTCATCGCGCGTGGAAGCGTAAGCGCCACGCCGGCGATAAGCCCAGACCATATCCAACCCGCGAGTCTCGACTTGCGTCTGGGAGATATCGCTCACCGGATGCGAGCCAGCTTTCTCCCCGGCCCGAATAGCACGGTCGAAGCCAAAATCAAAGAGCTGCGGATGACCCGGGTCGACTTGACGAGCGCAGCGGTTTTTGAGAAAGACTGCGTTTACATCGTGCCTTTGCTCGAGGAAGTGAATTTGCCGGAAGACATTTCGGGCAAGGCAAATCCCAAGAGCACCACGGGGCGCCTGGACGTTTTTACTCGTTTGATCACGGATTACGGCGTCGAATTCGACCGCGTTCCGCCGGGATACAAAGGCAAATTGTATGCGGAAATTGTCTCGCGCACATTCACCGTCGGAATCAGGGCGGGAATGCGGTTGAGTCAACTGCGCTTCGTCCGCGGAAATCCCGACACTCGCGACAGCATGATCAAAAAGCTGGACAGGGAGGAGACGCTCGTCTACATGGACGAAGACAGTCCGGTAAAAGCCTTGCTCGATCGAGGTTTGAGGATCACGATCAATCTGGAAGCGATCGAGAAGGGCGAAGTCATTGCCTACAAGGCGAAGCGCAACGCGCCAGTGATTGAATTGGACAAGATCAATCACTACTCTCCCGAAGAATTTTGGGAATTGCATCATCAGAGCGCCAGTAAGAGCCTGATTCTTCAGCCTGGTGACTTCTATATTCTCGCGTCGCGGGAAAGGGTGCGTGTCCCGCCGGACTTCGCGGCAGAGATGGTTCCCTTTGATCCATCCGACGGGGAGTTCCGGATTCACTACGCCGGGTTCTTCGATCCTGGCTTTGGGTACGGATCGAGCGACATCAAGGGAACGCGCGCGGTGCTTGAAGTTCGCGCCCATGAGGTTCCGTTCTTAATGGAACACGGGCAGCTTGTGGGTCGGCTGAACTATATGCCGCTGTTGTCCCGGCCAGACAAGATCTATGGCACAAATATAGGGTCATCGTACCAACATCAGGCGCTCACTCTGAGCAAGCAGTTTCGTCGCGAAGCGGTTCGCTGAATGGGTACCGGGCGGATCGCCCTCGCGAATCTTTCGTTCTTTCGCCCCACGTTCCTTCGTTCTTTCGCCCACGTTCTTTCGCCCCGCTTGCCAATCTCGCGCAGTTCATAGCACACTGGGGCATGAGGATTCTGGCCCGGTTCCTGGCGGCGGCGACCGACGTGTCGCACTTCCCTGCTCCCAGCCTGCCGGAAGTCGCCTTCCTCGGGCGCTCCAACGTCGGCAAATCGAGCGTGATCAATGCGCTCGTGGGGACGAAATTGGCACGGACCAGTTCGACTCCCGGACGCACTCGCAGTATCAACTTCTTCGAGATACGATGGCCGGGTAAGCCGCGGCCTGAGCTCATCTTCACCGACCTCCCGGGCTACGGTTACGCCAAGCTCTCACGAGAAATTTCCCAGGAATGGCCGAAGTTCATCGAGCCGTACTTAAATGAGCGTCCCAGCCTTGTCTTATGCATCGCGCTGGTGGACGCGAACGTTCCTGCCCAGCAAAGCGACCGGCTGTTGCTGGAATTCCTCAGTGCTTCGGGTCGTGACTTCCTTGTAATCGCCACCAAAAGCGATCGGCTCTCGGGAAATCAACTGCCCATTGCGCTGCGCGCGCTTGAAAAGGAATATCCCACCGCACGCATTGTCCCTTTCTCAGCCAAAACGGGCGCCGGACAAGAGCATTTGTGGAAAGAGATCCGCCAGGCCGCCCAGCGGGTGCCTGCGGTCGAGTCCCCTTCCTGAACCAGTCCCGAGGCGGCCTTATCGATACCAATCGCCGGAAACATCTCGTGGGCTGATAAACGTTCGGCCTGCGATCTCCGTAATCAGAGCGTAGCGAACCGTATCGCGAAGTGAGTCCGGCAGCAAAGTAGGCACTTGGTCCTTCCTTAATGTTGTTAATTCCCTCCGGTTCTCTGCACGTCTGGCGAAACAGGAGGCGGTACTGCATTACTTTGGTTTCGCCCCAAATCGCTGTGAAACCGAGCAAAGAAATCATTCCATTCGCTATGATGAAACAATCATGGCTCTTTACCTCATTACAGGCATTGGTGGCTTCATCGGATCGTCCCTGGCGCGTGCTCTCGTTGGACGTGGCGAGCGGGTTCGCGGGGTGGACAATTTTGCCACCGGGAAGCGCGAAAATCTAACAGATATCCTCGGCCAAATAGACTTTCGAGAAGCAAGCATTCTCGATCTCGATGCCATGAAGAGCATTTGCAACGGCGTCGACTATGTTTTGCATCAAGCCGCGATCCCTTCGGTACCCAAGTCCGTTTTAGACCCCATTGCAAACAACCAGGCCAACGTGGATGGAACAGTAAACGTGCTGGTTGCGGCGAGGGATGCCAAGGTCAGGCGGGTGGTCTATGCGGCCTCGTCATCCGCCTACGGCGACACGCCTACACTGCCCAAACACGAGGAGATGACGCCCAGTCCAATTTCGCCCTATGCTGTGGCTAAGCTGGCCAGCGAACATTACATGACGTCGTTCTACCGCTGCTACGGATTGGAAACCGTGGCGTTGCGTTATTTCAATATTTTCGGGCCACGCCAGGACCCTTCGTCGCCATACTCCGGAGTGCTAGCCAAGTTCATTACGCAGATGCTCTGTGGGGATCGGCCCACAATCTTCGGGGATGGTGAACAGAGCCGTGATTTTACCTTCATCGACAATGCAGTCCAGGCAAACTTGTTGGCTTGCGAAGCGCCCGCCAGCCAAGCCGCCGGACAGGTTTTCAACATTGCAACTGGGCGCCGTGTCACCCTGAACGAAATGTTCAGCGCCCTCGAAAAGCTGACCGGATACTCCGGCACACCTGAGTACGGTCCGGAACGCGGAGGGGACATCAAGCATTCGCTGGCCGATATTTCCAAGGCAGAGAAGCACTTGGGGTACAAGCCAAAAGTCAATTTTGAACAAGGTCTGGGCCTGACCGTGGACTGGTATCGTCAGCAAAGAAACGCGCCGCAAGAAAATAAAAATAAAGAACCAGTTTCCCTTCGCTCTTGAGACTGTCTGCCTCCGCCGCTCCGCCGGAGACTGCTCGGCCTGCAAGTTACGTCGGTGATCTAGGGCGTATTCCCGCGCATCGCTAGATTGTAGACATGACACTTTCCTCGATGGTGGTTTCGCGCGACTGGCAGGAAGTTAGCGTCCTGGAATGCATTCTCGGTAGCCTGCAGATGGATGTTGCTGTTGAAAACGTGCCGGAACGGGCGCTGGCGCGGCTGAATAAAAGCAAGATTGACGCTCTGATCGTAGATTGCGACCTTGACGGAAGCGCACAGTTTTTGCGGGAACTGCAACGGGAGCATCGGCATCCGAACGCCGCGCCCCTGGTCATCATGGGCAGCAGGCATCGCAAGAAGGATCTGGAAGCGACGGGAGCACTCTTCGCCTTCGACAAACCCATTTCGGTAGAACAGGCAGTACACACGCTCTCCGCAGCGCGCAACATGATTCTTGACGGACGCTTGCGCTACCATCGCGCGGGCCTCGAAGTGCCGGTAGCACTGAGCTGCAATCCCCGCAAGCGGGTGGAGGCGCAACTCATCAACCTAAGCCAGGGCGGGCTGCAAGTTCACTCCGACGAACTCTTCGAAACCAACAAACCTCTGCAAGTCTGTTTTGAACTCCCGGGCACGAAGCACGCGATGAAGGCTCAGGCGCAGGTGGCGTGGAGGGATAGCCGGGGAAACCTCGGGATTCGATTCCTGAAGGTCGCGCCACGCTCGCAACGCGTTCTCCAACTGTGGCTGGCCCAGCAGTACTTCGCAAACTAGAAGAAAACAGCTCTCAGTCTCGGTTCTCAGCTCTTAGTTTTCGGCTCTTAGTTTTCGGCTCTCAGCTGCGGCTGCTGGTTTTTGCCAGCTACCCTTAGCCCGACCTTCGCAGTGCGGGATGATCTTTCCCTGGGTGAAGCCCAGGCGCACTTCGGGCAGAGCATTTGCCTTTGTTTTTGTGTCTTGCGATTTTAATCGCGGCCCGAAGGGCAGCACCCGCCTACTCTGCCTTGTTTCCCAAATCTGTTCGACCCTTTACGCTTGAGGTACCGCGTACTTCTTGGGTAGTGATCGTCAGCTATCGGAACAAAAGGACCAGCGAACTTCGCCCCCGGGAAACGGGTCAAGGCATTCTCTGGATTTGAACGATCCGCGCGCTGAAGCTTGACCGTCTGGGGGCGGCCACGTCGCTGAGGGACCTTGCCGACCTTGCTGCCTTGCCTGGCAACCGTTTTGAAGCGCTGGTAGGCTAGCGCAAGGGCATCGCTATGGCACTCACTGCTATCCATCCGGGTAAACACCTGGCTGAAGAACTGCAAGCACTCGATATGAGCGCGGCTGAACTGGCGCGAAACATCGATGTGCCAACCAATCGCGTTACGCAAATCTTGAACGGAACGCGCGCCATCACGGGCGACACTGCCCTGCGCCTCGCTCATTTCTTTGGCACGAGTGCTCAGTTTTGGGTGAATCTACAGAGTCTCTACGACCTGCGGCTCACCCAGGAGAAGGCAGGAAAATCCATCAAAGCGCTTCCCGCTCTAAAACGGCGCGAGCTCGTACACGCATGAAGGTATCCAACTCTACCCTTGTGCTGCCTTGCTCGCGTTTTGGCACCGGGCCGACGATGGCTTGATCTTCTCGGGTGGCCGTAGCGAAGGGTCGGTAGGGCGCAGAGAACACGGAAGATTTCCCCACAACTTTTGGCCGGTGTATCACTGCCAGGATGCGCAAATCTTTACGCAACAGCCTCGAACTGCGAAAGTCGGGCTAGCGAAAGCGGGGTCCTGCTCCCTCTGTTCGCTCATTGAGATCGCGGGTGGCCAGACGTGCCACACGCTCGCCTAAGCTGGACTCTCCGAATAGCGATAACAACGTCCAATACGCAGTCGTGACAAAGACTCCGGCTAGGACGAGACTGCCGATCGTCACTGACCAAGGCGGCAGTTCACGAGCGGTGGCGAGGAAGACCAAAGAAAACAAAAGTAGGCCAGCAATCACAACCAACGAGTCCACCAGCAATGCAAGCGTGCGTCCTGAGAGTGGCTGTGAAAACCAATCCTGAGATTGCTCTGATCGATCCCGGCTGCTTTCCGGATCGAAAATCACGGGGCGCTCAGCCGTTGGTATTCGAACGTGTTCCAATTTCCGCTCGGATGTAGCATCCGCCTTTGACCCCAGTTGGATGACGGGCCGCGGCAATGCGGATACGATCAATCCATCCCTTTCTGTCAGGCCATCCGAAGCGGGCGACAGGGCGAGGACCGAACCTGTACCGCCTGCATCCTGGGGAAGGAAATCGAGCAGGCTTCCAAAAATCCACTGGTTGATCTGGCCACGCGCACGCGGCGAAAGATCGACAAAGCGGACGCCGCATTGTCCGGACGAGGTGGCCCAGGTCACTTCGCCGTGGGCATCGACACCTACATTGGGATGTCGTAATTCGAAGCGCAGGCGGACGGTTTGCTGTGGCTGCAGGGGAGCGACCGCTTGGATAGCCACTCCTTTGTCACTCAGGTTGCGTACCACACCGCCATTTACCTGGTCGATGGTGACGTAGGTCAACGTGCGTAGACCATGCCGGTAGTGCACTCGTGCTTTCCGCGCGGCAAAAGGTACTGCTTCCATACTCACCGCCACAAGGGAGGTCGAGCTCAGCCTTTATGTGAAAATTCTATTTCGTGGCCGACGCCTTGTCGCAGTAACTGAGGTGGTTCCAAACTGCCGGCGTACGAATTCAGCGATGAGAAGTGGGTGGTTCCCGTGAACCCAGCAACGCTTCCTTGGCGGGGAGGCCTGAAGCTTGCCACAGCTTAACCACCTCGAAAACGATGATGGTCCCGTAAGGCGACGGCAAGCCAGACAAAGACTGCCTCGATAGGAAGATCGTCCCACGCGCCGATGAAAAGCCCCATCATCTGGCGGTGCTGGTAATTCCACCATCCATAAGGCAAAGCCAGTGTTGCCTCCCAGAGTAGGCTGATAAGCAGAACTAAGAACAGGGTAAGGCTGAGAGCCCGCCAGTTGATGAAGCGGCAGGTTGTGGGGAAAAAACTCATTGAAGGAACCAACCCACCCACCATGAGGACGATGAAATAGCCCGCCCAACCGTCATCGAGGGGAGAGATCCATTTCTTGAACAAGATCGAGAGCGCAATCAGGACTAAACCGACAAGCAGCGAGGTGGGATGGAAACGAAAGAGGCGGCGCATGGTTCTTGTTTCGCCAACATATTCCGGAACGCTGTAGGCGACCAGCCAGTATTCGCTCAGCCAGACATAGAGGAGAAGGATCATGACGAATCCGCTCAGATAGAAGATGTACTCTTCAATAGGGACGGGATGTCCCAGGGCCGGGGCGGGAATTCCGAGTGTCGCGCCGCGGTTGGGAAAACAGAAGAACCAGCGGGCGAAAACAAAGTCGAGCAAGAAGCCAACCGGGGCAAGAATGCCGATAGTACGCCAGAAGGCTCGTTGTGGAATTTCCAGGCCCTCGCTCGGCAGAAACGCGCCAGAGACGAAATGCGGCCTTAGCTGCCGAGCCTTGTTGTACGTCAGATTTTAGTTCGCACCAGGATGCTTGTCACTCATCACACAGTTTGCTCATACAGTTTCTGAGTCATACAACCACCCCGACGGGGTCCTTGCTCCTTTCGAACTAGTACGAGAGCGCCATTCGGGCGGCTTCCCGGGATTGGAAAACGTGCGGGCACAATGACTTACCAAAGACCATGCCCGAGAGGGCATGGCCGAGCAATTGCAAGCCAGTCGAAAGCCCGATAATCTATTGAGAGCTCTGCGTCACTATCTGAAGACCACTGACGGAAGCAAGCCAGCAAGGTTGGCCTCGGCCCGACGAATAGGAAAACAGAATCGGGTAAATGCGCAGAGAAGCTAATTGGCTAATTGACAACGATTTGGCGCTATGATCACACTTGGAGCATCAAGTGTTGAGACGGGCACGGCGATGGCAACAACTCCCACCAAAGCGACAATCGTGCCCGACGCGAGGTTTACGGGCATGAGTGCGTCCTCCGGCTCTGTCGGGGACACGCCGTCCTGGACCGGACACGCCATCGACGCTGAAGACTTAACCGGTTCGCGGCCCTCCGGTCGCGATGCTTTGCAAGCCTTGCTGGCTTTTTCCGCACTCCATGAACAGGTTCGGTGGCGGCGAGCTCTGGCTCGACGGCAAGCTGGCTTTGACACAATTTCCTCGACAGCAGAATTCGAAGCAGGAGAACAATTCGTTCTCGACGACGTACTGCAACTCGTGGCGGAGCGGGCAGTCGCGATCACCGGCGCCGACGGACTGGCGATCGCGCTTGCCGAGAATGATGAAATCGTTTTACGGGCTTCGGCAGGCATCATCAAGCCAAGTGTGGGTGCGCGTCTGGACCGGGACTCAGCTTTCTCTGGCGCGTGCTTTCGCACCGCGCAGATCGTGCGCTGTGACGATACGGAGATTGATCCACGTGTGAATCTGCACGCGTGCCGGCAGCTGGGAGCGCGTTCCATGGTGGCAGTGCCGCTCTGCGGCCGGCGACGCGTAATCGGGCTGGTGGAAGCGTTCTCCGCGCAGATCTTTAGCTTTAATGATAGCGATGTCCGCAGCTTGGAACTGCTCGCCGAGCTCATTCTTGGAGCGCTGAAGCCTGAGGATGAGGATCGTTTCGCGGAATTCGCGCAGGTGGCGGCAACCAGGCTCGGGACGCCTGGGCAAACAGCCTCGACGGCAGAGATTACCGAAAAAACTGGTGACTCTTCCGCTGCAATCGGGGCCATCTCGGTCGATGTGTCGGTTGATGCCGGAGGCATCGGTGTCTCCTCGGGCAGTGGGGTAGAGGGCAATAGGCTCCTGCTGCCACTTTCGGATTCAGCGTCTCCCGATGCGGGCAGTCGGGCAGCTACATCATCCTCTTCCACCTCAACCGCGGATTCAGCTCCGGCGCTGCTGGATTCAGCTCCGGCGCGAGTGGAGATGTCCGGCAAAGACGATAAAGCAGAGCAAGCCTCTCCCGCCGTAGCGGAAGCGACGGTCGCCAGCCACCACCCCGGCGTTGTGCTGGTTCTTGTGCTGGTGGTCATTGCCTCGATGCTGGCTGGAGGCCTGTGGTGGAAGCTGAAGAATGATCAGATCAAGGCTCTGGTCGTGCCCGCACCGAACAAAGTCACGGGCGGAACCACTCGCGGTTCATCCCGCGACACTCGAGAGCCGAGCCCTGGGATTTCCATGCCCGCGGTTACAGGCGGAATTACTTCCAATGGCATCTCTTCTGGAGCAGCTTCCGGCGACAACACTAAGACTACGACCGCGGATACGTCCGCTGCGAATCAGCATGGCGCCGCGAAACTACCCCGTGTAACTGGCATCAGGCACTGGTCTTCGGCCGACTCGACCACCGTGGTACTGGATCTCCAAGACCAAGTGCAGTACGAGGCGCACCGCTTGACTGGCCCTGACCGCATTTACTTCGACCTGCACGATACAGAACTGGCGCCCGAATTAGAGGGCAAGACCATTGACGTGGGCGACGGGTTGTTGTCCCGCATTCGCATGGCGCAACCGGAGCCGAATACGACGCGCATTGTGCTCGAAACCAAGGGCGGGTCGAATTTCTCGGTAAGCCTGGAGCCGAATCCTTACCGCCTGGTGGTGCAGGTGCGCAAGATCGGAGCCGACAACCGGGCCAGGGTCGATCTGTTTCGCGACTCTAGAGAAACGGATGTGGACAAACTGGCGATTGTTGTAGCTCCGCCGACTCGTGAGGATTTACAGCTGCGAGCGCGGGTGCCCAAAATGCGCATTGCCGTGGACGCGGGACACGGCGGCTGGGACCTGGGTACAGTGGGTCGTCGGGGACTGCTGGAAAAAGATCTGGTGCTCGAGATCGCCCAGCGGCTGGGGAAACTTCTGCAGAGCCGCCTCGGCAGCGAAGTGATCTTTACGCGCCAGGATGATAACTATGTCCCGCTGGGTGAGCGGGCCGCGATGGCGAACCAGGCTCAGGCCGATCTGTTTGTTTCCATCCATGCCAATTACAGCGATTTGGGGTCGGCGCGCGGCGTTGAAACCTACTACACGAACTTTCTTACAGCGCCGGGCGCACGGGAGGTAGAAGTACGGGAGAACGGTGGGGCGAGCAACAGTATGCCCGCAATCAAGCTCTCCAGCGTGGAATTGAAAGAGAAGATTGAGCAGTCGCGGCGGCTTGCGGCGAGTGTGCAGCGGTCGCTGTACGGAACGCTGGCAGGTCAGAATCCAGGCATTCGCGACCGGGGAGTAAAGGAAGCAGGGTTTGTGGTGCTCACCGAGACCTCAATGCCAGCGATCCTGGCGGAAATTTCGTTCGTCAGCAGTCCCACCGATGAACAGAGGCTGCGCAACGACGGCTACCGCGAGCAGATCGCGGAGGCGCTGTACAGGGGCATTGCGCGCTACGCGGTTAGCTCGCACGGGGTGAAGGTGGCGAGCGTGGACAAATAGCCGGGTGACGCGTAGCGAGAAACCTACCGGAACGGATTCAAAATTCGAACCCCATCCATCTCCCGGGCTGCTTGCATATCTTCTGAGAAAAGTACCCCGCATCCAGCCTGTTTGGCTGCCCGCAGAACCGTAGCGTCCCAGAAGGAAAATCCGTGAAGACGGTGCAAGTCGATCGCGGCGAGAATGTCCGGGACCTCGGGAACGACCACGTCGAACTCCGCCAGCAGTTCGACCTTGCGACGAGCAGTACTGGGATCTACTCCTAGCTTCCGCGTGACGGTGACAAAATACTCCTGCAGCACCTGCAGGGACACGACTCCCGTCCTCGCACGCCTGTACTCCGCAACCAGATCGACGGCACGCTTCTGCTTTGCCGGCGCAGCCTTGTCATCTGCGTAGACCAAGACGTTGGTGTCGAAGAAGCTACGAGCGCTCATGAATCTCGTCTCGATTGAACCGCCAGCCGCGCGAGTTGCCTTGACCCGAGAGCTGCTTAAACTCCTTAATGCTGCGCTCGGGATCGTCTCCGCCGGCTACCGTTTGCAAGTAATCGCGGATCAATTGATTGAGACTCTTGCCGAGGGCCTCGGCTTTCTTTCGCGCGCGAGCTACGAGTTGCTCATCGATCGAGAGGGTGACATTCATTAACACATTATATGTGGACACGTATTATGTGTCAACCCCTTCGGAATCCCCTTCCCGAATCCTGGTAGTGTCGTCAGTTCCCTGCTGCCGGTACGTCTCCATACTTCTCGAGCCACTTCAATTCCTCTCGCACTTTAATCTTGCCATGCCACGGGTTCTTTGACAGCGAGTGGCCTTCGCCGGGAAAGATCAGCAGCTTGTTGGGAATGCCGAGCGAATACAGCGCGTGCTCTAGCAGATAGTCTTCCAGCACAGCGACGCGGATGTCGTCGGCGCCGGCGACCATATGGGTTGGGGTGCGGACTTTGTCGATCTGGAAGATGGCAGCCTCATCATGATAGCGCTGGGCGGCTTCCCAGGGACGCCCGCCGAGGAAATAGGCATCATCAAAAGTTGTGTCGTCATTGCCCCAGTTGCCCACGTGTTCGACCGCGCCTGCTCCGGTGACTGCGGCTTTGAAGCGGGTGGTCTGCGTGATAAGCCAGTTGGTCATGTATCCGCCATAGCTGTAGCCGCCAACGGTGAGATGATCAGGATCGGCGATGCCGTCTTTCACCAGCGCGTCAACGCCTTCGAGAATGTCCTTGCCGGGACGCGAGACGATGACGGGAACGATCTGCATGAGGAACTTATCTCCGTATCCGCTGGAACCGCGGTAGTTGGGCTCGAAGACGAGCCATCCGTTGGTAGCGGCGAACGCTCCCCACTGGTACCAGTCGGCTTCGAAGTGGTTGCCGTCGGCATCGGCGGGGCCGCCATGGATGAGCGTGAACATCGGCAGATGCTTGGCTTCAAACTTTCCCGGAGGATAAATCAGCATGCCTTCCACGCTGGTTCCATCGTCAGCCTTCCAGCGATAAGGCTTGCCCTGAGGCAGATCGTGCTCGCTGAGAAGCTTGTTCAACGAAGTGAGGGGCCGCGCCTGCTCAAGCTTGGAGGCGCTTTCCGCGAGACACACTTCAACCGGCTTGCCCAGAGATGAATACACGAATGCGACGCGGGGAGAGTGCGTCGAAGCGGATATCTTCGCATAGGTCCCGGCCCATCCGGAGATACTGCGAAGCGATTCTGAGGGCTGGTTCACGGAGTACATTTGCACTTCTGTCCCCGCTCTCGCGGCCGCGAGTACGCCATTGCCAGTAACGGCGTAGTACTCGACAGGACCGACAAAATCCTTGCTCCATCGCTGTACCGTCCCGGTTTCGCTGTCTACCCAATAGAGATGAGGCTGGAGGTCTTTATAAGATCCCTCCGCGTCGCCGACCTCAACCGTGAAAAAAACGTGGCGGTTGTCGTTGGCCCAACGCAGACTGATCTCGACGGCCTGATTATGGGTAAGCTGGCGCGGAGATTGGGCGGCGCTGACGCCTGGGTTGCCATCGCCCAGGGTCCCAGGTGAGGGAGGCCCCGCCACCCGGGTTAGATCGAGACTGTAGATCTCGAAGTCTTCGAATTTTTCCTGACGCTGATTGATGGAATTGGTAATGAAAGCAAGCTTGTTTCCATCGGGCGAGGCGACCATTTCAACAACGCGGAGTGGCGAGGTGGCAAGGACGCGGGCGCCGGGGATTACATCGGACTCTTTTTCGGTGTCGGATTTTTCTCTCCTGCCCGCAGCCGCATGAAGGGCAATGGCGGCAGCCACGTCAAGCGCGAAAATGGTGTCACCGCGCTCGGACCCCCGGTACTGGACGACATCTTTCCATTCTTTCTTGTACTCGTCTTTTTGCGCCTTGGTCCACGGATTGCGCGTGGCGAAAATCAGTGTGTGTGAATCGGCGGACCATGAGAAGCAGTGCACTTCTTCATCGCCCTGAGTGAGGGGAAAGGCTTCGCCACCGTCCGGGGAAATGAGATAGAGGCGGGACACTCCTTCATCTTTGGAACTGTCGTCTGAGTCTCCGCCCTTGTCGGCAGTCAATTTCCGCTCGGAGAGGAAGGCGATCCAGCGGTTGTCTGGCGACCACTTGGGGTCGACATCATGGCCTGATTGCGTCAGCTGGATGAGCGAGCTTCCTTTGGCGTCATCGCGGTATAGCCACAAGTCTTTGCGGAAGATCTGCTGGTCCCAATCGGCACGCTCGGCGACGATCGCAACTGAGTTGCCGTCAGGCGAGATCTCGACCGAGGGAAAACTGACGGAGTTGAAAAACTCGTCGAGGGTCAACTTGGGTTTTTGAGCGAAAGCAGCCGTTAGCAGGATGAGTACAGAGAGTGGGATCAGTTTTTTGGCTGTCATAGGAGTGAATCAGAAGGTATATAGTGCCCACCCCCAATTTGTAAATCCAGAATGCGAAAGATTTCGAACCTCGGGTCACATCCCTTGGCACGCGCCCGACCTCTACTGGAGGTGATCGAGGGCGTCGATCTCATCTTTCAGCCCAAGATATTCCCAGCGCTGCAGCGCAATGGGCACGTTGCCATTCCGCCACAGGAAGTCGTGAAACGTCCGCAAGCGGAATTCATTTCCTGCGGCACGGTGTGCGTCGGCAAGAAATTTGTAAATCTGGAGCTTGCCAATCTGATAGGAGATGGCTTGACCAGGCGTGGATGCGAACAACGCGGCCTCAGCATGCGCGGTCGAGGAATCCATGGGTACCGCGCTCTCGAGATATCCGGCAGCCTGGTCCATGGTGAATTCGCCGAGCGCCAACTTCACGTCCACTTCCACGCGAAGTGCGCGCAGACGCATGAAGTTCCAGATGATCTCGCGAGTGCGGGGACTGTCGTCGAACAATCCGGCATGCAGCATCATTTCTTCCGCATAAAAACCGATGCCTTCGTTGGCGCTGGAATCATGGTAGTGGCGGCGTATTGGATCGGGATTCATCCAGGAGAGCACGAGCTGAAAGTAATGCCCGGGCACCCCTTCGTGGACGATTAGTCCCCGAGGGTCTTCAGCGATGGTGAGCGCGAAGTAGCCGAGGCGGGGCCCGGGCTGGTCTACATACCGCATGCCATTGTCTTTCAGCCTGCTGGGTGAGGTGAAATCATCCGTCTCCCCGAGGCCAGCCAGCGGCGCAAGATAGGGCGGCATGGACGCCATTTGGTAGTGCCCGACTGAGGCGGGCACGGTGAGAATGTCCCTGGCTTCCAAATAGCGCCGGATGTCGAGTTCATCTTTCTGTCCACGGGCAAGCTCTTCGTTTTGGTTCTTGAAGAGACTGAGTTGAGGCGTACCTACATTGCGATGTTGCTCGTAGGTCTCGGAGGCTACCGAGCGAGCCCATTCCTGGCGCCCCATGGCGAGCAGTTGCTCAGGAGTGAAGGGCAACAGGGCCACGTGCTCGAGAAAAAACACATAGCCTTCACGTCCGACAGCGGTCGGTGCGGACATGGTGGGACCCCGTTCGGTGATCCAGTCGCGATAAGACTCCAGGGCAGCGACGGCGCGGCCAGCCGCTGAGTCGAGGTTGCGGGCGGACGCAGCTTCGACTAAAGGCTTGAGCTCACGGACGGACTTAAGCAAACGCGGGCGGATATCTTGGAGTTGTTCGATTGCCAATCCGGCAAAGGGTGCTGCGGGTTGGGTAAGATTTTTCTTTGCTCCCTCCACCGTGCCGGGAATTGCATTCAGTGTGGCAACGATCAGTTGGCTGCGAGCTACATCGAACGGCGGCGGCTGAAGCAGCAGATGAAAGTACGCACCCGCAGTCTGATCCACATAAAACATGGGATTGCGCTGCCAATTGCGCAGCACCTCCAGTTCCCAGCGCACGCGCGCGATGGCCGAGCCCATGAGGCGGTAGTCCACTTGTCGCGGCACCGGCCATGAAGATGGATCGATGCTCTTCCACCGAGTTTCAAATTCCACAAGTTGCGTGCGATATCGCTTAACCGCCTCCGGAGACCAGTCCGGCGTCCAGGTTCGAGGGTGTTCGAGACGCGGAATATCGTCGGTGGACAGTGGTTGTTCGACCGCGCGCCAGCTCCAAAAGTCCTTTGCCAGGTCGTCGAGGGGGTCGGCAGCGAACAGAGGGGTCCCAGAGAGGAAGACCAGGAGCGTAAGAATCCAGAGAGAGCTTACGGTTCTCATGTTTAAGTGCGAACAGCATACACCGAGATCGATGCCCTCTGGCCGGCGCTACTGGGCGGGTTCGGCGTTCTTCAAAGCGTCATCCACAGTCTGGCCGCTGCGGACAGCGCTGTCCACCAGACGCCATCCGTCGTCATAGTCGCGAAAGCTGGTGGTGGATTTGTATTGCAGCTCGCCTGAGTAAAGCGCTGCTCCGATCTCGTTCAACGGCACCCATTTCCAATTGAACTCGACATCGGCTAACTTGCCCTGCTTGATGATGCCGGTGATGGCAACCAGTTCCCTTCTGGCTGCGGGAACGCTGAAATATTGTTTGCTACGGTCACCCTCTGAAATCAGCGGCTGAAAAGTATCGACGCCAGAGGGAGTGAGCATGACATCCCAACACGGCGCGGGAGCAAGACCCGCCGGACATGCACGCTTGGTGCCCGAAATCCAGCCACGCTGTTGAAGCACCAAATAGTCCGGTGAGAGATAGTCTTTGCTCGAGATCACGCCGGTACGGAGCCAAAATAATTGCGGAGCCTTAAATGCCTCGGAAGCAGCGATCAGATCGGCTGCCAGACGGCGGGTAAGGAAGTTGCGCGGAGAGCAGGCGCAAAGCAGAAGCAAGGGCGGAAGGCACAGCGCGACGATCGATCGTTTTGGCATGAAGCAGATCGCTGGACGCCTTTCAGCGATTGAAGATTGTAACCAAACGAGAACTTCCTCGTGGAAGAAAAGGATGGGAGGCAATCTGGCCCTCAAATTTTCGAGACCAGCGGCCTGGTAGGGGGGTGAAACACGATGGGCAACTGCCTTCGGGGGTGAGCCGATAATCTTCGATCAGATAGCTGCGACGCTTGACCAGAATCTCTTCGCAATTGGCGCAGCGCGTGTCTTCCCAGTGGCCCACCATTCCCGGTAAATTGCCGGCGTAGGTGTAACGTAGTCCTGCCTGTCGCCCGATGTCGACTGCACGCAGCAGATCGTCCGGACTGGTGTTGCGAGTGTCTGTCATCTTGTAATCGCTGTGGAACGCCGTGATGTGCCAGGGTATATCGGGCGAGACTCCCGCCAGGAATTCGGTCAGGCGGCGTAGTTCGTCGTCGGAGTCGTTGAAACCGGGAATAAGCAGCGTGACGATTTCGAGCCACAGACCCATCTCGTGGATGCGGCGAATGCTGTCAAGAATGGGGCCGATGCGACCGCCGAGTTCGTGATAGTGACCATCGTCGAAGCTCTTCAGGTCCACTTTATAGAGGTCAAGCCATGGACGAATATATTCGAGCACCTGCGGCGTTCCATTGCCGTTCGAAACGAAGGCGGTGAGCAGGCCTGCGCTCTTGGCTTCTTTGAAAACAGCCACAGCCCATTCACTGGTGATCAAAGGCTCGTTGTACGTGCTGACGAGAACTTTGGCGCCCTGACGCAGAGCATCGCGCACCAGAGCTTCGGGGGAGGCCTCGAGGGGTAGCGAGATTGCACTCGGATCGCGCAGGGCCTGCGATGTGACCCAGTTCTGGCAATAACCGCAGTGCAGGTCGCAACCCAGCATGCCGAAGCTGTACGCGAGTGCACCGGGATAGGCGTGGAAAAACGGCTTCTTCTCGATGGGGTCACATTGCGTCCCGGCGACGTATCCCCAAGGCGCATAGAGCGTGCCGCCTCGGTTGTATCGCACCTTGCAGACTCCTGCCTGCCCCTCAGGTATGGGACAGCAGTGGCCACAGGAATAACAGCGGACCCGGCCGCGGTCGAGTTTTTCGTAGAGCCGCGAGTCGGCTTCGCGGACTCTATCGTCGAGGATGTTGCGCAGGGTAAGCACAGGCTCTAATGGTTATTTTAGCGCCGTTGGGGCATCCGAGGGTGGCCCTTCAGGCCCAAGTCTTGGGCCTGAAGTCTTCTGGCGAGCTCGAGGCTTTCGAGCAGGTTGGTGCTGCTGCAACCATTCGTTGGCTCGTTGCTCGATGACCAGGATCTCGGAGCTAGGAATCTGCGAGGACAGCATTTCCACTCGTAGTTTACTTCCCGCGTCACCGCCCGCGCGCGCCACATAAGCCCAGAAATAAGCCTTGGAAAGATCTACCGACACGCCACGTCCGGCCATGTAGTAAGCCCCTAGGGTGGCTTGAGAAATCACGTGGCCCTGCTCAGCAGCGCGGAAAAACCAGCGCACAGCTTCGGAGTAATTTTGCCCGACTCCGTCGCCGAAAGCGTAACGTGCACCCAGAGCATACTCGACCGAGGGATCTCCCTGATCTGCCAATTGCCGGAGTTGTTCAAGCGTGGGAGCATCACTGGCCGATTTCGGTTGCAAGGCGTGCGCAGAGTTGGGCTGCGCCGGTGCCAACGGTCGAGAGGATGCAAGAACGGTTTGATCCCTACTCGGAGCATGCCCCTGCATCTTCTCCTGAATCCACGGAGCGAGGATAAAACCGAGCGCTAGCGCAATCGTGGCCGCGGCGATGAGAAGTAATATGAGATGGGCACGCGGTAGACGGACGCCGCCGAAGGTTCTTTCCTCGGCACTCAACCGCTCTTTCTCGTCCTGGTTTTCCTTCTGCTCATCGTGGGAAGCCAAGAGAACACTTCCTGCAGAGGAGAAAGTTGGGGCAGGAGAGGCAATCACCGGTGCGGAGTTCTGTTCGGGTGCTTGAATGTTGATGGCGGCGAGGGTGATTTCCGCCAGCCGCTGCAAGACGGAAATGTCAGTTTCGTGAAGCGCACCGGGCTGGGAAGAAAACACTTCGATGATTCCAAGGACTTCGTCGCTTGCGCGCACTGGAACCGCAATCATGGAGCGGATACCGAGAGCCCGGCAGCTCTGCTTGTTGACGCGAGTGTCGGTCTCGGTGTCATCGCAATGCAGGGTTTTTCCCGTGCGAACGCACTCGCCTGAGAAGCCCGATCCCACCTGTAGTTGGGCGCCCACGGGTGGAGCATCCGGCCCCGCGCTTGCCCGGCAGACCATGATTCCGGGATCCGTTGCCGCCAAGGCAATTGCGGCGCCGGTCGCCCGCACCAGAGCCTGAGACCGGATAGCGATCAGTCGAAGGGATGCATCGAGATCAGTTCCGAAAGTCTCGACTTCACGTTCAACTTCCGACAGGGCCGCCAGCATGTTGCTGTGATCCGGCCGCGGCGCGGATTGGGCTGTTTCAGATGGTCCGGGAACAGCCAGCACCGGTGCAGCGATCATTTCAGCGTTCACCACGGAGGCCATGGCATTGATGAAGAGCCAATCCCGCAATTGGAGTAAGGACGACTCCGACAGATGGACAAAACGCAGACCCGCGCGTCCGGAGGCTTCCGACCATATCACCTGACCGGTTGTATAGATTTGTACGTTGGCCTCCGCCAGGTCAAGGCTCAGAGCATACTCTCGGTTAAGCTCCAACGCCGACGGGCACTGCACTGACGCACCGTCTTCGCTAATGTCTACGATCTCGTTCAGCTCAAGTGCCAACCCCTTCGACATGCCGGTGAAACTAGCGTACGCGGGTGTATGCACTCGGTGTCGCACGCGACGACGCCGGTTCAGGAGTGGAGACTGCAAGTCGGGGGTCATAGCGGCCATGGGGGGTAACAAACCCAGATGCTTGTCGTACATATTACCCTGAGACTGTGAAAAAGGTGCAAGAACATAAAATGGAAAAGGCAGAAGTCGGTGACGAAACATTAGAAACCAGCCAGGTGAGGTCAAGCCGACTGACGGGCGGCTTGAGGCTGGTCGTTGGGTGGGTTCGGACTTTCAGTTCGCCGCCGTCGCCGCGTTATCCGGAAAGGCGCGCAAAACGAGCCTGATGCAGGCTGGAGATACGGGAAATAGCAGCCACCATGAGGCTCGAAAGCAGCTGCATAGTAACCACGTCCCGGTGGTCAAAAGCACACGGGGATGACGAAAGCACTTCGAAAACCCCCAGGGTGCGCCGGTAGTGGCGCAGGGGGGAAACGAGGATGGAGCGGACTCCCAGGCGCCGGCAGCTGGCAAGATCCACACGCGGATTGCGCTCGGCATCGTGGCATAGCATGATCTCCCCGGTGCGGACGGCTTCCGCCGAGATGCCAACATCGGTTTGCAGGCGAACTCCCAGATCTGGTGCTGTGCGGCCGACTCGTGCGCGGCAGACGATTTCGTCGCCACGACGCAACACAATCGTCGCGCCGGTCGCTCCCGTAAGATGCTGCGCACGCTTGGTGATGGCGCTGATGGCCGGCTCAAGATCGAGTTCGGCAGTATGAAGCTCGGCTTCTTCCGGCGCCGGAACAGCGCGAAACCCAGACGCTGGGTGCGCAGCATTCGCCACGCGCAGCTGGCTGCGAGGGGCCGCAGACGGTATCCGAGACTGTGACTGGCGGCACTCAATAGCTCGGGATCTGGGACCATTCGCAATAAATCACGGACCAGCTGGTCCAACTCAACATCAGTAATGAGGTGTGCGGTCTGCCGGTTTCGCAACGACCCGCCCAAAACGCGAGACAGGCTCAGCAGCGCGCGGTTCCCGCAAGCCAGGCAATGCGGAGTGCTATTGGTGCTGATAAGTTCACATTCGGCGCAAAAAGTGGCCGCTTGTAAAGGCACGAAGTTTCGGTCCCTATACTTTGATACGCCCGTCCTGCTATTACCGAACATTTTCAGTCCTCTCCACCAAGTGCGAAAACGTGAAGCCGAGGGAGAAAGTGACCGCCGAGGTTCCTCACTGTGCAAAAGATGGTTTATGGTCAAGGGAAACGGAGGTCGTCGAAAGTACTTTCGTACTCAGGCGGGTCTCACTGAACACCTTGGCACACTCCCGTAGCCTGCGTTGGAGTTGTCGTACTTTTTCCGCTGGGTTATTGGCTGTTTCCAGCATGCCCTCGCACTTACCTCCGTCCAGGCGTGATCAAAGCAGGGTCCCTTCCCTCCAGCGCGTTCTCTTGCGCGCCTTCCTCGGTACTGTGAACCCCTCGGACTCCCTCTTGGCTCCGTGCCATCCGGCCTTAGACGCCCGGTCTTTGCCCCTGACCCTGACTCGGCTGCCAGCGAGGGTCTCTCCTGTTCCGCATTCTTCTGTGCAGACGTGCCGCCGGCTTCAACCCCGGAGAAGTCCAACAGGCGTTCTGGTCCAGCCTGCTGTCTGTTGCCTTCGCCGCGACATGACCGTCTCGGCGCTCTCAAACGCCTTTCGGCTGAAGAAATGACGCGGCTATGGCGTTCACTCTCGTTGCGGCCCATCTGTTTGCTCTCCACCCATAGTGGACTCTTGACACCCCGCTCTGGTCGGTTTGGATCTCTCCTTCCGACTGGGGTCTGCTACCGGGCGCTCCAGCGCTTACCCGGACAGGTCCTTCACCTGCTAGAAAAATGCGCCTTTCTGGAGGACGCACCATGCCTTCCTCTTATCAGATTGTGTTGTGGAAACAAGACTAATTCTTGGTGCGGGAGTCATTTTCGTCTCATGGCTCCGATCAAGTCAGCTACACTCACCACGTGCACCAGGCAGACCACGCACCCGCGATTAGTCCAGCAGGCTGGCTCGCGTCATCGCTTCTATTCGGGATACCGACCTTGACCTTCGCCTTCCTGTTTCACTGGGCTGGCCCGAATCTGTTGCGGCAGATGAGTTCGTGGTGGCGCATTTTCCATTTGCTGCTCATTTTGCCCCTTGCGCTCATGTTAATTGCCTCGCTTGCTGGTGCTGCCATTGATGTCCACTCCACAGTCTTGGAAGGCACTCACGCAACGGTTACGGCTCTCGGCTCCCAACCCGACGGCTTGGATCTGGGCAGCTGCACTCTCGGGCTTCATGTATGGAGGTAATTGGCAAGACCTGTTTGCAGTTGCGGCATCCTGGCTTGCCCTTTGGAAAGAGAACAATCGCCAAGTCTGGGTATTCGCTGTGATTCTGATAGCCACGATCCTCAAGCGGAGTGCGGGCATGCTTCGACCAACTCTGCAGTCCATCAGATTCTTCGATGCTTCTGGGTTCTACCACGAGTTTTTCGATCATTTCGGTCCGAAAGATTTCATGGGCATTCCTTTGCATGGGGCTTGGTGGATTCTCGTTTACTATGTCGTCGTGATCCTTGTGTGCAATATCGGCGGGGAGGAGCTGTGGTGGCGCGGTTATGTGCTTCCGCGCCAGGAACTCGCGTTCGGACAGGCCACGTGGGTTATCCATGGGATTCTCTGGTCGCTCTTCCACTTATTTATGCAGCCGACTCTCTGGGACACAGTCCGCATGGCAATCACAGGTATCGCGCTGTCCTTTGTTGCGCAACGCACAAAAAGCACCTGGCCGGGCATCCTAGGCCACAGCTTCGGAAACATGGCCTTCTTCCTGAACCTGTTTAAGGGTGTGGTATCCCCTTGAGGTTCTCATTTCCTCCGACGGAGATCCTCCGGCCTGGACCCGCCTCTGCCTGCGGAGTCTTTCGGCATCCTGCTAGGGAGCAGGGCTTGGTAGCTTGATCTGCATCGCGGGGTCGCCAAACAACGTGTATGTTCGACGAACCGCAGGATCACCAATGTGCGACTTCGCCTTAAGAATTGATTCTCCCAGAGTTGGCCGCTCTGAATTAAATGCATTTTCGACTATGAGTTTGTCGAGCTCGGTCTGGGGCGGCGCCTGGTTCAAACCGCTGGAAGCCACGGCGGCCACGCCCCCACCGTTGGGCGCGAGCAGTAAGGTGACCCCAAGCGTACGGGCAATCGTGAGCCGTTGGTGAGTGATGGGACCTTCGTGGTGTCAAACAGGTTTTCGCCCGACCATTGTTCTTCCGAGCCGTGTCCGATAAAGTTCACCAGCAACTGGCCGGAGTTGATCGCAGCGAGAATGTCCTGTCGGGCGGCTACGCCTCCAACCATGCTGGTGAAGACATCGGTTACCTGAAGGGACGAAGGTAACTGCGCCTGCACCGCGAGGCTATCTTGGCTGAAGTTCTCGGTATCGTTCTGATCGGCCACCATGAGAACTTGACTTGTCCACGGACCATTAGTGGACTGTCCTTCATAGGCGACGATCTTTCCAATTACGGTCTTCGCTTCATCCGCGCTGCCCACCGGCAGGCGACCGGTCGCAATGGTCG
>WNGK01003648.1_pt1 | contig 22518 bp, 16 predicted proteins | sample 5400601 | NCBI WGS metagenome assembly WNGK01 (sample SAMN13153376, study PRJNA577476) | soil metagenome | isolation source: 60 cm soil or saprolite under Garry oak tree replicate 1 | place: USA:California | collected 2016-06-15
CCCAGAACCTAATGGGTTCGATCTCTACCACAACAGACGCTTGCGAGGCTGAAGGCACCGGAATTGCCCATTCCTCCTCGGTCGACCTGGCAACTCTCAACGCTGAATGCAGCGACGCGAACATTGCAGCTCTCATAGCGCTTTTCGGAACAACTTGCGCACCTGCAGCGCTGTACCTTCTAAAGTCCAGCCCTGTCGTGGGTGCTGCTAGTTGCACACAAGCTTCTATCGGTGTCACTTGTTTCCCCAGCCAGTCCGCTTTCACCTACCCAGGCTACGCGAGTAGCCTTGACCTAGCAGCCGCCTGCGTCTATCTATTGGAGGCAGGCTTCACCACAACAGGCGCTGGAACTGGATCGTTTGCGCAGCAGTGCCAGAACGTTGCGAACGGTGTAGGTCATCTCAACAACAACGGTCTCACGGCGCTCATCTACATCCGTACTGATCCGAAGAGGAAGCCCTATGGAACCGAGATCGCTGACTCGATCAACTATCTTTACGGCAGCGTAACGGTTTCAGGCGGCTCTGTCACCAACACGGGCGGTACTATGAACTATGGAATCAACACTTCACCATCCTACTGGACTATTGGCCAGATTGCCAGTATCGTCTTCTCGGTTGCGACTGTTGCTGACTGGAACATTTACACTGGAGCTTTCACTCTCGGCTCGACACCTGACCACTTGTTTGCATTGTACCACAGCCAGTTCGCCAGCACCCTGTGCGGCGACGGTTCGAAGTCTACTTTCCCCAACAACTATCCAATCTACTGCGACCCGGCATATGACACGCAGGCTAATGCGGGCGAGAACGTGGCAGGTGTCACGTTCCCAGGTTTCCAGCAGGCCGCGCTTCTAGGCGCTACCCGTGGAATGACTGATGCGATTTTCTCTGGCATAAACCAGTTCGTCAGTCTGAATTGCTGGAGCCATCAGCCCTCAACGGGCAGCGGTCTCGTCTCAGTACAAGGACACGGATTCGAAGCAGCCTCAGGCTTCCTACTGAACATGCAACCAGTACCAGGATACACGGCGGGCAACTCTCTCTACAACTGCCCCAACGGCGACCCACTAGTCATGAGACGCTCAATGGCTCAGACGACTACTCACATGAACCCGTACACCGCTACCACTGCATGGGAATTCGAGCCGCTGATCCAGATCTATGATTCCATGCTTGCTGTCGATCCGAACAGTGCGGGTCTATGTCAGACCCAGCCAGGTGGCTCTGCTCACTGTGTTGACTGGATGACTACCAGTCACTCGACGAGCTTCGACGGCACCACGAACTTGTCTACGCAGACCTGGAACCTTAGAGGCGACATCTTCTTCCATGACGGTGTAGCGGTCACAGCGCACGATGTCTGCTTCAGCATTCTAAGCGACAAACAAGCACCATCCGCGAACTCTTTCCCGAGCGTTGCTAACGTTGTCAGTTGCACAGCAGTCACCAACAGAGTTGTCTCAGTCGTCTTAACGGGCAACAGCCCGTTCAACGAGCTGAACATCGGGGCACTATTCATTCTCCCCGAGCATGTCTGGGCACCTATATGCGGTGGTGTGAGCGCAGGCGATGCTTGTGTTACACCAGCGAACTTGGCCAGTACGACTCTGGACCCTGTCGCAGCAGGCGACATGGTGGGTAGCGGTCCTTGGGTCTGCAACACCTCAGTCGGCGTTTCGACAATCGCAGGACAAGCGTCTTGCACTCAGAACGCTGACGGCAGCGCAGGCGGACAAGCACTAGCCGGAGGAGCAAGAATCCTCCTCAACAGGGACATTGCCTACATGAGATGCTGCGCCAACGAACAAACTCCGGAACACGGAATTGCGACAACCAACCTGCAAGCTCTAGAATGGGCTGACTCTAACAAGGACGGCAAAGTGAACATTCTCGACATCGCATCAGCAGCAGCAGCCTTCGGCACTACAGACGCATACTTTGCAAACCCAATCTATGCCGCCACCACCTCAGGTACAGTCGACATCGGTGACATCGCGACAATAGCCAGCTACTTCGATGAAGGACTAACCGCACCATTCCTAGGCACGCCAACAACCGCGCACACAGCTACGCCACCAATAGGGCTGACACAGATCAACCCACTGACAGATCCATTCCGTCCGGCGAACTTGTACTATCTCGGTGGTACTCTAAGCGGGACTACTTTGACAGTGAAGGCAGTCGTCCTCAACGGGGCGTCCACGACCATAACGTTGAACGCGTACACAGAAACTGGCGGAACCATTTTCCTAGCAAATGACAACTACTTCGGTGCGGGCACGCACAGCTTGGCATGCTCTACTAGTGCCAGCGGTGCAACTGCAATAACATTGACATGCACTGTTCCAGCGAGCACACACCTCGACATCGAGCTAATCGTCGCCGGTGTACAGGTAATTCTCACCTCAGTAGGTCCTACCGGAATATAACAAGCCACAGTTCCCCTACGAATCCCCCTTCTCCTTTTTTCTATGCCTCAGTCCTCTCCCTAGACCGGCGGGAGCCTTCAAGCCGAGCGTCGCATAGACGCTTCAGATAATCAAACCCCATTACCCACCAAGCCTCACCCTTCGTCTAGCACCCCGTGGTCCGAGGGTTCTCCGCTCTTCGTTCATCCGCGAGACCCTTTTGAGGAAAGCCCTGATCGAATGTGACTGTCTTGAGGATTATTGAACTGCGAGAGATTCGATGTTGCCTGTCTCACGAAGAGCAAACCGGCGACGAGGTGCCTCTGTCGAAAGGTTTGGCTTCAAAATCTCACGGATGAAAAGTTCGCCTACCCGGTGCCGGATCACTGGCCGCAAAGCTAAAGAACACCAATCCGCATCTTTCCGATCCGGTTTCCTTTGGGTCTCCGTGCGTATCTGCTTAAGAGACTGTTGAACACCTTCATTCTGATAATCTTCGTGATTACTCTTAACTTCATTATCTTCGAGTTGATGCCTGGTCTTCAGGGAGCCATCGTAAACCTGATTTCCAATCCTCGGGGTAACGAGGATCCAGCGAGGCAGCAGGCACTGCTCAAGCTCTACGGTCTCTGCAGCAGTTTCGTCAACGGCACTTGCGTTCCCGAACCGATCTGGAACCGCTTTGGCACATATTTCGTCAATATGTTGTCGTTCCGATTCGGCGACTCGTTCCAGACTGGCCAGCCAGTGCTACACGATATGATAGGGACGGGGAAGCTTCAGAATACGCTCCTACTGCTGGGCACAGCCACAGCCCTTTCTCTGCTCATAGGCACGCTGTTAGGAGTTCTCGTGGCTTCAAGGCGCGGCTCGTTGCTTGACAGCGGCTGGGTCACGACGTCCCTGGTAACCTTCTCACTTCCCACATTCTACATGGGACTGATCTTCATCTTGGTCTTCGCCCAGTGGTTGCAGTGGTTTCCTGCCGGAAGCGTAACGCCCGCTGAATGGGCCTTAGGGTTACCTCCCCTCTCTCAACAAATACTGGTCCGGCTGCAACATCTGTTTCTACCCGCCTTGACGTTGACATTGTTCTTCTACGGAGGGCATCTCCTCCTAACGAGGGCGACGATGCTTGAGGCACTGAGCGAGGACTACATAGTCACTGCTAGGGCGAAGGGTGTCTCACAACGGTCCATCCTATTCAAGCATGCTTTGAAGAACGCTGCCCTACCGTTGGTAACGAACGCGGCCTTGAGTTTCGGGAGCATACTTTCGGGTGCCATCATAACAGAGACCGTTTTCAACTGGGACGGTCTCGGATTATGGATATGGAACTCGATTGGCTGGAAGGACTTTCCAGTCATGCAAGCAATATTCTACATCGTGGCGCTCTGTGTGATAGCAGCCAATCTCTTCTCCGACATCATATACGGAGTCTTGGATCCGCGCATAAAGTATCAGTGAGCTATTAGAGGGAGATACGCATGGCCCAGCAGAGGAAGGTTCCATACAGACTTGTTCGGTTCAAGAAGTTTCTCCTTCAGATGCTCAAAAACAAAATGGCGTTTACGGGCATAGCCATAGTTGTATTCTTTACCTTCCTAGCAGTTGCCGCTCCCCTCCTCACTCCCTACACCCCGCAGGGAAGCATCGTTTCAGGTCAACTTGACCCACCAAGCTGGTATCCCGCAGTTGCTGGGGGAAGATGGAGCCTGAACACTCAGTTTTCGGGCCTCGCAGTGCAAGGTTCGTCTGGTGTTCAAGTAAGTGTCCTCCCCGGTCAGACAGAGAATGCGGTCAACTTCTCCATCAGTAGCCCGCAACCAGGAAGCTCGATCACTGTAACGAAAACTATCTCCTACCCGTTTAATGGCCCTCCGCAGAGTTTCTTGGGAACGGTCGAAGTAATCCCCACAGGTCTCAATGGCACGGCCGGTGCCTCATCAACAGTCAACATCCAGCAGGGCCCTAACGCTTACCTGCTCTGGCAGACAACCCTTGTCCATGGTGATTACGCGCCCACAACGTCCCTAACATATCCCTTGAACTTCGCAACTACGGGCTACAGTGCTCCCGCGATCATCTTCAACACGAAGACCAGCTACGAATATGTCTTGAACATAGTTCTGCCTGCTGGTGTATCGCAGGCAACCTTCATCGTTCGAAACTTTCGACTGCTTCTCTTTGGGACCGTCTGGGGACTATTCGGGACGGATAACGTCGGTCGTGATCTCTTCACCCAGTTCGTGTACGGAGCCCAGGTCTCCCTCTTAGTTGGTCTACTCGCGACATTCATTGGAATCGGCGTGGGCCTGGTGGTAGGTTTGATGGCCGGCTACCTCGGTCGTCTAGTAGACGAAGTCTTGATGAGGTTCACAGACATGATGCTCGTGATCCCAGGCCTACCCTTGCTAATCGTCCTAGTAGCCGTTCTAGGCCCCTCCCTATGGAACATAATAGGAGTCTTAGGATTCCTAGGCTGGATGGGCTTCGCCAGGATCATACGCTCGCAAGTCCTAAGCCTCCGCGAGAGGCCCTTCATAGAAGCCGCGAAAGCCTCCGGCGCCGGAACAGGCTACATAACAACCAAGCATATTTTCCCCAACATCGTATCATTGACCTATGTCAACCTCGCCCTCTCAGTTCCATCAGCGATTGTCGGAGAAGCGGCGTTAAGCTTCCTAGGTCTCGGTCCGCAAACAGTCGTAAGTTGGGGCCAAATGCTTGAGCTGGCCCATGGAGCCGCTTCAAGTGCGGGCCTCCTCTGGTGGTGGATAATACCCCCAGGGCTCGGAATCGCGATTCTATCGCTCTCGTTCATCTTGATGGGCTACGCGCTGGATGAAATGTTCAACCCAAAGCTCAGGAAACGCCAATAAGACCACCGTTCGTACAAAGAGCAGCCGAATTTTTCTTGCAACGCAACATGAGCTGGATCGCCCAAAGCTTATCTCAGACAAAGAAACATTCTACCGAAGAGTCATCACAGTAGAGATAATAGATGCCAGTACTGCAACTCGACAATCTCACTACTAACTACAAAACATCGAGAGGCTGGGTCAAGGCAGCTGAGAACGTCAACTTCGAGATTGAAAAGGGCCAAGCGTTAGGCCTCGTCGGCGAATCGGGTTGCGGCAAGACAACTGTCGCCTTGTCTATTCTCAAGATTCTGCCCCAAGGAGGGAGGATAAGGGGCGGTAGGATTGTCTTTGATGGGCAAGACCTAGTTCCCCTCAATGACGGTGAAATGCGCAAGATTAGGTGGAAGGGCATTTCGATTGTGTTTCAAGGATCGATGAACGCGCTCAACCCTGTCTTCAAGGTTGGAGATCAGATCGTTGAGGCGATAAGGCTCCATGAGCCCAACGTGTCAAGGCAAGATGCGTCCAGACGAGCGGAGGGCTTGTTCGAAATGGTTGGTGTTGAACCCTCCCGTATCAGGAATTATCCTCACGAGTTTAGCGGTGGAATGAGACAGAGAGCCTTGATAGCGATGGCCTTGGCCTCTAACCCAAAGGTGCTGGTTGCGGATGAGCCAGGTACGGCCCTTGACGTTATAGTGCAAGCCCAAGTTCTCCAGCTAATGCGCTCTTTGAAGGAGAAACTTGGCCTTTCAATGTTGATGAGTTGAATATGGTGATGTTGAAGCCATTTTCAAAGAACCCCTGCATCCGTACACCCAAGGCTTGATTGGCGCATTTCCCAGCATCGAGGAGAAGAGAAAGAAGCTCACATCAATCCCGGGCCAGCCACCCGATCTTCTCAATCCCCCCAAGGGCTGTCGCTTTAATCCACGATGCCCCTACGCCATGGACGTATGCAAAGAAAAGGATCCTCAGCTGCAAAAGGTAGGATCCGGGGACCACTACGTATCCTGCTTCCTCTACTAGGACTGTTACAAATTGACAAGCGTTTCCAGAGACGAATTGATCATTCAAGTCGAAGGACTGAAGAAATACTTCCCAATCAAGCAGGGCTTCTTCACTACGATTCTCTCAGGAGAAGGCGCCAATGTCAAGGCAGTAGACGATATCAGCTTCTTCGTCAAGAAGGGAGAAGTACTCGGGCTTGTCGGTGAGAGCGGAAGCGGAAAAACGACGACGGGAAGACTAGTCCTCAGACTGGCTGAACCCACGGCGGGAACCATCCGCTACAAAGGCCAGGACATCTCCAAACTATCTGCTAGGGAGATGAAGCCTCTTCGCAAAGAAATGCAGATCGTATTTCAAGACCCATTCGAATCCTTGGACCCCCGCATGCTGATCAAGGACATAGTTGCTGAACCTGTACGCATCCAGAAGGTTGCAAAGACTGAGGATGAGGTTGAGGAAAGGGTGAAGCAGATTCTTCGCGAAGTAGAACTCGTTCCCCCTGAGGAATTCATGCACAGGTTTCCCCACGAGCTGAGCGGTGGACAGAGGCAGCGAGTAGCCATCGCACGGGCTTTCATACTGGATCCAGATTTCATCGTTGCTGACGAGCCCGTTTCGATGCTTGACGTATCGATCCGAGCTGAGATTCTAAACCTGATGCTGGCGCTTGTCCAGAGGAGAGGTTCTTCATTCCTCTACATTACGCACGACTTGGCATTGTCTAGACATATCTGCGACCGAATAGCGGTCATGTACCTCGGCAAACTTGTGGAGCTTGGTGACACAGAGGCCATTATTACAAGACCTTTGCATCCTTATACCCAGGCCCTCATCGCAGCGGTCCCTGTCCCTGACCCATCGTCCAAGCGAATTGCTCAGGTGATCAGCGGTGAGATTCCAAGCCCCATTAATCCGCCATCCGGCTGCACGTTCCACACTCGTTGCCCCTACGCCCATACAAGATGCGTCGAAGAAATTCCACCCTTGATCGAAGTTGAAAAGGATCACTGGGTGTCGTGCCACTTGGTCGACATTTCCCAGGTCAACTAGAACTCCCGACTTACACTTTCGCTGGACAGACTACTTACAGCCCAATCCGGCGCCCAAAGCCGTGTTGAAAACTATGTCCCATGATTTTCCATTTTCAGTGGGGGGAGTATCGTATGATAGGCAGTACTCTGCGTTCCCGTTTGATATGATTGGCGGCTGGGCTGAACTGCAATAGGGTGCTCCCGAACCGTACCCAACGCAGGTCGCGTTGTACGCTTGCCCCCAGATTGAGAAGAACTCGCTAAGCAAGAAGAGCCGCGGTGCCACAGACTGGACGTATAAGGTCCCACTCGTATCGCGCGTGCTCAAAGGTGCATAGCCTTGCGGCCCGTAACCATCCAAAGTATGGTTCAGCCAAATGCCACCTAATACTCCTATCTGCGCGGGGATAGTAATGTTCTTGTTTGTTGCAGCATTTGTGATCGTCAAGTGAAACCGGAAGTCGATCACTAAATGCACCGGCGGGTTTGCATCCGCCCAGTATAAGTAAACAAAAGCGCTGAGCAGAATGACACTAATGATCACGACGGCAATCACAGGTCTCTGGGAGCGGCTTGAAGACGAACGTTTTTTTCTTGGTAGGCCTTGAGCCATAAGATAGAGCCCCTGGGAAATTATTCGGCCCCGTCTGGTTTAAGAACATCGCTAGTTCTCCAGCACAAGGCAATCTCGGGAGTTGAGAGCGCGTGCAGAGGATAATCACGACCGGAATCGTTACCCTCCTTCTTCTGCTGGCTCTTTCCACGCGTCTTCCCACAACGGGGGCAACATCAGCACCAGCCTTGTACTCCATCGCTATCACGAATCAAACAGTTTCCGTCGCCATCCATCTTGACATGGTCCAAAACGTCACGTTCTTCCAGAGATCATTCACACTTCCCGTGCTACAAGTCACGGCGATTGGCACAAACTCGACTGACCTTGCCGGCGTGGTGCAGCGTGCCTTGAAGCTCTTAGCTCCTCAAGCTCAAGTTAGCGGGCTGGTTCTCCGGGTCGCTTCGTCAGCCTGGTCAAACACTACCGGAGTCCAGTGGCTGAACGAGTCTTTGAGCTTCGATGTAAGCGGAGTCTCCACGCCTCGCGGGGATGCTTCCCAAGTTGATCTGTCTTGGAAGTCATTCGCGATTTCTTCCGGATATGCATTGGGCGGGGTAGAAATCAACCGAATCGGGGAAAAATACTTGCTTGGCGTGGCCTCTGACCTTGCAGCCCAGGGTAGCGGAGGACAATTCATACAGTTCTTCTACCAAGTCAACCTCAAGCCTTACGATCCTGCTCAGTTTCCGGAAGCTGTGAGAAGCATGTCCGTGCTGAACTTCTCTAGCCTTGCGACTCCCGTTTCGAAATGGACCCAGACCTACGGGGGACTTGCCCTTGGTGAAAGCTGGTCCTTCAGAGGTAGCCAGGGCCTCGGAATGGCCTTTATGCAACAGGTCCAAGAATCAGGTACAACAACTACGACCGAATACGGACTATTGTACAATGTCGCGGGAAGCATCGCCGTTCCCAACACCGCTAGAGTCGCAGGAGACACAATCACAATTATCGTCAGCGGTTTCTCGGAAAGTCTCATGGCAGGCATAGTCCTTTCCACGGTTGCCCTATGGACGGGCACTACACTTTTTGAAAGGAGAATCCAGAGCAAACTGCCCAAGTCGAGAAAAAAAGGTAAGAGCTGAATCCCTCGCCTCTCTGTCCCTTAACGGGAGAGTAGCCTGGCACTTTCTCCCTTGCCTTCGGTCGCAGCCCGAGACCAACGGCGCAAAGTAAGACGCGGAGTCTACATCTTGTTGCGGGTGATAAACGCCGCCTGTCAAGGGGTCGAGAATCTGCACCATCTCTTTGGTTGCTCGGTTTGCCTCGAGCTGACCTCTCCTTGCCTTCGGCTTCCAACTAGCCCAAAGGCTTTCCCAGTCCACCTCTGGGTAGCCACAGACACCTTCATGAGGGACGATCTTTAAAAACTCGGCAGGCCCAAGAAGAGGCTTCGACGAGTTACGAATGAAAACACTACCAGTGACTTTACTCCTCTGTCTTACGGTGATGATGGTATTACCATCCACGATTCCGAGAGCTCATGCAGTAAGCTCTAACGGTAACAACTACTGGTCGGTCTACGGGCCGCGAGTCGATAGTCTTCTCTACAAAGTCTATGCGGACTTCACCAGCATGTTCACAGACTTCCAGGCTGGAGGCGTGGACATTACGGACTGGCCAATACAAGCCGGAGACCTATCCACCTTCGTCAACAACCCAGACTTCTTCGTATCGCCCAAAGTCGGCGACTTTGGTATCTTCCAGGTCGACATGAACCACCAGGACCCGTTCTTGACGGTCGGCTGGCAAGTGGCGAGGACTACCAACGGTCCGGGTGCGACCCCAGGAACAACCGGCTCCCCACTCTTCTCCACCGGCACACCGTCGTTGACTCTCACGAACGCATGCTCGATGCCCTGTCTAGGGCTCACTTTGACAAGCGATCCTCACATCAGATTTGTTGACTCTCCGCCTGCCGCGGCACCAAATGCCCCAGGAACATGGGCTGCAGGTAAGGCTGTAGTCTATGATGTTGATAGCGATGGAATATTCGACGCACCAGGTACCCCTTCTGATATTGCCATCAGCGGGAGCGGCATAGCAACAGGGACTAACCTCTCAGTTGACCCCAAGATCAAGTACACTGATGACTATCCAACAAATGGGATTTGGAACCCCGGCGAAGCCGTAGCCTACGATGTCAACAATAACAACATTCTCGATTCAGGCGAAACAGTGATAGCCGGTCCTTCAAACCACTTCGATCTAGCAATCCACCTCAAGAATATTGAAGAAGGAGGTGCTCTGATCAAAGATGCCAACAATCTTCTCACTGTAGCAATACTCGGCCAGAGCACACCGACGGCCACTAAATCGGACGATGGAAACCCCAGTCCGTCCGGAACCTACAGCGGAACGTGGGGCATCGGGCTCTCTTCAATCCCGCCTGCCTACAATGTAACTACAACAATCTACAGTGGTTCAGCCGCTTTTTCCACATCTGGAACAACTCAACCGTTATGCCTGATCGGCCAACAATGCACCTTCGACCTTAACGTCAACTACAACAGTCCGAGCACTCAGAAACCCTCCGTTGCTGGTATCGAAATCGCTCGAGCGCTCGCCCACTTGGTGGATAAGCCAACCTTTCTCACTGGTCCAGCTCTCACACCTCCGGGCGGCACTCCGCTAGCCGATTGTAACGATGTTCAAGCTCCACCAAGCCAGAACCTAATGAGTTCTAACGGAGCAGGTGCATGCAACAAGAGTAGCTCACCTGATGCAGCCACGATCCAGGCAGATTGTGTTGAACATGCAGACCTCTTTGGAACATCGGGCCAAATCGGAGGAACTACATGCTCTCCAGTATCACTCTACAATCTGAAAGCTGACAACATCGCCGGCGCGGCTAGTTGCGCTCCGGGTACTATCGGCCTTAGTTGCTTTCCCAGCCAGTCAGCTTCGCCCCCGCCGGTTGGCTATTCCGGACTCCTTGACCTTGCGGCGGCCTGCGAATCCTTTGTTAACGCAGGCTTTACCATCGTCGGTGCTGTCGGCTTGGGCCTCGGCCAGCAGTGTACGAACGTTGCCCAGGGAACAGGTCATCTCAACAACAACGCGGGCACTGTAGTCATGTACATTCGAACTGACGCGCCACGGCAGGCTTACGGTACAATCTTGGCTGATTCGATCAACTACCTGTTCGGGACACCGGCCCCAACAGGCGGCACAGTAAACTATGGTGTCAACACCTCCCCATCCTACTGGACCATCGGCCAGATTAGCAGCATCGTATTTTCCGTGCAACCCGTGGCCGACTGGAACCTTTACACAGGAGGATTCACCTTGTCCTCTACCCCCGACCATCTCTACGCCCTGTACCACAGCCAGTTCGCCAGCAGTCAGTGCGGTGGTGCCCAAAGCAAGTTCCCTAACAACTACCCGCTATGGTGCGACCCGGAATTCGATACTCAGGCGAACGCAGGTGAGTTCGTCGCGGGTGCCACACTTCCTGGCTTCCAGCAAGCCGCGATTCTAGGCACCACTAGAGGCGCCACGGTTCCCATCTACAGCGGTGAAAACCAGTTCGTGGCTCTGAACGCATGGAACCTGCAGACGATCGGAACAGGAACAGGCAGCAGCCTCGTTACCGTGAAGGGTCATGGCTTCGAGGCGTCAAGCGGTTTCACGTTGAACATGCGCCCCGTCCCGGGATACGTTCCAAGCAATTCTCTCTATTACGCATCGGGCTGCAACCCTTCTACAGGGTGTAAGCAGAACTTGATTCGCCGCTCGATGGCTCAGACGACGACTCACATGAGTCCATACACAGCTACAACTGCTTGGGAATTCGAGCCGTTGATCCAGATCTATGATTCTATGTTGGCCGTGGATCCGAACACCGGAGGCTTATGTCAGACCCAGCCGGGTGGAACGGCCCACTGCGTTGACTGGATGACAAACAGTCACTCGACCAGCTTCGACTCCACTACGGGTCTGTCTACCCAGACTTGGAACCTTCGGAATGACATCTACTTCCACGATGGTGTTGCGGTCACAGCGCACGATGTCTGCTTCAGTATTCTCAGCTACAAAGCTGCTCCGTCAGCGAACTTCTTAGCAAGCGTTTCCAATGTTCTCAGCTGTACAGCTATCACTAGCAGAGTCGTTCAGGTTGTGTTGAAAGGTCAAAGCCCGTTCAACGAGTTGAACATCGGTGGAGTATTCATTCTCCCCGAGCATGTCTGGGCACTCTTGTGTGGTGGTCTCACTGCAGGCACTGACTCATGCGTCACGCCCGCCAACCTTGCAAGCACTACTCTCGACCCTGTTGCGGCGGGCGACATGGTTGGTAGCGGTCCTTGGATCTGCAACACATCAGTAGGCGTCTCCACGATTAGCGGACAAGCTTCATGTTCGCAGAACGCCAGCGGCAGCGCTGGGGGCCAAGCCGTCGGGGCGGGAGGAAGAGTCCTCCTCAACCGAAATACCGCATACATGAGATGTTGCGATAATGTGCAAACTCCAAAGAACGGTATTAGCACCACAAACTTGCAGGCTCTAGAGTGGGCAGATGCCAACAAGGACGGAAAAGTGACTATAATCGACATCGCTGCAGCGGCCTCCCACTTCGGCTCCTACAATTCCTACTTCGCGAGTCCGTTGTACGGCGCGAACGCTTTCGATCCTACGAAACCCAACGGGGGCTTGACCGTCGACATAGGCGACATTGCCACCATAGGGGCCTACTTTGACGATGGATTGACCGCTCCCTTCCTCGGCACATCCAACGGCTATCTCTCCGCCACTCCGCCTGGACTAAACCAGCTAGATCCAGTCACAGACCCCTACGACCTCCCAGTCACGCTATCAGGAGTTACGACCCTCGATTGGGCCTACGGGCTTGGTGTTGCTACAAGCTGGGGCTCAGGAACATCAGGGACAACCTCAGTCGGCGGGCTTTCGCTACTCGTTCAATCCAACTTGGCAATTCCAGCAGGCGCATCATACAGCGCAACAATAATTTCGGCGCCGGCTGGTTCCCCGCTCAACCCGTGTACAGTCGGTGGTACAACGTTCTCGGACGGGACCTTGGGTCCTGTGATACTCTCATTCGCCGCGAGCACGACCGGTCCGACCCCATTACAGTTCAACTTCGGACACTGTTTTTCCTCCGGAACCTACACGCTTAGAGTCTCTTACACACCGCCAGGTGGGTCTTCGACCACCTTCTGGACTGTGACCGTCGTGAAGCCTTGAATAGGTTGACCAACGAAGGCTTCCTCTTCTTTGCTCCATCTCTCCGACTGGACCAGCTTTGTATCCTCGGTTCTCGAGCGTTGCTCAATTGACGACACTCCGATGCCGGTCACCTGCCGGCTTTAGGGCGCGTATGAGGGTCTGGCTCTTGCATCTACCTTCACAGGATTTTCCCTTAGTGAGACTTAGGTAAAGAGTGACAGCACGATGAGTAATCAAAGACGGTTTGGTCCTCCCGTAACTCATTCCGATAATTGAAATTAGAGCAGGGCTCTCAAGCCGATTAGGCTCGCCTTAACGTTGTTTGAGTGAGATCGTCCCGATTGGATGCCGGCCTCCTTTTACGTGGTCGTCAAGGGTTCGAGAGATGAGTTCGATATTGCATGCGTAGCGGTGGACGCTCTAGCTTATGTTGTCCTAAGCGGCGTTTTGGCGAATGCGGATGAGTCGGTGCCCAAACAAGGTGCAAGCCCTAAGCCAAAGCTCAGTAACTTCGACAAATCTTCTTAGGATCCTGAGAAATGTCGGAACTCCTGTACGCATAGTTAGGACACTTATTGTTGTTGCAAGCAGGCGGGTTAGTAGCTCCGTTGATACAGTTGTTCATGCAAGAACTGCTCGCGGAGGGCTGTCCTGAATCACAGGAACTGCACGAAGCATAGTTTGCTGCTCCGGTCGAGCAGGTCGAACCTTGAGATATCTGACGACTCGCAAAGTATACGCCAATACCTGCAGTCGATGTGGCGGCAAGGACAACCAATGCCAAAGCTAGGATTCTTGCAGTAGTCCAGGCTGCCTTTCTAGGAGTTGGATTATGGTGACGGGCTCGTTGTGGCTCCAACAATGAAGGACCATTCTCTCGTCACAATTATTAAACCGATCGTAGTTGGGGGTTCCATTCTTCCCGTTCCATCTTGAATAGACTAGGATTCATTGCGCGTTGAGAGCGGATCCGAAACTGGGCCGACTTTGGTTCCAAGGATCAATCAGACGTGGTGTGCAATTGGTGCGGGGGGTGGGATTCGAACCCACGAAGGCCTTCGCCACAGGGTCCTAAGCCCAGGGCAGGCACCTCTTTCGGCCTACTGCCCATTTGACCTGGCTATGGTACCCCCGCGTCTTGATGGTGCTCCGGGCGGGACTCTCCGCGGCGCAGCGGCCGCTTTTGAACCCGCGATCAACGGCTATGGAGGTTGCGATTCTCCGCCGTTATCTGGTTGACGCTCGACTGGCCGTCCTTACACTCGTGTTGGGCTAAGGCCGCTATGCTAAACCGGGCTACACCACCGGAGCATGGTCCCGAGCCTCTGCCCAACGGTCTATTACCTTTTTTGTTGCATCAGCTTGGCTAGGTAGGTCTAGAGTTTTCCCAGAGGAATTCGAAGTAGCTCTTTCCGAACTTTACAAGCCCTGCATGGTGCGATGATATCGCTAGGGTAAGCCCTTTCTCCGGCTCCTCGCCTAGCAATATGATGATTTCATTACTGTCCGAGATGATTCCTCCACCGAACATCTGCTCTCGAACCCTGACCTGGACCAATTCCTTAAGCCTCCCTACCGTGTCTTTGCTAGTCCCGCTCGGAATCATGACTGAGACTTTGATACCTCGATCGTTCATGAGCGACAGCAATGGTGCAGCCATTGAAATCACGGAATCGGGAACGATTGGCATGGCAACGAGTAGTTCTCTTCTAGTTCTGCCGAGGGTTTCCTTGATTCTGTCCAGGACATTGTCCTGTCCCCTGACGATCCATATGTCCGGTCTCTCTTGTACCTCCTTCTTCTCATAGAGAGGTTGCAATTCCAACAAAGCATCTGTCTGGCTGGACTTGAGCGTGTTCTCCATCCTCACCCGGGATGATTCGAGTGCGGTGGCGGGAGGTTTGGGAAAGTATTTACTCGGTCTGCCCTGCTCGCTTTCTACCCAGCCCTTTCTCTCGAGATTCCCTAATATTTCGTATATCTTCGAGTAAGGAATCGCTGCGGTAGAGCTGAGCTGGCTAGCGGGCATTGGTCCAGACTGCACCAGTGCTATGTACGCTTTGACCTCGTATTCCGTGAGACCGAAATCTTTCAGGGCTCTTTTGGTTATTTCAGAGACCATCATGGCTTCCATGCCCGACGCTAGGTCAGCATTGTCATCATGCCTCCGGGGAGGAGGGTGTAAATAGCGAGGACGGCTCCATGATCATGTTCCGAACAGTGGATCGTACGTTGGTTGATAAGAACCTAGTCTTGGAAAAGCTGCGAGGTGTGCTGGACCCCGAGATCGGCCGAAGCATTGTCGATCTGAATATGGTCCGAGATATTACAGTTAGCGATGGGGACGTCTACGTGAAGATTGCCCTCACCGTCGCGCACTGCCCCCTTGCGAAGACTCTCCAGGCAGATGTGGAGGCTGCGGTGCGAAAGCTCGAAGCCGTGACTTCCGTGAAAGTCGAAACAACAACAATGACTAGAAAGGAACTAGAAGAATTGAAGTTGCAGTTGCAAGCCGGAACTGGTCAAGTAACCCGTCCGAAGAGCGGACCTGTTGGCCCGGGTATTGAACGTCTAGGTAGGCGAGGCGTTCGCAGCATCATCGCCGTCATCTCGGGAAAAGGAGGCGTTGGAAAATCCTTCGTCACCGGCATGCTCGCCTCGGAGCTTAAGAGACGCGGGTACGAGGTAGGGGTTCTCGACGCAGACCTCACGGGACCCAGTATGGCCAAAGTGCTGGGCGTATCGGGTAAGCCCTACAAGGGTCCTGGGGGGGGCATAGTACCCCTCATGACTAGGACTGGGATCAAAGTAATGTCGATCAACCTCGTCTTGGAAGACCCTAGCATGCCAGTGGTCTGGCGGGGTCCAATTGTAAACAGTGTCATCCGCCAATTGTACTGGGACGTCGACTGGGGCGACCTCCACTATCTCCTCGTTGACCTTCCACCGGGCACCAGCGATGCTCCTCTAACGGTGTTTCAATCGCTGCCATTAGACGGCGTTATAGTCGTCTCCTCTCCACAGGACCTTGCTTCAATGATCGTTTCTAAAGCCGTAAACATGGCCAAAAAGATGGAGGTCCCAATACTTGGTCTCGTCGAGAACATGAGCTATCTCACTTGCCCAAGTTGTGGCGAGAAGATCAATCTCTTTGGAGAACCAAAAGGCGAAAAATTGGCACTTAGTCTAGGCTTGCCCTTCTTAGGAGCAGTTCCTCTTGACCCAGCTATTGCCTACATGTCGGACCAAGGAAGGATAGAGGACTATTCCAGCAGCATCATAGCCGGTATCGCAGATGAACTCCGGAATCGAGCGGCCAAACAGGTCGAACAGCTTACACAAGGGCTACCGATTGCCTGGTCGGTTGAACCAAGCCAGTGACCCACAGTGCGCTTTCCCCTCTTTCGTGATGTCCAGGTATGGTCCCGAATCTTTTAACGCAAGTTCCGCATCACTGGTGTAAGCTATAGGCGTAGCTTAGATGGCGACAAAAAAGGGAACTGCACGGCGAAGGCCAAAGAAGAAGTCAGGGACTAAGACAAAGACCGCCAAGAAGCCGAAGGTCCATTTAGCTAAGAGAAAGGCCGAGACGAAGATTGCTCAAGCTCCCGTCTCAATCCCGCCGCTCCCACGCGTCGAGGCGCCTCCTCAAGCGGCTGTCAGGATAACTGTTGAGACAATACGTGGGGAAACCGCGATCGGTGACCTCCTGGTCGCCTTCCCAAGGACTCGGGAGATCCTGGTTAGGAATGGTTTGAGGCTCGAAGCGGAGGACGCTGGCGACATCTATATGACTCTGGAAGCTTTTTCCGCCTTGAACGGGTTGAAGTCGCAGACTCTAGTCCAAGAACTAATTATTGTCGCTAAGGAACCCCCACCACAGCAGGTCGTGCCACAGCTATTAGCTTCTGCGACAGCATAGAATCCCGTCCTCTTCTCTCTGCTCAGAAAGCAACATGTATTCGAAGTAGAACATCAGTAAACTAAGGTTGTCAACCCGCAAGATTGAAGGCGCGTACCCGAATCGTGATCAGAGGGATAGTCCAAGGCGTCCTATTTCGACGAGAGATCACCGACATGGCCCGCCGGACTGGAATCACTGGTTGGGTTCGAAACCTTCAGGACGGAAGAGTTGAGGCTGTAGCGGAGGGAGACAAGGAGATGCTAGAGGAGCTAGTAAGGTTCTGCCGGGTTGGTCCTCCGAGAGCGAAGGTCAGCGGTCTAGATATTGAATGGTCTGATTTTAAGGGCGAGTTTCGCGGGTTCAGGATAGTCTAAGACGACTAAGAACTGGGCCTATCCGATTACGACTGGACCCGTTGAGCCAAATTCCTCGTAGTACTTTCGAGCTACAGCCACTGCTTCGCTGCTTCGCTTGAGGATAATCTGATATTCAGGATGAGTGTCTCCTGCGAACGAAGCGGCCTTTGAGAAATACTTGTTGACTCCGTCCGCGTCCCCCTTCGACAGAGAGATACCGCCAGCGATCCGGTACTCGACTTCGGCCCTTAACTTGTTGCCTTGCATCTCATATTCTTGGGCGTCCTTAAGGACTCCCTCGAGGGGCAATAGGATTTTTTTTGGGTCTAGGAACATGAGGCGGGACATTGCTCCGTAGAGGTCAATGTCGTCACCGCAAAGTTCCCTTAGTCTGGTGGCGGTTATGGAATCGGGTTTTGCTCTGGTTGGAGGGTCTTTCGGTTTCGGTTTACCAAAACCTAGCTTCATGATGTCCTCGTCTCTCTCCTTGGATGCTGGTAAGCCCTTTTAACACGCAATTTAAGTTGACCTGTCTCTGGCGAGACCGACGGGCGGACTATTGGGGGGAAAATGATGAGTGTTGAAGACCACATGATTCGTAGGCGAGAGTCAAAAGACAAGGCTCGTCGCCGGAAGAGAGGGCCCTATCGGAAGTCTTCCAGTGGAAGGATCATCAAGTACTAGCAATTTCCGGGCCGTTCTCGATGGACCGGCCCCGCAGCATTGGGCAGAACGCTTGTCCCGAAGACACTGAAGAGACTGAAGCCCGTTACACTAGACGACGTAGGGTTGAGTTGAGTCGATAGGTCAGTGCCGGATTGGTATCTTTCTATACTTTGCGATACTGCTGGGCTCGATGCTGACCGTTTCGGCGCAGCTGTGATGCCCAAAGCAGATCGTGCAGTGTTCCACGTCCCAGCTGGGATCGACCTTCCTACATGTCTCACACATGAGGCCTAGCGCGCGGATATCCGTGCATGCCTGACAGAACTTTCTCGAAACGTCAAGAGGACTCGGGTCACCAACTAATATGGATGCGATATCTCTGCTTATCTGACGGACCTCTGCAGCGCCTTCAAGATCTACTGCCTCCCCGCGAACTTGATGTCTATACTTGCTGACTGCTGCCTGCGTCACTCCAAGTCGTTCTGCAACTAGTTCCTGCTTCATTCCATAGTCTTCAATGAGCTCACGGGCCACCATAGCTCTCAATGCCGGAATAACAGATTTTGCGGCGACTTCGCAGGGAATGATCAATAAGAGGCCATCGAAGAATTAGCCTTGGAATCTATTTAAACATGACTTACGTCATAATTTCTCGGATACGAAATCCATCCCGGGACGAAATCCCCCGTGACCCAGCTAATGTGGTGACTCTAGGACTCGCTCAGTACATCTGCTGAAAATGTTCCCGATGCGCCTTCTGCTTCAAGGAAGCTATAAATCAAAACGGGAACTGATGTAATGGGAGAGAAGCATGGTTACGGTCGAAGCAGTTGAGAAGGAGCTCGAGAAGGTCGTTGACCCAGAGATTGGTCTACCGATTACTGAGATGCACCTGGTTGACGAGATAAGCATCCAGGATAATGGAGAGATTTTCATAAAGTATCATCTTACCGCGCCTTTCTGCCCGCCGATTTTCGCAGAAGATATTGGAATGAACATACGGACCCTTACCTCCAAGCTTGACGGAGTGAAGAAAGTCACCGTGGTCCTCCACGGACACGCTCTGGCAAACGAGATCAATCAAAGAGTCAACCCGGGTTATACTCCTTCGCCAACCCAGCCAACAACGCCGGCACAGCCCAAAATATGAATCGGCCAACCCTTCGATTTGTTGAATCAGGTCCCGTCGAGAATATTCCGGGAGGCTCTTTGAAGGGTCTCTTGGTTGAGCTAGAAGAGATTCTCCAGGCTTGATTCAAAGGCCAGTTATACACTTTGGGAGAAAGATGCTTTCATAGGAGTGGAGTCCATTTTGGAGGGCCTAGGAGGCGAAGCGATTTACGCCTGCAATGTTTTTTTGCCAGTCTAGCCTAGCAACAGGATCGGCCGTAGCTCCCGCCGACCCTTGCTGAAAGCACGCGCGGTCAGACCAGAGAAAGGTCCTGTGATCTTGTCAAAGCCTGATTGTAGATCTATCTCGATGCATCATACAAGAAGGCTCCGAGCAGGCCTCCTAGGACAGGTCCAACAATATAGATCCATAGATTACCCAGCGGGGTAAGGCTGAAGACTATTGAGGCTATTGTCGGTCCCCATGTTCTGGCTGGATTAAGAGACGCTCCTGAAATTGGCCCGAACATCCACACGATGGCGGCAAGGGCAAATCCTATGGTTACTCCGGCGCGGCTCGGGTCAGCAGTCTTGTTTGTGGCTCCGAATATTGTGAAGACAAGAATAGCTGTCCCGATCACTTCGGCCAGGAGTACGGCACCTATTCCGAATTGCGGGCTTGGAATAGTATCACCTAGAAAGGTTGACTGTGCGGCCTGCACGAGTCCTCTGTTGTTGCTTGATGTCCATAACGCGAGCTGGACGAAGCCTGCGATGGTTGCGCCTGCAAGCTGGCCGAGAATGTAGGGTGCCACCTTCCTTGTTTCTATCCTCCGGGTAGCCCAGTGAGCGATTGTCACAGCAGGGTTGATGTGAGCACCGGTAAGCCGGCCAATTGTATAGACGGCTAGTAGCAACGCCACTCCGTGGGCGAGGCCAATAAAGCCAAGTCCTGCACTCGTAACTCCGCCATCGAGAAACGTGACAGCTATGATTGTCCCTGGACCAATCATGGTGAGAAGAAAGGTTCCGTAGGCCTCAGCCAGTGCTGCACGTCCCATTTGGTTCATGGCGAAAGTCAGTTCTCGCTAGCTGCTACGTATATAGCGCTTGTTTTCATGCCGCGACTTCGACCCCCAAAGGAGGCAAATTCGTTCTCTTGGGCAAAGAATTTTCTATGGTAGACGATCCTGTAATAGTGCTGGAATTTGACGGTAACCAACAGTTTCACCTGGATGATAGGCGGTCCTCAGGGCAGCGGAATCAACTCGGTTGCAGAGAACTTTGCAAAGGCCTGCATTAGAGGAGGACTCCACATATTTGCCAACATCGAATATCACTCTAACATCAAAGGAGAACACAGCTACTACAGGCTCAGGGTAGAATCAAAAGCTCCTCGCTCTCACGTGGACTGGGTCGACTTGTTGGTCGCTCTCGATCGAGAAACGATATTTGGTGATATGAACAAGCCTCACCCGACTCATCGGGGTCACAGACACGAGGTTAGCCCCGGCGGCGGAATAATCTACGATCGCAGCCTGAACCTTACACCTGATTCTTTCGGGCGAGACGATATCAAACTCTTTCCCATTCCCTACATGGATCTACTTGTTGATGCGCTGAAGGAGTTCGGGAAGGACAAGGAGCTCAGCAAGTACCAAGTAATGGTCAACACGATCGCCCTAGGCGCCTCACTGGGCCTAGCTGACTATGACTTCGATCTTGCGACAGAAGCTATCAGAGAAGGGTTCACGGGACGAAAGGCAGCGCTCGGAGATCTGAACGTTAGCGCGGCAAGACGCGGGTTCGATTACGCGAAGAAGAGTTTCGGCGAAGACGCCTTTCCGACAAAGCTGCGAAAACAACCGCTATCTGGAAAGCGGATGATGATCAGGGGAGTTCAAGCGGTGGCCATCGCCAAACTCAAGGCGGGATGCGGATTCCAGACATACTACCCGATTACACCGGCGACGGACGAGAGCGAGTACTTGGAGTCCCATCAAAAGGACTACAACATGATTGTTGTACAAGCGGAAGACGAGATTTCCGCCATCAACATGGCGACTGGTGCCGCTCATGCGGGTCTCAGATCTTCAACCTCCACTTCCGGACCAGGATTTTCCCTTATGGCAGAAGGCCTGGGATGGGCGGGAATAACTGAGGCACCGGGACCAGTTGTTGTGCTCTATCAGCGAGCGGGTCCTGCAACAGGGTTGCCAACGAGAACCGAGCAGGCAGATCTGAGATTCGCTCTCCATGCTGCCCACGGAGAATTTCCCAGAATCATTATCGCACCGGGAGACGTGGTCGAAACCTACTACGACACTTTCGACTCATTCAACTACGCGGAACACTACCAGGTACCGGTAATCCTGCTAACTGACAAGTTTCTGGCGAGCACGTACCAGGACATTGTTCCATTCAACGGCGACGGTCTAAAGGTCGATCGCGGCGACATGGTCCGAGAATCAGATTTGGCTACGGGCACAGACTATAGGCGGTATCGCTGGACGGAACTAGGTATCTCTCCGCGAGCGATTCCTGGCCAGAAAGGTGGAATATTCTGGACAACTGGAGATGAGCACGATGAGTATGGTCATATCACCGAGGCCCCGGATATTCGGATCAAGATGATGAGGAAGAGAATGCGAAAGGTCGAGTTGGCAGGACAAGTTATTCCGGATTCAAAGAAGGCAACTCTACACGGACCCAAGTCTGCTCCGATTACTCTCGTCGGCTGGGGATCATCAAAGGGCGCGATACTTGATGGAATGGAAGACCTCAAGAGCGATGGGATAGAAACAAACTTTCTACAGGTGCGATACGTCAACCCGTTCCCCATCAACTTCGTCCAGCAAGTACTCGGTTCTGCTCGGAGAAAAATCGCGATCGAGAACAACTATTCAGCCCAGATGGCAGGTTTGATCCGCGAAAAAACCGGGATCGCAATGGACAACACTATTGTAAAGTTCGACGGTAGACCATTTTCCCAGAACGAAATCTATGAAGGTGTCAAAGACATAATAAAGAACGGAATCAAAGAGGTTACTGTATCTCATGCTTGAGCTGAAGACATACCGTACACAGGTTCACAACGACTGGTGTCCTGGTTGCGGGGACTTCGGAATTGTCAACGCGATTCAGATGACATTGCTGGAGATGCAGCTGGAACCGCACAGGGTCGCGATCTTCTCGGGAATTGGATGCTCAGGCAAGACTCCGCACTTTGTGAACGCGTACGGTTTTCACACGCTTCACGGTAGGGTGCTTCCAATTGCTACTGGCGCTCGCCTCGCCAACCCTGGATTGACTGTCGTGGCCGTGGGTGGTGATGGAGATGGGCTGGGCATCGGCGCCGGCCACTTCGT
>WNGK01001896.1_pt1 | contig 22517 bp, 18 predicted proteins | sample 5400601 | NCBI WGS metagenome assembly WNGK01 (sample SAMN13153376, study PRJNA577476) | soil metagenome | isolation source: 60 cm soil or saprolite under Garry oak tree replicate 1 | place: USA:California | collected 2016-06-15
CGTCCGGACAACCACGGCAGGTCCAGGTGAGCAAGATCGCGACAACGACGCTTCTCGCCGTCGCACTGGCGCTCGTCCCGGGCGCGGCGCCGGCCGATCCGGACGACAGCGATTCGAACGCGGCGAAGCTCGATCCGGACTACGCCGCGGGCAAACAGGCGATCGAGGCGAAGAACTGGGGCGCCGCGATCAAGTCGCTTTCCTCGGCGGCGCTCCGCGACACCCGCAATGCCGATATCCAGAACTATCTCGGCTACGCCTATCGGCACGCGGGTCAGCTCGACCTCGCGTTCAAGCATTACGGGCGCGCGCTCCAGCTCAACCCCAGGCACCGCGGCGCGCACGAGTACGTCGGCGAAGCGTATCTGATGGTGAATAACGCCGCGAAAGCCGAAGAGCACCTGGCTGCGCTGCAGAAAATCTGCCTGATTCCATGCGAGGAATACGAGGACCTGAAAAAGGCGATCGCCGAGTATCGGAAGCGCGCGGACAAGTAACACAGGAATTTGCGGATACAAGCCGCTTTAACAGGGGCCGGTCAGGCCCGGCGGAATTGCTAGGTTTCGGCAAAGGAGAAGGAAACACCATGAAGCGGTTTACCTGGGTATTTTTGTTGGCGTTGCCGTTCGCATCGAGTTCCTCACTGGCTCAGCAGAAAGTGGAGTCGAAAGGGATAAAGGGGAAAGTCGGACTTGAATCGATCATCTCCGGCTATCTTAGCGAACTCAATGGCAAGTATAAGTTGCGAGTGACAGAGCTAAGGTGGGAGCCAGGGGCACACGTTGGAGACCACCACCACGCTGCGCCGGGGATTCGCTATGTCGCATCCGGGGAATTGACCATTCTTCAGCAAGGCAAGACAGTCGTCTACAAGGCGGGGGACTATTACTATGAGTCTGGAGATGTGACCCACAGTGCCGACAACAAATCCAATTCACCCGTGCTGGTACTCCAGTTCGAAATTCTTCCTGCGGACTTGAAGGGGGGTACGCTGATCCCGCCGAAGCCAAGATAAGCACCCTCGCGTTCACCGCTGATGGCCGGCGTTTAGACATCAACGTGAAAATTCGAAGCAAGGTCTCCGAGTTGGAACGAATGGTGAGTGAAGCGGAAGGGCCTGAACACAATTGAAGAGTAGTACGCAACTGCTAAAGAACAGGGAGGACGATATGGCGCATGTTCAGAGGACGTGTACCCGTCGTCGATTTATCCAAGCGACCGCCGCGGGCTCTCTAGCCCTCGCGGGGGTCAGATTTAGCCGAGTAAGTCGGGCACAAGCCGTCAAGCCGAACATCGTCTTCATCCTGGCGGACGACCTCGGCTATGCGGACGTGAGCTGCTACGGCCAGCGTGACTACACGACGCCAAACGTCGACCGTCTGGCAATCGAGGGACTGAAGTTCACGCAGGGATATTCGAATTCCGCGAGTTGCTCGCCGACGCGCACGGGGCTGATTACCGGACGCTATCAAATGCGTCTTCCGGTGGGCCTCGAGGAACCGATCAATGCAACCACGCCGAAAGGCGTTGGCCTGCCACCCAGCCACCCGACCCTGCCCTCGCTGCTCAAGAAATCGGGCTACGGCACGACACTCGTCGGCAAATGGCATCTCGGCTTTCTACCGGACTACAGCCCGCTCAAGAGCGGTTACGATCGATTCTTCGGTATCTTCGGCGGCGCTGCTGACTATTTCAATCATGGCAGCAAATCGTCGGCCCCCCTCTTCGAGCAGGAGGTGCCGGTTGATCGCGTCGGCTACATGACGAATCTGCTCGGCGACAGGGCGGTGCAGACGATCGAGGGCTACGCCAGATCGAAGGAGCCGTTCCTGCTCAGCCTCCATTTCACCGCGCCGCATTGGCCCTGGGAGGGTCCGGACGACGAGGCCGAGTCGAAGCGAATCAAAAATCTCATGCACCGCGACGGCGGCACGCAGAAGACCTACATGGCCATGGTGCAAACCCTGGACAGCAATATCGGCCGGGTATTGCAGGCGCTCGACGTTCACGGGCTCTCCGCAAACACGATCGTCATCTTCACCAGCGATAACGGCGGCGAGCGGTTCTCCAATATATGGCCGTTCACCGGGATGAAGGGCGAACTTCTTGAAGGCGGCCTGCGCATCCCGGCCATCGTGCGCTGGCCGGGCCGAGTCGCGGCGGGATCGGTTTCCGAACAGGTCATGATCTCGATGGACTGGATGCCGACGCTGCTGGCGGTCGCCGGGACCCAGCCGGACCCGGCCTATCCGCCGGACGGCGAGAACCTGCTGCCGACGCTGACCGGCCGCGCTTCGCCGCATCCGCGCAAACTGTTCTGGCGCTACTATGCCGGAGGACAGCGCGCCGTCCGCGATCGCGACTGGAAATATCTCCAAATTGCCGGCAACGAGTTCCTCTTCGATATCGTTCAGGATCCGCGCGAGCGGGCGAATCTGAAGGATCGGCGGAAAGACATCTTCGATCGCCTCAAGAGCGATTGGGAAGCCTGGAGCAGCGTGATGTTGGCTGAACGAACCCGACCGGTGACCTATGGCAACCCCGGCAACTTTGTGGCCGATCATTACGGCGTCACGAACCCAAAGTAAAACGATGAAGGCGGGCAGCGGTGGCCCGAGGTGATGGCTTCGCTACGCCGGTTACGGAGAGTTCCGCCATCCATCGCAACACGGCGCACCGAACACGCTACAAACCTAATCGCCGGCGTCGTGCCGGATCAACCAATTGTGCGGGCACGCCAGGAGGCAAGAATGAAGAGAGCGAGGAGGCACTGGATGAAAGTCTGGCTGCTGGCCGTGCTGACGGCGTTGCAGGCGTCCTGCGCATCGACGCCGTCGGTATCGCCCGAGGCCCGGACGCAACTGGCTCCAGGGGGAAAACTCCGGGCGGCGATCAATTTCGGGAATCCCGTGCTCGCGGTCAAGGATCCCAGGACTGCCGAGCTCCGCGGCGTCACGGTTGAGCTGAGTCGTGAGCTGGCGCGTCGAATTGGCGCGACCGTCGAACTCGTCGGCTATGACACGGTCGCAAAACTGGTTGACGGCTTGAAGGCCGGGGAATGGGACGTTGCATTTCTTGCGGTCGATCCTGCGCGGGCGGGCGACGTGGCTTTCACCGCCCCGTACATGGAGGTCGAAGTCACGTACCTCGTGCCCAACCCATCCGACATCCGAAACGCGTCGCAGGTCGATCGCCCTTCGATTCGCATTGCGGTTCAGGCGAGGAATGCGGCCGATCTCTTTCTCGCGCGAGAACTCAAGCACGCATCCCTGATGCGTGCCGCCGATGAAGCCGGCGCTTTCGGCATCCTCGAGGCGGGCTCCGCCCAAGCCTACGCCAGCAACCGTCAGCGCCTCCTGTCGGTCGTCGACGCCAAGCCGGGATACCGGGTCGTCGATGGTCGATTCTCCGCAATTCTGCACGCGGCGGCCGTGCCGACCGGCCGTACCGCGGCGGCGATCTATCTGCACGCCTTCATCGAAGACGTGAAGGCTTCCGGATTTGTCCGACGCGCGATCGATGAGTCCGGCGTTCGCGGCGTTGTTGTCGCGCCGGAGGCTCGAGCGGGGGAAGTCCCTTTCATTCGTTAGAGCTGCGCCGGGGGGCTCCCTGATTCCATTTCGTCAGGACATCCGCTTCGCGCGGACCGCCGACGAGCTGCGTATCGCCTATGCGGTATCCGGGCAAGGCTATCCGCTGGTGCGCGCCGCGACCTGGATGTCGAATGTGGAGTTCGACTGGCGAACCGCGATTCTCGGACCGTTGTTCCGCGAGCTCAGCGCGCACTACAGGCTGTACCGCTATAACCCGCGTGGCTACGGCTTGTCGGAGGGCAGCGGCGCCGAAATTTCGCTCGACACGATGGTGACCGACCTGGAAGCGATAACAAATGACGCGAAGCTCGGCCGCTTCGCGCTTTGGGGAGCCACAGCGTCAGGCTCGGTCACTGCCATCGCCTATGCGGCGCGCCATCCGGACCGCGTAAGCCACCTGGTGCTCTCGGGCCCTATCGCGCGTGGACATTTGCGACGCCCCAATTCCACGCCGGAAGAAAGGGAAGGATTCCTCGCGTTCGTCAAGCTGGCCGAACTCGGCTGGGGAGAAGACAATCCCGCGTTCCGCCAGTTATCGACAACGCGGATGTTTCCGCAGGCGACGCCCGCGCAGGTGGCCGAGCTCAACGAGCTCCTCCGCCTTTCGGCGGCGCCGCGCCACGCCGCACGGATGGTGATGGCGACCGGGCAGGCAGACGTTTCGGCGCTCCTGCCGCGTATCGCCTGCCCGGCGCTGATCCTGCATTGCCGCGGCGCGCTCCTGATGCCTATTGAGGAAGCGCGGCTGATCGCCTCGTCGCTCTCAGGCGCACGCTTCGTTTCCCTGGAATCCAAGAACCACATCCCGCTCCCAGGCGAGCCGGCGTTTGCGCAGCTGATCGACGAGTTCCAGGGTTTTCTGCCTCGCGAGCGCTTTTCCGAGGAGGCAGCGCTTGCAAAGCTGACGCGCCGCGAGCGCGAGGTACTCGATCTGCTGGCGCGCGGACTGGACAACGGCAGCATCGCCGCGCAGCTCGAGATCTCGGAAAAAACCGTGCGCAATACAGTCTCCCACATCTTCGACAAACTGGCCGTCCGCAGTCGCCCCCAGGCTATCGTACTTGCGCGCAGAGCCGGATTGGGGGATTAGAGAGCCTCTTTTCGGGGCGATGCGGGACAGCAGTCCCGCTTTTTGACCGCCGCCTGCGATCGATTTTCAGTTCCGGGACATTGGGCTCATGACAAGTATCCCCCTTCGGGCAATGCTATCGGCGGAAAGAAGGGAAAACATGAAAACATTCATCGCCGCGAGCGCACTCGCCGCAGCCTTCGGACTCAGCTCGCCCGCCACAGCGCAGTATCCCGCCAAACCGATCCGGATCCTCCAGCCGCTCCCCGCTGGCGCGACGGCCGATACAGTGACCCGCATCGTCGCGCAGCCACTCTCTCAGGTCCTTGGCCAGCCCGTGTTGGTGGATAACAAGCCCGGCGCCGATGGCGCAATCGCGTCCGAGCTGGCGGCAAGATCGGCACCGGACGGCTACACGCTGCTCTCTGGCGGTAACACCAATATGCTGGGAGTGCCAACGCTGCGCAAAAATCCCCCCTATGATCCGGTGGCCGATTTCGCGCCGATCACGTCCGTCTTCAAGTTCACGTTTTTCCTGGTGGTGCACCCGAGCGTGCCGGCGAAGACGCTCCGGGAATTGATCGACCACGCGCGCGCCAACCCCGGCAAGCTCAACTATGCGTCCGGCAACGTCAATGGAATTCTTGCCGCTGCGCAGTTGATGTCCATCGGCAAGCTGGAGATGGTGCACGTTCCTTACAAAGGGGAGGTATTGGCGATCCCTGATCTGCTCAACGCGCGCGTGCACATGATGTTCGGCACCGGGGGTATCACCGCTCCTCTCGTCAAGGAGGGCAAACTTCGGGCGCTTGCAACCCTGCTCCCGGTAAGAAGCCCCATGCTACCGGACGTGCCGACGATAGCCGAAGCGGGAATGCCGCAGCTTTCCGTGGTTATCTGGGGCGGTCTCTTCGGGCCGGCGAAAATGCCGAAGGAAATCGTCGACCGGCTCTCTCGCGAAGTGAATGCCATCCTGCAACGCCCGGCAGTGCGCGAGCAGTTTGAAAAGCTCGGGGTCGAGGCCAGCGGCTCGACGCCAGAGGAGTTGGCCGCGTTTCTCAAGCAACAACTCGTCGATTGGGGGAAGGCCGCTCGCGAGGCCGGGCTGAAACCGGAGTAGCGCTTCGCGAATCGCGCGGCTAGTGCCCGAAGGCGATCCGTGCCTTATCCGTAGGCTCCCGTGTTACACGAACGGGACCCGCAGCCAAGTGTGAATGTGCTTCATTCGGGGAGAAAAAAATTGAAGAAACAATTTTCGCGTCGCAGCTTTCTCAAATTTGGAATCGCGGCTGGCGGTGTCGCCCTCGCAGGTTTTGACCTACGCGCGCCTTCTTGGGTCAGCCAGGCGCATGCCCAGACGCCTTCGTTTCAAGGCGTCCCAATACTGGATGGCGTGCTGCTTTTCGATGAAGCATCCCGAAAGGCGATCGCGGTTGATCAAAGCAACCTCTTCCATCGCATCCCCGCGCGGTGCTCAGGCCCGGATCCGTTCAGGATGTCGTCAAGATCGTGCAATACGCGAATCGGCGCTCGCTCAAGGTTTCGGTCCCGAGGTCTGGCGACGGCTATCGGCCGCGAAGAAGAAATACGACCCTAACAATGTACTAACCCAGGCCCGAACATGTTCGTGTGAACGAGGGCCGTTACAGGAAATTGATTCGCTGCACCCAGCGCCCAGATTTGCCCTGATCGAGGAGCCAAGCAGGCTCGAAACCACCAGGAGCAAATTATCCGAACAGCGCCCCAGCCGGCGCTAATTGCATGATCTGAGCATCGGCGTTGTAAGGGAAGCGCAAGCATCCTAGAAATCTCACCTCCTCTCCAAGAACATTGGCGAAGCAGCCAACTTGGGCGTAGCCTGCGAGCGGGAGGAGAAACCCATGCAAAAGCTGATGCGTGTCCTTGCGGCCGCAGGAGTTGTTGGCCTCATTGCGCTCCCGACCGCAGCGCAGTATCCCGCCAAACCGATCCGCCTAATCATGCCGTTTCCCGCCGGCGCGGCGGCCGACACCGCTGCCCGCATCGTCGCGCAGCCGCTCTCCCAGGGACTTGGCCAGCCCGTTTTGGTGGATAACAAGCCCGGCGCCGATGGCGCAATCGCGGCCGAGCTGGCGGCAAAATCGGCACCCGACGGCTACACGCTGCTCTTTGCAGGTCCCACCCAAATGCTGGGGGTGCCGACGCTGCGGAAAAACCCGCCCTACGATCCGGTGGCCGATTTCGCGCCGATCACGTCCGTCGTCACGTTCGCGTTTTTCCTGGTGGTGCATCCGAGCGTACCCGCGAAGACGCTACCGGAGCTGATCGACTATGTGCGCGCCAACCCCGGCAAGCTCAACTATGCGTCCGGCAATATCATCGGAGTTCTTGCGACCGCGCAGTTGATGTCTCTGGGCAAGCTGGAGATGGTGCACGTTCCGTACAAAGGCGAGCCGCTGGCGATCCCTGATCTGCTTGATGCACGAGTGCACATGATGTTCGGTAACGGAGCCATCGTTACGCCCCTCGTCAAGGAAGGAAAACTTCGGGCGCTCGCGACCTTGCTTCCGGTGAGGAGTCCCCTGCTTCCGGGCGTACCGACGATCGTCGAAGGGGGAATGCCACGCCTTACCGTTGTTCCGTGGGGGGGCCTGTTCGCACCGGCGAAAACGCCAAGGGATATCGTGGAGCGGCTCGCGCGCGAGGTGAACGTCATCCTGAAGCGACCGGATATACGCGAGCAACTTGAAAAGCAAGCACTCGAACCCGGTGGTTCGACGCCGAATGAGCTCGCGGCGTTCCTGAAGCAACAGCTCATCGATTGGAGTGGCGCGGCTCGCGCAGCTGGACTCAAGCCTGAGTAAGCGCGCTGAAATCGCCTGTGAGCAGACTGGCCGCAAGCGCTATGCGCCGTTTGCCTAGGGCAAAGAAGCAATTTGAAGGGAGAAGAAATCATGCAAAAGCTGATACGGGTCCTCGCGGCAGTAGGAGCTTTTAGCCTCATTGCGATTCCAGCGGCTGCGCAGTATCCCTCGAGACCCATTCGCATCGTCGTGCCGTTTCCCGCCGGAGGGACCGCGGACGCCATCACCCGCCTTATCGCGCAGCCGCTCTCCGAAATTCTGGGCCAGCCGGTAGTGGTCGATAACCGACCCGGCGCCGAGGGCGCCATTGCGGGCGAGGTCGTGGCGAAATCCGCGGCGGACGGCCACACGTTACTCTGGGGCGGGAACACGAATATGTTGGGGGTGCCCATCCTGCGCAAGAATGCGCCCTATGATGTGATTGCGGATTTTGCGCCGATCACGTCCCTTGGCAAGTTTGCGTTTTTCCTGGTTGTGCACCCGAGCGTTCCCGCCAACACGCTTTCCGAGTTAATCGACTACGCGCGCGCCAATCCCGGCAGGCTTAACTACGCGACCACCACCGTCAATGAGGTTCTCGCCTTCGCTCAACTGAAGTCCCTCGCAAATGTGGACATGGTGCAGGTGCCGTATAAAGGCGGTCCTCCCGCAATGCCCGATCTCCTGAGCGCACGCATTCAGTTGATAATCAATCCAAGTACTCTGGTGGCCCCGTTGGTAAAGGAAGGCAGGCTTCGCGCACTCGCGACGCTGCTCCCCAAGAGGAGTGCGCTGCTTCCGAGCGTGCCGACGATCGCCGAAGCGGGAATGCCAGGCCTTACCGCTGTTCCGTGGTCAGGACTATTCGCACCAGGGAAAACGCCAAAGGATATCGTGGAGCGGCTCTCGCGCGAGGTGAACGTCATCCTGAAGCGCCCGGAGATACGCGGACAATTTGAAAAGCACGGATTCGAACCCGGCGGCTCGACGCCCGGCGAGCTGGGTGCTTTTCTGAACCAACAGCTCATCGTTTGGGGTGACGCGGCTCGCGCGGCTGGACTCAAGCCTGAGTAACCAGATGAAGCAATGAATCTCAAAGGGAGAACCAGCGCATGAACATAAGGCAGACCATGCAAAAGCTGACGCGCGTCTTCACGGCCGTGGCAGCTTTGGGCCTCATTGCGATTCCAGCGGCTGCGCAATATCCCTCGAAGCCCATTCGCATCGTCGTGCCGTTTCCCCCCGGAGGGGCCGCGGACGCCATGATCCGCATCGTCGCGCAGCCGCTCTCCGAGACTCTCGGCCAGCCGGTAGTGGTCGAGAACAGAGTCGGTGCCGACGGAGCCATTGGGGCCGAGTTGCTGGCGAGATCCGCACCGGACGGCTACACCATCATGTTTGGCGGAAATACCAGCATGCTGGGGGTACCGACGCTGCGAAAGAATCCGCCCTATGACGTCATCACGGATTTCGCGCCGATCACATTGCTCGGCAAGATTGCGTTCTTCCTGGTGGTGCACCCGAGCGTTCCCGCAAAGACGCTTTCCGAGCTAATCGACTACGCGCGCGCCAATCCCGGCAGGCTCAACTACGCGACCGGCAGCGTCAATGAGATTCTCGCCTTCGCTCAACTGAAGTCCCTCGCAAATGTGGACATGGTGCAAGTGCCGTATAAAGGCGGCGCTCCGGCTATGCCTGATCTCCTGGGCGCGCGCGTTCAATTGATGTTCAACACAGGTAGCACGGTGGTTCCGTTAGTAAAGGAAGGCAGGCTTCGCGCACTCGCAACGCTACTTCCAGCAAGGAGTTCGCTGCTTCCGAACGTGCCGACGATTGCCGAAGCGGGAATGCCTCAGCTTTCCGTTGTTGTTTGGGCGGGTCTGTTCGCACCGGCGAAAACGCCAAAGGATATCGTCGAGCGGCTCTCGCGCGAGGTGAACGTCATCTTGCAGCGACCGGAGATACGCGGACAATTTGAAAAACAAGGCCTCGAACCCGGCGGCTCGACGCCCGGCGAGCTGGCTGCTTTCCTGAAGCAACAGCTCATCGATTGGGCTGGCACGGCTCGCGCGGCCGGGCTCAAACCTGAGTAAACCAGATGAAGCAATGAATCTCAAAGGGAGAACCAGCGCATGAACATAAAGCAGACCATGCGAAAGCTGATGCGCGTCTTCACCGCCGTAGCAGCTTTGGGCCTCATCGCCGTTCCAGCGGCCGCGCAGTATCCCGCCAGGCCTATCCGCATTGTCGTGCCCTTTCCGCCGGGGGGAGGCGCGGACGCCATGGCCCGCATCGTCGCGCAGCCGCTCTCCAAGACTCTCGGCCAGCCGGTGGTGGTGGATTACAGACCCGGCGCCGACGGAGCGATTGGTCCCGAGTTTGTGGCGAAATCCGCGCCGGACGGCTACACCATCCTGTTGGCGGGGAATAGCATGCTGGGGGCGGCGCTGCGAAAGAATCCGCCCTATGATGTCATCGCGGATTTCGCGCCGATCACGCACCTAGGCAAGTTTGCATTTTTCCTGGTCGTGCATCCGAGCGTTCCCGCCAACACGCTTTCCGAGTTAATCGACTACGCGCGCGCCAATCCCGGCAGGCTCAACTACGCGACCGCCAACCTCAGTGCCATTCTCGCCTTCGCTCAACTGAAGTCCTTTGGAAATGTGGACATGGTGCACGTGCCGTATAAAGGCGAATCTTTGACGCTCCCCGATCTACTGAGCGCACGCGTTCAATTGGTCGTAGGCACAGGTGCGTCGGTCGTTCCGTTGGTAAAGGAAGGCAGGCTTCGCGCCCTCGCGGCGCTGCTCCCAACGAGGAGTTCGCTGCTTCCGAGCGTGCCCACCATTGCCGAAGCGGGAATGCCACGCGTTTCCGTGGTTGTCTGGGCCGGTCTGTTCGCGCCTGCAAAGACACCAATGGACGTCATCGACAAGCTCTCCCGCGAGGTGAACGTCATCCTGAAGCGCCCGGAGATACGCGAACAATTTGAAAAGCAAGGATTCGAACCCGGCGGCTCGACGCCCGGCGAGCTGGGCGCTTTCCTTAAGCAGCAGCTCATCGATTGGAGTGACGCGGCTCGCTCGGCTGGACTCAAGCCTGAGTAAGCGCGACGGAATCGCTTTGTTGTGATGGAGAGCGTCGAGACCGTCGTCATCGGTGGGGGCCAGGCCGGCCTCGCTATGAGCTATCACCTGAAAGAGCGCCGCCAGGAGCACCTCGTCCTGGAGCGCGCGCGCGTGGCAGAAAACTGGCGCGCGCAGCGGTGGGACTCGCTCATGTTCCAGTTCCCGAACTGGAGTATCGAGCTGCCGGGCTACGCCTATACTGGGGACGACCCGGACGGGTTCTCGCACAAGGACGACATCCTGCGCTTCATCGAGGACTACGGCGCGAGGATCCAGGCGCCCCTCAGAACCGGAGTCAACGTGCTCTCGCTCCGGCCGGACGTGCAGGCCGACCGCTACGTGATCCTCACGGACCACGGTGAACTGAAGGCGCGAAACGTCGTGATCGCCACCGGCCCGTATCAGCGACCACAGGTCCCGCAGCTCTCGGCCGGCTTTCCCGCCGATGTCGTTCAGCTCCACGCGAGCGAGTACCGCAATCCCGCTGCGCTCCCGGCGGGCGCGGTCCTCGTGGTGGGCTCTGGCGGCTCCGGCTGCCAAATAGCCGATGAACTGGTCGAAGCGGGACGGCGCGTCTATCTCTCGGTCGGCCGGCATCGGAGATTCCCCCGCCGCTATCGAGGCCGGGACTTTTTCTGGTGGTGGCGAGCGCTTGGACGCCATGACCGGACCGTCGACGATTCACCCGAGGCCCGGCGCATGGCCCGTCCCCTGATCACAGGCATCCACGGAGGCTATGACATTGACCTTAGGCGCTCCGCTGCCAATGGGGTAAGGCTCCTGGGCCATCTCATAGATATAAGCGACGGCAGGGCCGCTCTCGCGCCGGATCTGGAGGAGAACTTAAGAAAAGGCGACCAAGCCTTCGACGACTTCCGCCGCGAGGTGGATGACTACGTGAGCAGAACAGGCATTGATGTGCCACAGCCGCAAAGCGATCAGAGCCATGCCTACACCACCGGCGCTACGGAAGCGCCTAGTATGATTGACGTACGCGCCGCCGCGATCCGTTCAGTCATCTGGGCCACGGGCTACGCCTTGGACTTCGACTGGGTGGAGCTGCCCATCTTCAACGAGCGCAGCGAGCCGGTCCATCGCCGCGGCGTAACGCCTGCGCCAGGGATTTATTTCCTCGGGCTGTCATGGCTGCACAAGGTGACATCGGCGTTCCTCTGCGGGGTCGGGCAGGACGCCCGTTATCTCGCGGAGCGGATCGCAGAGGAGCCAAGATGACTCACGAGGCTCGAACTCCTCAGGCCATCCTGATCTGACCTCTGCCCGGCCAAGAGCGGACATCCGCTAGAGGTCATATCAATCGGATACCGCGGATTCACCTCGCGCGAATGTAAGAGTACGATGAGCCTTGCATAAGGGGGCGCGTCCCGATTTTCTTGGAACCCAAGCCCCGCATCCATCCATCATTAAGGGGGAGGTCCCCAATGCCGTCCTCCAACGACCGGCTCGAGCACCGCGCCCGTCTTCTTGAACGGCTCTTCGCCGCGCTTTTCCTCGCGCTTGGCCTCGCCAGCGCTTGGGCGCAGAATTTCCCTTCGAAACCGATTCGGCTGATCGCGCCTTACCCACCGGGCGGATTCAACGATGTGACCGGCCGCATCCTCGCACAACAATTGGCCGAACGCTTTGGCCAGTCGGTCATCGTTGAAAACAAGCCGGGCGCCTCGACCATTATCGGCGCCGAGGCGGTCATTAAGTCACCGCCGGACGGCTACACCCTCTTCTACGCCGGATCGAGCACGTTCACAGCGAATCCGGTGCTGCTCCCGAAGCTCCCCTACGACCCAGTGAAGAGCTTCGCGCCGGTCGGCATAGTGTGCAGAACGCCTATGCTGCTCTTGGCTAACCCGTCGTTCCCCGCGAGCAATCTAAAGGAACTCGTTGCGCTCCTTGCCTCGAAGCCCGGGCAGTACGCTTACGGCTCCTTCGGCAGCGGCTCGATCTCCAACTTCGTCGGTGAACTGCTCAATTCGACACTCGGCGTGAGGATGATGCATGTGCCCTACAAGGGCAGCTCCTTTTTGATGAACGCGCTCGTCGCGGGCGAGATCCCGCTTTCGGTCGACACTCTAGTCGTGGCTGCACCGCAGGTGCGCGCCGGAAGGATCAAGGCGATCGCTGCGACGACTGCCAAGCGCACGAGCCTGCTTCCTGATGTCTCCACGGTCGCCGAGTCGGGCTACTCCGGGTTAGACGTCTACGCCTGGACCGCACTAGTGGCGCCAACGGGAACGCCCGAGCCAGTCCTGAAACGCCTGCGCGATCAAGTGAACAAGAGCACGGCGACGAAAGACGTGATTGAAAAGTTTGCGGCCATCGGTGTTGAGCCGATTGTCGCCGACAGCGACGATTTCATTCGGACGGTGCAGCGGGACATCCGGAATTTCACCCAGGTCGCGAAAGAGGCGAGCATAAAGGCGGACTGAGGGCAAGCTCGCAACCAGAGAGGAAGAAGAAGAAGCGAGGGTCCTTGATTTCAGACTACCGCAATCGGACCCAAAGCGGACACTCAGGGCGTAAACTGCCTGCAGACCGAGGTTAATGGGAATCTCCGCCCGCAGATGCCGGTGCTTCCACCGCTTTGTAACGACCGTAACCGGAACGCAGCTGCAGCCTCAAGAGGGGGTAAGAATGAAAAGGACTTTGTCGCGCCGCGATTTCATCAAGCTTTCCGCTGCAGGCGGCGGAATGGCAATTTTCGGGTTCAATCCCCAGTCGCGTTCGTGGATAACGCAGGCGCAGGCCCAGACACAATCGTTTTCGGACATTCCAAATCTAGACGGCGTACTCCTTTTCGATGAGGCGACCCGAAAGGCACTTAGCGATGATTGGGGCCACCTTGTTCATAAAATTCCCGCGGCGGTTCTAAGACCCAAGTCAGTTCAGGACATCGTCAAGATCGTGCAGTACGCGAACCAGCACTCGATCAAGATTGCGGTAAAAGGGCAGGCACACTGCCAGTATGGCCAGTCCCAGGCCGAGGCAGGCATCGTGATCGACTCCGGCGTCTTAAACGCCGTGCAAGCGCCTACCGCCGACAGCGTGGATGTCCAGCCAGGAGTGATATTGGGGCAGCTCGCCGGTGCGGCCCTCTCAAAGAGCTTAACCCCGCCAGTTTTGCCGGAATGCATGATGCTGACGGTGGGTGGAACCTTGAGTGCAGGGGGACTGGGAAACACGAGCCAGCATCATGGCGCGCTGGTCGACAACGTGACAGAGCTCGACGTCGTCACGGGCGACGGTCGCTTCGTGACCTGCTCGCCCGATCGCAATGCCGAGCTGTTCAACATGGTGCTGGCGGGCATGGGTCAATGCGGAATCATCGTTCGCGCAAGAATGCGGCTCGTCCCTTTGCCCAGCCATGCTGTGTTGCATAATCTATTGTACGCAGATCTGGAGAAATACATTGCGGATCAGGCACGAATCGCGAAGGAGGGACGCTTCGACCATCAGTATGGATTTGCAAGCAGAAAAGCAGATGGTTCGTGGAGCTTCACCATGCAGGTGGGGAAGTTCTTCACCCCTCCCGATGAACCGAATCTCGCTGAGCTTGAGCAGGATTTGCGATTCGACTCAAAAGTAGCGCCGGATCGCATGATCGCTCGCGATTATCTGTATCGCGCCGCGGGATACTTGGCCAGCGTGAGACCCGCCCCCACGAGCGCGGCAGCATCCGCTCCGTGCGCGTCTGTTACGATGTGGATTCCGGCATCGGCGACCCAAGACTTCGTCGGCAGAATCCTTGCGCTGCCACCAAAACTGGCTGGATTTCAGAGATTTTCTTTCTGGCCCTTGAATACCCGCCGATTTACTCGTCCGCTCTTCAAAGTCCCCGGCGAAGAGCAGATGTTTTCAGTTTGGCTGATTCGGCGTGCACCTCCTGATGATCGGGTGATTTTATCGGCAATGCACGCAAGCACACGGGAGCTGCTTGCGAATTTGACTGCGGTTGGCGGAAAGCGCTATGCCCCTTGGTCACCGGTCATTTCGCGGGAGGAAGCGCAGTCTCACTATGGGGCTGAGGTGTGGCGAACGTTTTCGGAGTCCAAGAAGAGATTCGATCCGAATGGCGTGCTCGCGCCGCAGGCTGCAAAATTCTGAGCATATCCTCGCCTCGGCGAATCGCTAACATCGCACTGTTCTCAGTAGTCATCAATAATGTTCGCTTCGGGCCGATTCCGGCCGTTGCTTTGGCTCCCCGTAGAGGGCAAAATCAGGACAAATCCGGGCACTGGTTGGTAGGATTGCCGGCCCCGAGGTGCGGACCACGGCACAGAAGCATCAGGACTTTCTTGACCGTCATTACTCTCGTTCCTATTGGCATAGCCAGTCTCGCCAAAAACAATGAAGCTCCTTGTCAGTCAAGGCTGAGCTGTCGAAGCTTTGCGACACACTCGTCGACAAATGCGCGCACCGTGGTCGATAGCCGCCTGGTGTGCGGATAAACTACCTGTACGGGTACTGGCTCGGATTCAAACTCTTCCAGGACGTATCGGATCTTGTTTAACTTCCTGTACGGTGCGGTCTGATACGACAGGAACATGCCCAGTCCCAGGCCGCTCGTACACGCTTCCAAAGTGCTGTCGATCTCGTTGCTGACGAGCGCACAGGTTATCGGAACGGTTATGCCGCGCCGACCAACCCGGAAGTTCCATTCGTTTCGCGGTGACAGGCCCATGTGCCTGACGCAGCGATGCACCCGGACCTCCTCCGGCGTGCGTGGAATGCCGTGGCGGCGAAGGTATTGCGGACTCGCGCAGACTACGCGACGAACCTGGCCAATATTGATCGCCACGAGCGAAGAATTCCTGAGATGTCCAATCCGAACGGCGACGTCCAGGCCTTCTTCGACCAGGTCCACCACGCGATCCACGAACAGCATTTCCACGTTGACGTTTTGATGGCGTCGGATGAATTTGCCCACAATCGGCGCAACATAGCGTCGGCCGAATAATACCGACGCGGTCACCGCGAGCCTGCCTTGCGGCTCGGCCTGACTGTAGTTCAATTTCGCATCGGCGTCCTGCACCTCAGCAAGAATGACACGACAGCGATCAAGATATTGAGCGCCTTCGTCGGTCAAATGGATTCGGCGAGTGGTGCGGTTGAGCAGGGATACGCCAACTTGACGCTCGAGCGCAGCCAAGGCTCGGACCACAGACGGCAGGGAAGTATCGAGAGCGTTCGCGGCCGCGGTCAGGCTCCCCTTTTCCACGATCCGGACAAAAGTCGTCATGGCCCGAAGCTTGTCCACGGGAGCCATTATTACTGCATATTTTGGAATAGTCTATTACAGAATGGCATATTTATTTCGTATGCGGAAGTTGTCAAACTGCGCCTCGCGGAAGATTAATCGGTCCGCGCCTTCTTTTTGCAGGGAGGATCTCCATGAAAATGCTAACCACGCTCGTCGCGGTGCTCGTTGCCGTGCTGTTCGGTGCCCAGGGGGCACTTGCGCAGCAAGGCGCGGCGCGCACTCCGCCGGAACAGCTCGGCAAGGTGCACTTTCCCACCTCGTGCAGCCCCGCGGTCGAGAAGCAATTCGACCGCGCCATGGCGCTGCTGCACTCGTTCTGGGCGAAGGACGCCATCGAAGGCTTCATCGACGTGGCGCGCCAGGATCCGGGCTGCGCGATCGCGTACTGGGGAATCGCGATGGCCATGCAGCAGAATCCGCTCACGGGACAGGAGCCCAACTCCGAGGCGACGCGAAACGCGCTAACGGGACTCGACCATGCCAAGGCGATCGGCGCGAAGACCCAGCGCGAGCGCGATTACCTCGCCGCCATCGACCTGATCTACCGGGACTCCGACAAGATCGAATTCCGCGCCCGCCGTCTCGCCTACGAGAAGGCGATGGAAGCGCTGGCGCAGCGCTATCCCGAGGACACGGAGGCGGCGATTTTTTATGCGCTGTCGCTCAATATGACCGCGCAGCTCGCCGACAAAACCTACACCAACCAGCTCAAGGCGGCCGCGATCCTGGAGAGGGTGCTCAAGCAGCAGCCCGAGCATCCGGGCGTGGCGCACTACCTGATCCACAGCTACGATTACCCGTCGATCGCCGAGCGCGGGCTCCCCGCGGCTCGACTTTATGCCCAGATCGCGCCGAACCAACCGCACGCGCTGCACATGCCTTCGCACATCTTCACGCGGCGCGGCATGTGGCAGGATTCGATCGATACCAACCTGCGCTCGGCCGCGGCCGCCAAGGCGGAGGGGCAGGAGCAGGTGCATGCCATGGACTATCTGGTCCACGCTTATCTCCAACTCGGAGAGGACGCGGACGCGAAACGCGTCGTTACCGAAAGCGCCTCGATCAGCGTTGTCAATCCCGCCATTTTCATCGGCCACTATGCGCTCGCGGCGATGCCGGCGCGGTATGCAGTGGAACGCCGCGCCTGGGGAGAAGCTATCATGTTGCAGCCGCGCCCGACCCCGTTTCTGTTCCCCGACGCCATCACCCACTTCGCCCGCGGCCTCGGTTATGCCCGCAGCGGCGATGCGGCATCGGCCCGAAAAGAAGAGTCGAGGCTTGCGCAGTTGCGCGACGGGCTCGCGCAGCAGAAAAATACGTATTGGTCGAACCAGGTGGAGGTCCAGAGACTCGCTGTCAACGGTTGGATCGCGCTGGCGCAAGGCGCGCAGGACGACGCGCTCAAGTCGATGCGCGCGGCGGCGGACCTGGAGGACTCGATGGAAAAACACATTGTCACTCCCTGTCCGTTAGTGCCCGCGCGCGAGCTGCTTGGCGAAATGCTGCTCGAAGTCAGGCAGCCGGCCGAGGCGCTCAAAGCGTTCGAAGCATCAGCTCAGCGCGAGCCTAACCGCTTTCGCGGCGTGTACGGCGCCGCCCGCGCGGCCGCACTCTCCGGCGACCGCGACAAGGCGAGGACGTACTACGCGAAATTCGTCGCGCTGACGGCAAAAGCCGATCGCGCGAGGCCCGAAATGCAACTAGCAAAGGCCTATCTCGCGCAGCGCTAGTGTAAATATTTCAAATGCGTCCCCAACCAGGGCAAAACTGGGCGCTCCTGGGAATTAACCGTGCCGCTCGCGTGATGACATTCCCGGCACGTATTTCATTTGGGTTCCGGAGATGGCGGCAACCGGCCATGACCAGACAACTGATCGCGCTGGAAATGTATGGACAGCTTACCCCGCTTCAACATCAGTCCAAAGTAATTCCGCTTTCGCGGGTGATTCGTGTCCAGACATCGAGTTGTTCTTTCACGAGGGCCGCGAGCTGCTCTGGCGTAGATCCTTCTGCTTCGAACCCCTGGCGGGCAAGCTGAGCCCGTACATCGGGGATCTGCAGGACGAGATTTAATTCCCGAGATAGCTGCGCAACAATCTCTCTTGGCATCTTGGCGGGACCATAAATTCCCCAGATTACGTCCACCAAACTGATCGGTATGCCTGCTTCCGCCATCGTGGGAACTTCGGGAGCAAGTGAGCTTCGCTGAAGCGCAGCAAGCACGCGTAGCCTTCCTTCCTTTGCATGTACAAGCGCGGTTACCGTACTTGAAAATAGCACTTGCACACGTCCAGCTAGCAAATCAGGGATCGCCTGAGCATCACCCTTGTACGGCACGTGCACCAGCTTGATGTCAGTTGCCCGAGCAAGTTGAGAAGTTACAAGAATGGCGATTGTGTTTCCTGACCCATAGTTAAGCTTTTCGGGATTGGCACGCGCATACGTGATCAGTTCGCCAAGAGTCTTCGCTGGAACAGATGGATGAACGTAAAGCAAAAAATTGCTTCGACCAATCAATGTCACCGGCGTAAGGTCTGTGAGCGGACGAAAGGGCGGGTTTTTTCGCAGCGTCGGCACGCCCAATATCGTAGATGGGACTCCGACCAAAAGCGAATAACCGTCAGGCGGTGAATTAACGACGGCGACTGTTCCGATCGCCCCATCGGCGCCGGGCTTGTTATCTATGACGACGGGCTGCGCCAACCTTTGTGATAGCGCTTGCCCGACAATTCGGCCCACGCTATCGGAGATAGCTCCTGCAGGAAACGTTACCATGAGGTGGATCGGTTTAGCCGGATACTGCGCAAAAGCTGGGTTACTCGCCAGACACAGCAAGGCGACTGCTAATGCGGCGAAAAAGTTCATCATGCTCGGCCTCCCTGCTCTAATTCTCGCCCCCGCGCTGGTAACACGGGGGGCTACGGATACATCATAGGCCAACGCCAGGAAGAGCAGAACGACTCCCCGTAGAGGGCAAAACTGGGCACTACTGGGAGTTATTGGTACCGCTAGGCTAGGAAAGCCGCTCGATATAAGGATGCGCTGCCGGCCCGAAGGTCTCCAGAGCGCGTACGACATTGTCACGCAAGTAGATCCATTTCTCGTACTGAATCATATTCACGCGCGTCTGACCTAACCCCTTTGAAGGACCAGATCAATTGACACGTGACTCACCAGCAAAGACGGTGGCCTTTCGGCAACCACAATGCCCCAAGCGGTGGAGCTTACCTTGGGAATTGGTGTAACGTAGGTGATCGTGAGCCAGCGGATGCGGCAGTACAGGGGAGAGAACCATGCGTAAGTTCGTCCGTTTTTTCGCAGTTGTTCTCGCGCTTCCGGCTTTTTGTGCCGTCGCTGACGCATATCCATCCAAACCGATTAGGATCATTGTGCCGTTCCCCGGCGGCACGACGACCGACAGCCTTTCGCGTATCCTCGGCCAATCGGTGTCCTCCGCATTCGGCCAACCCGTCGTGGTAGAGAACAAGGCGGGGGCCGACGGCGCTATCGGTGCCACCGGGGTAGCGCACTCGGCACCCGATGGCTACACGCTGCTGATCGGGACCAACAGTCCGATGTCGGTGGTGCCTGCGATGAAAAAGAGTCCCTACGATCCGGTCGCCGACTTCACGCCGATCACCGACATCGGTCGATACACCTTCTTCCTCTACGTCAACGCCGAGGTGCCCGCGAAGAGCTTCCAGGAGCTGATTGCCTACGCGAAGGCGAATCCCGGCAAGCTTAACTACGCCACCGGCAACACAACCGGTATCGTGTCGTTCGCGCAGATGAACGCGTTCGCTGGCGTCGAGATGGTACATGTGCCTTACAAGGGCGAGCCGCAGGGCATCACCGACCTCGTCGGTGGTCGAGTGCATTTGATGTGGGCGACGCCAGCAACGGGGCTGCCCCACGTGAAGGGTGGCAAGCTACGCGCGCTCGTTACGCAGCTTTCCAAGCGCAGCGCGCTCCTGCCGGAGGTACCGACGATCGCGGAGGCCGGCATGCCGCAATTCACGATCGTATCCTGGGCGGGCCTATTTGGCCCAGCGAAGATGCCAAGGGACATTGTAGGACGCCTTAACGGGGAGTTCGCTGCGGCGATGAACCGTCCTGACGTGCAGGCGCAAATCGACAGATTGGGGTTCGCGCTCAATCCAAGCACACCGGAGCAATTAGGTGTGCTTGTCAAGGAGCAGATGGACAGCTACCGGCGCATCCTGCGCGCTGCCGGGGTTCGACCGGAATAGATCTGATTCGAGAGCCCGCTCGGCAAGCGTGAAGCAGCGGGCCACATTCAATCGCCGTGCCCGCGCGCCGGTGGGCGTGAACGTTGGGCGTCAGGTATGAGTGAGAAGTAACGCTCGCCGGCGCACCCCAAAAGGAAGCGGAGGTCTCTCCATGGACATTTTGACCCGCGATCCGTCGGAATACATGGCGCTGCTCAACGCACGGCGCTTCGCGAAGCTGAAGAAGCAGATCCGCTACTGCTTCAGCAACGTCGACTACTATCGGCAGCGCTTCCTCGAAGCCGGCGTCGACTCGCCGGAGGCTATCGACAGCCTGGACGACTTCCGCCGCCTCCCGGCCTTCCTCGACAAGGCTCGCCATCGGGAATCTCAGCAGCGCTCCTTGGATCGCTACGGACACCCATACGGGCTGCATCTGACCGTTCCGCTGGACCGGGTGATCCATGTCGCCGCCACGGCGGGCACTACCGGGCATCCGACTTTCTACGTGTTCACCAAGAAGGATCTGGACATCACGGCGACAATCCTCGGTCGCTCGTTCCGCGCCGCGGGGATAACACCCGGCGACACGGTTCTGCACGCTTTCGGTCTGAGCCTCTGGCTTGCTGGCCTTACCTTCATCCAAGCCCTGGAGGCTTACGGGGCGCGACCGATCGCGGTTGGTGCGGAGGGAGGGATTCCCAAGATCCTGCGCTACATGGAGCTCACGCGCCCCAAAGCGCTGTTCGCCACGCCTTCCCTCGTGAGCCACTTGATCGAACGGGCGCCGGAGGAGATCGGCAAGTCGGTGGGGGACCTCGGCATTCGGATCGTTTTTTGCGGCGGCGAACCGGGGGCCGGGGTTCGGGCGTTCCGAGAGCGCGTCCGCGAGAGCTACGGCGCCACGGTGTTCGATTTCACCGGGGGCGCCTGGCACAACGCCACGATCTCCTGCGACAGCCCCGACTACCACGGCATGCATTACATGGCGGAAGACTACTGCTTCCGCTACGACCTAGTCGATCCGCAAACAAAGGCTCCCCTAGAACTGCGGGACGGCGCCATCGGCGAGGCCATTCACACCGCGCTGGAATACGAGGCGGCACCCGCTTTCCGCAATGCGACCGGAGACATCCTGAAGCTGCACGTGGGCGAATGCCCGGGGTGCGGCGCGTTCGGCGCGCGCATGGAAATCGTCGGCCGGGTCGATGACCTATTGAATGTCAAGGGGATCAAGGTCTACCCGGCCTCGATCCAGGACGTGGTCAGCCTGTTCCAGCCGAAAGTCTCCGGCCAGTTGCGCATCCGCCTCGACGGCCCGCCGCCCCGCGTGGAGCCTCCGCTCAAGGTGGTCGTGGAAGCCGGCCCGCAGACGCCGGCGAGCGACTACGACAACCTCGCGCGCGCCATCGAGAAGAGGGCCCACGAACTACTGACTATCCGGCCCAAAGTGACCGTCGTCGACTTCGGAACGTTCCCCCGTTCGAGTCAGAAAACGAAGCTCATAGAAATCGCTGGCACATGACAGCCGGCCTTAACTTGACAATATCTCCTCGCATTAGTCCGGCTTGATGCCCGCGAACTTGACCACCTTGGCCCATTTCTCGGTTTCTTCGGCCATGAGCTTTCCGAAGTCGGCGGGCGAGCTGGCAAACACCGTGGCGCCCATGTCAGCAAAGCGCGCCTTCATCTTGGGGTCCGCGAGAGCCGCATTGATCTCCTTGTTGAGCCTTTCGACGATTTCGGCGGGCGTATTCTTGGGCGCACCGACGCCGAACCAACTGCTCGACTCGTAGCCCGGCACGAATTCGCCCACGGTTGGGATCTCCGGCAACGCGTCCGAACGCGTCGCCGTCGTCACCGCAAGCGCACGCAACTTGCCGGCCCTGATGTACTCGATCGACCCGACCGGTCCGAGGAACATGACCTGCACCCGCCCGGCGAGCAGATCGGTCAGCGCAGGCCCCCCGCCGCGATAGGGCACGTGAATCATGTCGACGCCGGTCATCATCTTGAACAACTCGCCGGCCACATGGGGCCCGGTCCCGTTGCCGGCCGAGGCCATGTTGATCTTGCCGGGATTGGCCTTGGCGTAGGCGATGAACTCGGGAACCGTTTTGGCCGGAAACGATGGATTCACCAGCATGACTTGGGGCTGGCGGATGATCGTCGCGATGGGCGCGATGTCACGGATGAAATTGAAATTGAGCTTCTCGTAGAGCGTTGCGTTGATCGCGCTATTCGTACCAACCACGAGCAGCGTATAGCCGTCCGGGGACGCCTTGACGACAGCCTCGGTGCCGATATTGCTGCCGGCGCCCGGCCGGTTGTCGATGACGAAGGGCTGGCCGAGTCGCTCCGACAGCCATTGACCCATCAGGCGCGCGAGGATGTCGTTCGGTCC
>WNGK01007114.1_pt1 | contig 22517 bp, 20 predicted proteins | sample 5400601 | NCBI WGS metagenome assembly WNGK01 (sample SAMN13153376, study PRJNA577476) | soil metagenome | isolation source: 60 cm soil or saprolite under Garry oak tree replicate 1 | place: USA:California | collected 2016-06-15
GGGGGTTCGCGGCTCGTCGCTCACGGCGCTCCGCGGCGGCGGTGCCACGAGGCAGGCGATCGGGCGCAGATCGCGATCTCCGAGAGTGGTCATCGCGCGGCACCCGGCCCCGTGCGGTTCAGTCATGGCGGCGGAACTGTGCCTTCTCTGCATGCAGCGCGGCCCCGGTCTCCTCCGCGAGGCGCGCAGCCATGGGGGGGATGTCTTCGGTGACTGCAAGCGGTCGGTAGAACTCATCGCCCACGATCTGGCAGGCTCGCGTGTCCAGGTCAAGCAGGCGGCTGGCAGCCTCGCCGGCCTGGTCGGCCTGGCCGCTGCCGGTGACGAGCCGCAGATAGGAGCGGTACACGCTGGCGAATGGCTCGCGATCCTCGGCCAGCGCGGTCCGCAGCCATGCGGCCGAGCGCTCAGCCTGCGTGATGACATCGGCGGGGTAGCGGTACCTGACCTGGTGACTGGCGAACTCGTCCTCGTCGAGAAGCTCGACCGCTCCCCGGCGCGTACGGCATACATCGAGGTCGAGGTCGATCATGGTGACCTCGGTCCGGCTGGGCCATTGCACGGGGGTAGTGATATCGCAGTAGATCTCGGTCCGTGCGGGCGCGTCATTGAAGGCCGCCGTCCACCAGGCATCGCGGGGGAACAGCATGACCGAGGCGTAGTCGAGAATGACCGGCGGGCCGTCGCCCTTGCGCATGGTGGTCGGCCGGGCGGCGCCGGTCCAGATCCCGTGCTCGTCCTCGCCCAGCCACCGGGTCACCAGGTGCCAGTGCAGCGAACCGTCGTGCTTGCGGTAAATCACCCGAACGTCTCCGGCCATATCCCGACCGTACCCAGAATCTCACCAGCGGAATGGTCCGTCCGGTCCCGTGACAGCTGGCTAGAACCTGCTCACGGCGAATCGCGCAGACGGACCGGACGGCCCGCCAGCCTGACCGAGGTCGGCAGTGCCATCGGCCGCCAGGCAGGCCAGCCAGTCGCCGAGCAGCGGGCCGAACTTAAAGCCGTGTCCTGACGTGCCGCTGGCGACGACCACGTTGCCGATCCGGTCCACGATGAAGTCCGTGTCAGGCGAGTTGTCGTAGACGCACCGCTCCACGGCTACCGGACGAGGGTCGAAGCCGGGCAAGAACGCCCGGGCCGCGTCGGCGATCTGCCGGCTCATCCTGGAATCGTGGGTGTGGTGCTGATGATCGGGATCGACAACCGGGCCGCCGTGGTGGATTCCGATCTTGTAGCGTTCCGAGCCGGGTACCGGCAGGCCGTAGGCGAAATGGCCACCGTAATGCACGAAAATCGGCATTGCGTGCGGTGGGGCGGTGCCGGGTGGGGCGGTGCCGGGTGGGGCGGTGCCGGGTGGGGCGGCGCCGGGTGGGGCGGTGGTGGGCGGGCTAGGCCTCGCGGGCGCGAGGTAGGCGACCTGCTCGAGGGTGGCCGATGAGGGCACGGTGATCCCGGCCGTGGCGAGCAGGCGGCCGGTCCACGGGCCTGCGCAGATGATCACGCGGGCGGCCTCGATCTCCCCGTCGGCCGTGCTGACCCGGACACTCCGCCCGTCGTCCGCTAGGGCCGTGACCCGGACGCCGGGCCGTACCGCGCCGGCCAGCGCGGCCCGTTCCACCAGGCGGGCGAGAGCGACCAGCGAGCGGTCGGCGGCGATGACGGCGGACTCGGGCTCGAACAGGACGTCGCCGGCCGCCGTGATGCCGGGGAACCGGGCCGCGGCCTCCTGGGCCGGGAGCAGCTCGCAGGTCGCGCCGGCCTGCCGCATCGCCGCTTGCACCTGCGGCATTTGCGGCCCGAACGTGAGCTGAGGTGTCGGATGCAGCAGCCGCTCGCCGCAGGCGTGCTCAAGCTCGGTCCACAGCTCTCTGGCCTGGTCAGCCAACCAGACGTAAGCCGGATCGTCGTAGCCGAGCCGGAAGATCCGGCAGGCACCGTGCGACCCGCCGCCGCGGTGGCCAATCTCAGCCTGCTCGAGCAGGATGACCTCGCGCCCACGGCGGGCAACTGCCCAGGCCGCCGACAGGCCGGTGATGCCGCCGCCGACCACGACGACGTCCGCCCGCACGAGCGGCTGCCGTGACCGCCGCGGAACCGGACGAGAGGCGGTCACCAGCCGCGGGCGCGCCACTCGGAGACGTGCGGGCGCTCGGTGCCGACTGTGGTGTCTGCGCCATGGCCGGGGTAAACCCAGGTGCCGTCGGGCAGCTCGGCGAAGATCCGTTGCTCGAGGTCCGTGATCAGCGAGTTGAACCTAGTCGAGTCGTGGTCGGTGTTGCCGGGCCCGCCGGGGAACAGGGAGTCACCGGTGAACAGGTGCGGCTGGTCCGCCAGCGCGCCGCCCGCGTCGTAGAGCAGGGCGATGCTGCCCGGCGTGTGCCCCCGCAGGTGAATGATGGACAGCCTGGCGTCGCCGACGTGAATGGCGTCACCGTGACTGACCAGCTCGGACGGTGCCACCGGCAGCGCCGGGGCGTCCTCGATGTGCGCGACGGTCTCGGCACCGGTGGCCTTGGCGAGTGGCTCAAGTGCCTGCCAGTGGTCGCCGTGCCGGTGCGTGGTCACGATCGTGGCCAGCGGGGTGTCGCCGACCAGGCCGAGCAGCGTCTCCGGCTCGTTTGCGGCGTCTATCAGCAGCAACTCGCCGGTGCTCGTGCAGCGCAGGAGGTAAGCGTTGTTGTCCATCGGGCCGACGGCGACCTTGGTGATGGTCAGCCCTGGAAGCTCCCTGGTCTGCGCGGGGCCGCCGACGCTGACATTGCCGGTGTAGGTCATGGTGTCCTCTCGTTGTTGCCGTCATCCATGCGGCGGGTCATCCATACGACGGAATCGCAGGCAGCGGCCCGGCCGGGTCGGCAGACAAGGCGGCGCCGCCGTCCCGGCCGAGCAGCCAGGCCAGCAGCCCGTGACCCGGTCCGCTGATCTCCAGCTCGGATGCGTCCGGCCGCAACAGATACTGCCTGCCGGTGCTCACGTCATTGAGGATGGCGGCCGGCGTCTGCGGGCTGGCGGCCAGGTCGCCGGTGATCCGGTAGAGCTCTCCGGTGACGAACCATTCTGGCCAGTCGACCGGCTGGTAGCCGACGTCGAGGTCCACGTGATGGATCTCGATCTCGAACAAGCGCCGGTGCAGCGTGTACCACGCCGGGTGCGCGGGACCGCGGCTGGCGCGGACCTCGGCGAGCCATGCGTCGTCAGCAAGCTCGCGCGCGTGGGCGGTGAACGCGCTGGCAGAACGAGCGACATCGGCCGCGATCTCGTCGGCCGGCCGCCCCGCACCGGCCTCGATCTGCGCCGCACGATCCTCGATGCTGGCGTACTGAGGCGTCTCCACTCCGGTCTGCGCCCAGGTCAGCAGGTTCCTTAGCCCATCGGCGTTGCGGGCGATATGGGTCAGCACGTGGCCGCGGCTCCAGCCGGGCAGCGGGGAAGGCTCGCCGATCTGCACGTCGGAGAGCGCGGACGCCGATGCGAGTAGACGGTCGGTGGCATCCTCGATTCGGCCGATCGTCAGTTTGACCGAGTGCGGCTCGACGGGCTGGCTCACGGGCAGGCCTCCTCTTCGCTCCACTTGCCATCTTTCCCTACGGAGCTGGCATGCCGGAAGCCACCGCGCGGCAGCCAGCGTCACCGGAGGGCCGCGACAGCCTTGCGGTAGGCCGCCAGGCCCGCGGGCCTGCCCTCCAGCCGCCACGGCTGCGTCCCGTCGAGATCGAACCAGACCAGGCCCGCGAGGCGGTACTTTTTGACGGCCGCGAACAGTCCCGCGATTTGCGATGCCTGGCTCGGGCCGCTCGCCACCCCGGTCTCGGCGATGTACACGGGCTTGCCCGTCACGCTCCTGACATTGCGCAGCTGGCGGCCGAAGACGTCCTTAAAGGTCTGGCCGCTCGTGCGCAGGTAGCCGTCGAGACCGATCCAGTCGACGTAGGCGTTGCCCGGGTACCACTCGCTGGCCAGCGAGGCCGACTTGTGCGCGTAGTGCTGATACAGATGCGAGGGGTCCCACGACCAGATGACGTTCATGGCGTGTTCGCCGGCGAAGACGTCGTGGATGCGCCGCCATGCTGCGATGAAGGTGGCCGGCCTCGTCCACGGCAGACCCCACGTGTACCACCAGCCGTTCATCTCGTGGCCGAAGGAGATGACGACCCGGCAGCGGAATGTCCGGACCGCGTCGGCATACCGGCGGATCTGCTCGTCGTACCGTCCCGCCGCGATCCGCGCCAGCAAGACATTGCGCGGATTGAGCTGGACCAGCGGCAGCGCGTCGGCCGCCGTGGCCTGCTGCGCCTCCTGCCGCTGGAAGGGTCTGGTGAACGGGTTGTAGAACTCGACAACCTGGATGTGCGTGCCGGTCGCCCGCTGGAATGCCTTCACGTGAGGCGTGATCGCCGGATTGATCGCGATTCCGGCGAAGGGCTCGCGTAGTCCGGCCCGTTCGCAGGGCACGGAAGCCGTGGACTGACTCGGGCCGGGAGACGTTGCTTGCGGGGTCAGCGGCGGGACGGTGGTGTGATGTGTGGCGACGAGAATCCCGCCGATCATGGTGGCGGCGGCGAATGGCATCGCCAGCGTCGCCAGGGCAGTCCTTGTCACCTGCAGCCTCGTGCGCCGCGGGGGGCATGTTCCATCTTCCAGACGTCGATGCTTGATCCGCCCTGGCGGGCCACCGTCGTGAGCCCGTACCGGACGCTGCGGTCCATCAGCTGGATGATCGTCTGGTCGTAAGGATGGTCGTAGGTGTGGCCAGCCTTGCTGAGCACCACGACGGAGACCAGGCCGCAGCGGATCTGGTCCGCTATCCACAGTCTCTGCTGCGACGTGGGCCTGAAGATTCCTATCCAGGAGGGCGGGGGAATCCCCGGCAGGTAGTACCGCTCTACCCGGGCTGCGCCATCAGACAGGACGAAGGTGCCGCTGTGGTAGCTCCGTCCGATGGCTGTCACGACCTTGCTGGTTACGGCGATCTCCGGGCCGCGAAACTGGACCTGTTCGAGGTTCCCCGACACGAGCACGGCAGCGACGAGCACGACGATTGCCGTGATCGCGACCTGCTGTGCCCATGCCTTGCGTCGCGCCAGCCACGCCCTTCCCGCGCTCAGCGCGTACCCGGCGCCAAGAGCGGCGAAGGGTAGTCCGTAGCCAATGTTCTTGTCCAGAGAAGTCAGCTGGTGGATGCGGGCCTGATCGATGGGAGCAAGCAGGCCGGCCAGCACAAGCAGGCCGAGCAAAAGGGTCACAGCCAGCGGTCTTTTCGTGACGATGCTCACCGCGACGCCGAGCAGGGCGGGCAGCACCAGCAGGCCGGTCATGAATAGCGCGCGCTGCAGCACGCCCGTTGCCGCGCTTGGCGTAGTCCAGTGAATCGACCGGAAGACGGTGGTGGCGAAGATGCCATTCGCGTAGTCTTTTCCGCCGAGCATCAGGCAGCCGAACTCAATCACGACCACCGTCGCTGTCAGGGAGGCTGTCCGGCCGATAGCCCGCCACTCTCCCCGTTCCCAGCCGTGCAGGAGGACAGTGCCGAGGATGACCGGATCCCAGGCGAGCGTCGCGTACTTGGTGGCATTGGCCGCCACGAGCGCGACCGCGCAGCCCGGCAGCCAGCCGAAGCCACCCGCGCGGATCCGGACTGCCGCCCAGGCCGAGAGCACGAGGAGAAAGAGGGATGGCGGTCCGAACGTGGCAAACGCGCCGTAATGTACGGTGAGCCCGCAGACCGCGAACAGCAGCGCGCTAAGAACGCCAGCGAGCCGGCCGAAGAGCTGATCGCCGATCAGGTAGACGAGCACCGTGGTCGCCAGCATGGCAACCAAGGACACCGCCCGAGCCGCGGCCAGGCCGCCGACCGAGTCGGCTGCGGCGGCGAGCGGGGGGTAAAGCACAGGAGCGCCGGAGAACCAGCTGGGAAAGTCCGGGATGGCGGCATGGTGCAGCCAGTGCGCCCACTCCGCGTGACCTGCCTCTATGTACAGGGCCTCATCGGTGAACGGCGCCGTGCGCCATAGCCACGGCAATGTCAGCACGATCTGGGCGATCAGGATTGACCACAACGGCCAGGAGGCAGGGAGCTTCTCCCTGACGCTGGCGCCGAACAGCCTGGGCACGCCGTACTCGGGGCGCAGCGACGAGACCGGCGCCTGTGCGGCCTCGCGCATGGGTGTCAGCCCTTCCGAGGTATCCGCGTGCCGACCCGAGGGTTGTCGGGCCCCGGCACGCGCTCGCACCTGCCTGCCATCTGACGCACGGCGTGATTGATTTGCACGGCCTGCACCATCCCGATATTCGGAATAGCCTAATCGGGAGATATCATACTCAGGATATTTCATAAGGTCGTCGTGTTTCATCCGGTCTGGTTCTGTCTCGTGGATGTGTCTGAGACCACAGCCAAGCCCGCGGAGCCTGTGGTCGAACCTAACAGGGGTGACAAGCCGCCCGACGGCGGCGTCGATCCGGCGGATGGTCTTCTCGACCGAGTGCCCCGGCGGGCTGGCTCCCGGGTGACATCTTGCCCTGCCGGGCTGCCGTCACCGAAGTCGCCTGGCGCGAAGCGGGCCGGCGTCGGTCGCGGAATGCGCGGTGACCCGGGCGTGTTGAAGTTAGGTCCGTATCGTGCGGCAGCGCAACATGACCCCGCGGAGCCCAGTGCACCGCACGACCGCAGGAAATTGTCAGTGCGCCCAGATACGATTAACGGCGCGCCTTCTAGGCCAGCGAACTCCCCGTTCTCACCGCCAGGAAAGAGAACAACAGACCAGGAGAAACAGAGCGCACAGTGGCAGAACGACTGGTAGTCCGCGGTGCCCGCGAGCACAACCTCAAGGATGTCTCGCTGGACTTGCCCAGGGACGCCATGATCGTCTTCACCGGGCTGTCCGGCTCAGGCAAGTCCAGCCTGGCGTTCGACACGATCTTCGCCGAGGGCCAGCGCCGCTATGTTGAGTCGCTGTCGGCTTACGCCAGGCAGTTCCTCGGCCAGATGGACAAGCCCGATGTGGACTTTATCGACGGACTGTCCCCGGCTGTGTCCATCGACCAGAAGGCCGCGAGCCGCAACCCGCGGTCTACCGTCGGCACGGTCACCGAGGTCTACGACTACCTGCGCCTGCTGTTCGCGAGGATCGGCAAGCCGCACTGCCCGGTATGCGGCCGCCCGATCGCCAGGCAGACGCCGCAGCAGATCGTCGACCGGGTACTGGAATTCGACGAGGACACCAGGTTCCAGGTGCTCGCCCCGGTCATTCGGGGCCGCAAGGGCGAGTACACCGAGCTGCTCCGCGATCTGCAGACGAAGGGCTACTCGCGCGCCCGGGTGGACGGCGTGACGGTCAGGCTCGACGACGCGACCACGGGATCGGGCAAGCTGCCGGTGCTGAAGAAGTACGAGAAGCACACCATCGAGGTGATCGTCGACCGGCTCGCGGTGAAGGAATCGGCCCGGCGGCGGCTGACCGACTCGGTGGAGACCGCGCTCGGCCTGTCCGGCGGCGTCGTGGTGCTCGACTTCGTCGACCTGCCGGAGGACGACCCCAACCGGCAGCGGATGTACTCCGAGCACCTGGCTTGCCTCTACGACGACCTGTCCTTCGAGGAGCTTGAGCCGCGGTCGTTCTCGTTCAACTCACCCTGGGGAGCCTGCCCGGACTGCACCGGGCTGGGCACCAGGATGGAGGTCGACCCCGAGCTGGTCGTCTCCGACCCGGACCTGTCGCTCGCCGAGGGCGCGATCGGCGTCTGGAGCGGTGGTCACGTCAGCGACTACTTCCTCAGGCTGATGGAGGCGCTGGGCACCTCGCTCGGGTTCAGCGTCGATACGCCATGGGGCAAGCTGCCGTCCGCCGCGCAGAAGGCGCTGCTGCACGGCTACGGCGACCAGGTGCACGTCAGGTACAAGAACAGGTACGGCAGGGAACGGTCGTACTACACGAACTTCGAGGGAGCGATCCCGTACATCTCACGGCGGCACTCCGAGGCCGAGAGCGACTCGAGCCGGGAGCGGTTCGCCGGCTTCATGCGCCAGGTGCCCTGCCCGTCCTGCAACGGGACCAGGCTGAAGCCACTCACCCTGTCGGTCACCATGGACGGCCGGTCTATCGCCGCGTACTGCGCACAGCCGATCGGCGAGCTGACCAAGCAGCTGCGCATCCTGGAGCTTTCCGAGCGCGACCAGCAGATCGCTGGCCGAGTGCTGAAGGAGATCAACGCCAGGCTCGGATTCCTGCTCGATGTGGGACTGGACTACCTCACGCTTGACCGGGCCTCGGCCACGCTGGCCGGCGGCGAGGCGCAGCGGATCCGGCTGGCGACCCAGATCGGCTCGGGCCTGGTCGGCGTGCTCTACGTGCTGGACGAGCCGTCCATCGGGCTGCACCAGCGGGATAACCACCGGCTGCTCGAGACGCTGCTGCGCCTCCGCGACCTCGGCAACACGCTGATCGTGGTCGAGCACGACGAGGACACGATCAGGGCCGCCGACTGGGTCGTGGACATCGGCCCTCGGGCGGGCGAGCACGGCGGCCAGATCGTGGTCTCCGGCCCGCTGGAGGAGCTGCTGGCCAGCGAGGAGTCGCTGACCGGCGCGTACCTGACCGGCCGCGAGTCGATCCCGGTTCCGGCCAGGCGCCGGAAGGTCTCCCGCAGCAAGGAAGTCGTGGTCAAGGGCGCGACCGAGCACAACCTGCAGGGCGTGGACGTCGCGTTCCCGCTCGGTACCTTCATCGCGGTCACCGGCGTGTCGGGTTCGGGGAAGTCGACCCTGGTCAACGACATCCTGTATGCGGCACTGGCCAAGGAACTGCACGGGACCCGGATCGTGCCCGGCCGGCACGCCAAGGTCACCGGGATGCACCAGCTGGACAAGGTCGTGCACGTCGACCAGGGTCCGATCGGCCGGACGCCGCGGTCCAACCCGGCGACCTACACGGGCGTGTTCGACCACGTCCGCCGGCTGTTCGCGCAGACCACCGAGGCCAAGATCCGCGGTTACCAGCCGGGCCGGTTCTCGTTCAACATCAAGGGCGGCCGGTGCGAGGCCTGCGCGGGTGACGGCACGATCAAGATCGAGATGCAGTTCCTGCCCGACGTGTACGTGCCGTGCGAGATCTGCCACGGCGCCAGGTACAACACCGACACCCTCCAGGTGCACTACAAGGGCAAGACCATCGCGGACGTGCTGAATATGCCGATCGAGGAGGCCGCGGAGTTCTTCGAGCCGGTGCCCGCCATTCACCGGCACCTGAAGACGCTGGTGGACGTGGGTCTCGGGTACGTCAGGCTCGGCCAGCCGGCCCCGACGCTGTCCGGCGGCGAGGCGCAGCGGGTCAAGCTCTCCTCCGAACTGCAGCGGCGGTCGACCGGGCGGACGATCTACGTGCTCGACGAGCCGACGACCGGGCTGCACTTCGATGACATCCGCAAGCTGCTCGGCGTGCTCGGCAGGCTGGTCGACGGCGGCAACACGGTGATCGTGATCGAGCACAACCTGGACGTGATCAAGACAGCGGACTGGGTGATCGATCTCGGGCCGGAGGGCGGGTCACGCGGCGGGAAGGTCGTCGCGACCGGGACGCCGGAGAGGGTCGCCAAGATCGAGGCGAGCTACACGGGGCAGTTCCTCGGGAAGGTTCTGAGCGGGGGCCGCCAGACGTAGAGCCAGTCCCGGTCCGCTGCAGGAGGCATCGGACCGGGCTGACTCCACCTCAGACGGCTCGTCAGCTGAGGGGCTGGCCGGCGTAGATCAGGCTGGCATAGCTCAGACGGCCTTCGCAAGTGACGAAGCTGCCGGACGCGACGATTGGGTCTGGGCCGCCGGGATCGGCGTTGGAGACCGTGACGGACAGGTTGCCGGGGAGCGTGACTCGCCAGGCCGTGGGGACTATCCAGTGCGGGCGGCACAGCGTTCCGGCCGGGCTGTTGGGGGCGATGCGGTATACCGCGGCGAGCCAGATCGCTCCGGCTAGCTCGGCGGGTGGCTGGGGGATGACGTTCGGGGACGGGGCATTGTCGGGGATGGGAGCGGCGTTCGGGCCGAGGGTCACGGCGGCGGGGAGGCGGCTGCGGAAAGCGTTGGTGACCGGGCGGCCGGTGGCGCCGATGCCCTGGATCCGAATCAGGCCGGACAGGGTGCACGGAGCGCGTCCGATGTCGCGGATGACGACGGCGCCGAAGTCGCTGCCCCTGATGGCGGCGGCGCTGCGGTAGGTCGCTCTGAGCTGGGGTGCCGCACACGCGGGGGCCGGGCGGGCGGCGACGACGACGACAACCTGGGGGCCGTTGCGCAGGCGGGAGCGGCTGCCTGGCGGGAGGGCCTGGAAGATCACCGTGCCGAACGGAACCCGGGTGTCGGTCACCACGCCGGCCAGACTGACCCACAGGCCGTGCCGCCTGGCCGTGCCCTCGGCGGCCGCGAGGCTCACGGCGGACCGGATTCGTCCGCCGTCGTAAGCGAAGCGGATGAGCTGGGAGTAATGGCCAGGTTCGACTGGGCAGCTGGACGGATAGAACCGGACCGGCGGCAGGTCGTCGATAAGCGCGGCAAGGCCGTTCGCTGCCGAGCCGGTCAGGACGACCTTCGGCACGCGCGCTAGCCCGGCCGGCGAGTGGCGGACATCGTACTGGCAGATCACGGCGACTATCGGGTCTCGCCTGATCAGCGTGCTTTGACCAGTCGTCTGCACTGCATTCGGCCGACGCCGGGGCGCTCGGGTCGGGCACGGGATCGAGTGGATGAGCGGATCCATCCGCGAGGATGATGATGGATGCACGGATTGATCCGGCGCAGGCGGCGGCTCGGATTTGCTGGCGGCTTCATCGCTGACGTCCTTCATCCGGCCAGGCTGGCGACGATTAGACGTCACGCGCCGCGTCCTGGTTGCCGTGCAGCGGCAGCGCGGTCGTGCAGCTCGGGTGCGTGAGGTGGCCGCCGCGAACGGTCACTCAGAGGTAATCCGCACGGCGCATCACGCCGGTGACTGGCTCGCCGCGCAGGTATCGGCGGACATTCCCGGCGGCCTGCGCGGCTGCCGATAGCAGGACACCGGGCACGATGCCGGAGTTGTGCGGCGACCCGAGCACGTTCGGCAGGTCGAAGAACGGGAAGTCGGTGCGGAACTCCGAGCCCGGCCGGGGCTCGTGCCACCAGGCGTCGATGCCCGCGCAGAACTCCGGGTTCGCGAGCAGGTGCTGGTACAGGGCCTGCTCGTCCACGATGGCGCCCCTGGCCACGTTCACCAGGATGGCGGCCGGCTTCCTCAGCGCCAGTTCCCTGGCGCCGATCAGGCCGCGGGTTCCGTGCGTCAGCGGCACGGAGATGACCAGGACATCCGCGGCGGCGAGCACCTGGTCGAGGTCGGCGAGCGTGCCGACGAAGTCGACTGGCTCGCTGGTCCGACCGGAGGTGTTCACGGCATGGATCCGCGCTCCGAACGCGCGCATCAGCGCCGCCGCCGCCGTGCCGATGCCGCCGAAGCCGAGGACCGCGCAGATCGCGCCGTCCAGCGTCAGCAGCGGATCCGACTGGTTGAACTCACCGCTGGCCAGTGCCGCATGCCGCTGCGGCAGGCGTTTCACCAGGGCCAGCGTCATCGCCATGACATGCTCGGCCATCGGCTTGGCATAAGCGCCGACATTCCCGGCCAGGGCCAGGCGCTCGGGGATCGTCCGGAAGTCGATGCTGTCGGCGCCGGCCGAGAGCAATTGCACGAAGCGCAGTTCCGGTGCCTGCTCGAGCGCTCCGGCCGGCAGCTCCCGGCGCAGGTTCCACCCGATCAGCGCCTCGGCCCGGGCTAGCAGGGCGGGCCGGTCAGGCTCGGGGACCTGGCGCAGGACGGCGACGGTCGCCTCGCCCGCGAGCACGTCGGCGTTTATCCTGGCGTAATCCTCGTCGGCCGGGTAGCTGACGACGACAAGACGATCGCGGGGCATCGGTCCCCTTCCTGGCCTGGGATCGCTCTGGTCGGCCCGTCCAGAGTGCCCCACCCGCGCCGGATGATGACTACCGGCCCGCCGAACGCGGAGGCTGAGCAGGTGAAGGCCGAAGAAGGCGCCGCCGGGTCACCATCGAGCCCGCAGGCGACGATGACCGAAGTCGAGTTCCGGGCACTCCACCAGCACCTGCGCGGCCGGCTGCCCTGGGATTCGGCCGACCGGCGCGGCGCCCTGAACTATCTGACGCCTGCTGACGTGCTGGCCGCGCTCGGCGAGGTGCGCCTGGGCAGGTCCGTGTCGCTGGCGGTGCCGGTCGAGAACCGGATGGCAGCCGACAATCCGCATCCCGCGGTACATCAGATGACGGGCACGGCAGCGACCGCCGACCCGTCCGGGCTGTCGTTCGCGACCGACCGGATCGCCATGAACGTGCACGGTAACGCGGACAGCCACATCGATGCCCTGTGCCACGTCATGTTCGACCGCTCGCTCTACAACGACGTGCCCGCCGACCAGGTCACCGATGCTGGCGCTGAGGCCCTGTCCATCGACGTCGCGCGCGACGGCATCACCGGGCGAGGTGTGCTGCTCGACATCCCCGCGGTCCGCGACACGCCGTGGCTGGAACCCGGAGACTACGTCACGGCCAACGACCTGCTCGCGGCCGAGCAGCGCCAGCACGTGCGGGTCGGCCGCGGAGACCTGCTGTTCGTTCGGGTCGGGCACCGGCGGCGGCGAGACGAGCAGGGCCCATGGGACGCCGCGGCCGCTCGCGCGGGCCTGCACCCCACCGCGCTGCCGCTGCTCGCCGAGCGGCAGATCGCCGTACTCGGCAGCGACGGGAACAGCGACACGGCGTCCAGCACGGTCCAGGGTGTGGAATTCCCTGTCCACGTGCTCGCGATCAACGCGCTCGGCCTGCACCTGCTCGACTACCTGCAGTTCGAGGATCTGCTGTCGTTGTGCCAGGAGAGCAGGCGCTGGGCGTTCCTGTGCGTGATCGCCCCGCTGCGGCTGCCCAGCGGCACCGGCTCCCCGATCAACCCGATCGCGATCATCTGAACCGCCACCTGGGCCACCAGACGGGCGGCAGGCGACCGACATCGAACACGACCTCGGATCCGTCCAGCACCAGTGCATCCAGCACTAGCCCGGCGAGGTTCAGCCGAGGCTCCCGACGCCCTGGCGGCCTGCCGTAACCTCGTGCAATGGAGATTATGACCGGCGCCGGCCCGGCGCGCGCAGACGTCGAGGCCCCGGCAAGACCGGGGCTCCTGGTGGTCCTGACCCACGGCGCCGGTGGCGGCGTCGGCACCAAGGACATTTTCGCCGCCCAGCGGTCCGCGCTGGCGGCGGGCGCCGCCGTCGCCCTGGTCACGCAGCCGTACCGGGTCAGGGGCGCCAGGGCACCCGGCTCACCGGACCGGCAGGACGCGGCGTGGCTGGAGATCATCGGCGCGCTGCGCGGCGACTATCCCGGCCTGCCGCTCGTGCAGGGCGGCCGCAGCAATGGCGCCAGGGTCGCCTGCCGCACCGCGCAGGCGGCCGCGGCGGCCGCCGTCGTAGCGCTCGCCTTCCCGCTGCACCCGCCGGGCCAGGCCGGCCAGCCCGAGCGATCACGCGCGGCGGAGTTGCGGGCGGCTGGCGTGCCCGTCCTGGTCATCAGCGGTGACCGCGATCCGTTCGGGGTACCTGATCCCGCCGATGCGGACCGGCTGGTAGTGCTGCAAGGCGAGACACATGCCCTGTCCCGGCATCCGGAGGCTATCTCGGCGGCGGTCGCGTCATGGCTGCGCGACGTGGCCCAGCGAGCCGGCCTGCCTGCGCGCTGACGGGCAGCCGGAGAAGAGCGGTTCAGATGGTGCGGTGATCCCCCGTGAGGACGTCGTCGGCGGGCTGCGATGGCCGCCGTCGGCGCAGAACGGCCCGACAGTCTTCAGGTCAGGCGGCTGGCGAGGCCGATACCGGCCGGGCAATCGGGGCCGACAGCGGCCGGGTGATCAGGTCGGTGGGTCGATGGGGGGCGATGGCGTCGCCGTCGGGGAGCAGTTCACCGGTGTCCTCGAAGACAACGATGCCATTACAGAGCAGGCTCCAGCCTTGTTCGGGGTGGCTGATGAGGGTCCGAGCCGCTTCGTGGTCCGGGTCGCTAGCGCCCGGGCACGGGGGCGAGTGCGGGCACATCCGTGCGCCTCCTGATCAGTGATGGGGGTGTGGTCATCATCACTATCTAATCTGCCAGTAATCACTCTGTGACGACATGGCACATTGTGATGGTATTCGGACACATTCTTTGTAGCTTTCCTCGTGACTCCCGGTGCCGCGCGGTCCGGCGCTAGCGGGTTACTACCCGTATCAACGCCCAGCCCAGCCCATGGAAGTCCCATGATCCAATATTATTCGTATCGCGGACCGGCTGGTCAGTGCGTGCTGTGCGCTGTCAGCGGTTCCGGCGGCAGGCCGATCTCCTCTGGCCGGGGCGGGATCCCGGTCAGCCGATGCGTCTCGCGCAGCGTCAGCAGGCGTTCTGCCTCGGCGTTCAGCGCATGCACGACCGGGGTCGCCATGGCCTTGCGCTTGAAGATCCGGTCGTCGTAGCCGCGCGGCCCGATCTCGGCTCGTACCGCCGCGTACCCGGAGCGCATCACGTCAGTGAGCGCGCCGTCCAGCGTCTTCGCCAGCCAGTACTGCTCGGCGAGCGGCGCCATCCGAGCCTGAGCCGCCCGAAACTGCTTTTCCGCCGCCTGCGCGTCGGTGAACAGCTCATCGAAATTCACGGCTAGCGCGACATCCGCCAGGTATTTAGCCTGAGCGTCCTCGCTGGCCTGCTTACGTCCCGCACTCACGTCGGCCAGTTTATCGGACCGGGACCGGTGGCGCTCGGAACTAGCCCGGTGCGGCGCCTGCCAGTGCAGAACGCAGTGCGGAATGCCGCGCGGCGGCAGGGCTCACGCGAGGCTGGCCAGCCAGCTCTGGTGCAGGTCGGAGTATTCGCCGCCGCTGGCGAGCAAGTCCGCCGGGGAGCCGTCCTCGATCAGCAGCCCGTGGTCGAGAACCAGGACCCGGTCCGCGATCCGTACCGTGGACAGCCGGTGCGCGATGATCACGGCGGTGCGCCCCGCCAGGACGGTCTGCAGCGCCTGCTGGACGACCCGCTCGCCTGGCAGGTCGAGCAGCGAGGTGGCCTCGTCCAGGATCAGGACGCTCGGCGCGGCCAGGAACGCCCGCGCGAACGAGATGAGCTGCCGCTGGCCGGCGGAGAGCCGCCCGCCTCGCTTGCCGACACCGGTGTCGAAGCCATCGGGCAGCGCAGCGATGAAGCCGCCAGCTCCGACGGCAGTGGCCGCCGCCTCGATCTGCGCCCGGGACGCGCCGGGCCTGCCGAGCCCGATGTTCTCCGCGATGGACGCGCTGAACAGGAAGTTCTCCTGCGTGATCAGGATGACCTCGCGGCGCAGGTCGGTGTCGGCGACGCCGCGCAGGTCGACCCCGTCCAGCAGCACCTGCCCCTCGTCAGGATCGTAGAACCGGGCCAGCAGCCTGGCGATCGTCGTCTTGCCCGCCCCGGTGGCGCCGACCAGGGCCGCCGTCTGCCCGGCCGGGATACTCAGGTCCATCCTCGGCAGCACCACGGAATCCCGGTAGCCGAATCGCACCGAGGACAGCTCCAGCTTCCGGCCGGGACTGGCGCCTGCTGGTCGGTCGGGGAGCGAGACGGGAGTCGGCGGCTCGGGGACCGACGGTGCCTCGTCCAGTACCCCGGATAGCTTCTCCAGCGCCGCGGCGGCCGACTGGAAGGTGCTGTAGAACTGGGACACGTCCTGCAGCGGCTCGAAGAACCGGCGCAGGTAGAGCAGGAACGTGACGAGCGTTCCCACGGGCATCGCGTGGTTGATGACCCGCACGCCGCCGTAGAGCAGGACCGCGCCGACGGCTAGGTTGCCGATCAGCGTGACGCCGGGGAAGTACACCGCGACCAGTCGCATCGACTTCAGCGACGCGTCCGCGTAGCCCTGGTTGAGCTCGCCGAAGATCTCGTCGTTCCGCGGCTCCCTGCGGAAGGCCTGGACCGCGCGGATTCCGTTGAAGGTCTCGACAAATTGAACAATGACCAGCGCGATGGTCTCCCTGGTTCGCCGGTAGGCCACCGCGGACTCCCGCTGGAACCAGGCGCTGAGCCAGGCCAGCGGGATGAACCCGGCCATCACCGCGAGCGCCAGCGGCCAGTCGAGCAGCAGCATCCCGGTGCCGACGAAGAGCAGCGAGAACCCGGCGTTCAGCAGCGAGTCCAGCCCCTCGTCGAAGAGCTCGGACAGCGCGTCCATGTCGGAGACCTGGCGGGAGATCACCTTGCCCGACGTATAGCGCTCGTGGAAGGCGACGGACAGCCACTGGAAGTGATCGAAAACCCGGGCGCGCAGCTCGCGCACCACCTGGCCGCCCATCTTGCCGAGCATCGAGATGAACGTCGCCGTCGCCGTCGCCTGGACGGCGATCGCGAGGCAGAATCCGCCGACCACGACGATGATCGGCACCGGATTGTGGGTGCTGATCAGCGCGGGCAGCTTGTTCACGCCGATCCCGATCAGCCAGGGACCGGCGAGCCCGGCGAGGTTGGCGGCCAGGATCAGCAGGCCGATCATGATCACCAGCCGGCGGTGCGGCCGGAGCAGGTCGGCGAGGAGCGCGCGACTGCGCCGGCGGAGCAGCAGCGACAGGCCCTTGGAGACCTCGTCGGCTTCCTCGGTGCCGATCCCGCGCCACGGCTGGGCCGCTGGCTGGCTCATCGCATGGCCCTGGTCTCGGCGTCCGTGCTCATCAGGAACTGGTAATGGCCGTTGGTCTCGAGCAGCTCGTGGTGGGTGCCGACGGCGGTGATCTCGCCGTGGTCCAGCACCGCCACCCGGTCGGCCAGCGCGACCGTCGACGGGCGGTGCGCGACCACCAGCGCGGTCGAGCTGGCGAGCAGCTGGCCGAGCGCGGCGGTCACCATGGCCTCGGTGTGCACGTCGAGCGCGGACAGCGGGTCGTCCATCACCAGCACGGACGGCCCGGCCAGGATGGCCCGCGCGAGCGCGATCCGCTGCCGCTGACCGCCGGACAGCGACATGCCCTGCTCGCCGATCCTGGTGTCCAGACCCCACGGCAGGTCGTCGACGAAACCGGCCTGAGCGGCGGCCAGCGCGGCCCGGATCGCCTCGTCGGAAGCGTCGGGCATGCCCAGGGCGACGTTCTCCCTGACGCTGACCGAGAACAGCGTCGGGTCCTCGAACGCGCAGGCGACGAGCGTGCGCAGCGCGGTGAGCGGCAGCTGGGTGATGTCCGTGCCGTCCAGCGTGATCGATCCGCCGGTCGCGTCGGCGAGCCTGGCGATCAGGTACAGCAGGGTGGTCTTGCCCGTGCCGGTCCCGCCGACGAGCGCGACGGTCTCGCCGGGGGACAGCTCGAGGCAGACGTCCCGCAGGATCGGGCTTGCCGCTCCCGGGTACCTGAACTCGACATGGTCAAGGACGAGCCGGCCGGATTGCTGGCCCGGCTGCCGCGGCTGCGGCACCACCGGAGCCGCAAGGGCGGTCCGGGGCGCGGGGCCCGCGATCGTGGGCGCCGTATCGAGGATCTCGTAGACGCGCTGCGCGGCGGTCGCCCCTTCCTGGCCGAGGGCGAGGATGTAGCCCATCGCCTCGATCGGCCAGACGAGCTGCAGCACCAGCGCGACGAACGCGACGAGGCCGCCGATAGTCAGGCCGCCGCCGCTGACCGCAAGCGCTCCGATCAGCAGGATCGCGGCGATCGTGACGTTCGGCACCAGGTCGAGGCTGGCCCAGAACGCGCCGCGGAGGCGCGCCTTGGCGACCTGAGTCTCGTAGACGGTCAGCGACAGGCTGGAGTGGGCGGCGGCGGCGTGCTGGCGGCGGCCCAGTGCCTTGAGCACGCGGATGCCGCCGGCGGCCTCTTCCACGTAGGTGGCCAGGTCGTCCTGCTGGTCCTGAACCCGGCGGGACAGCACGCCGTAGCGCCGCTCGAACCGCAGGCACAATGCTGTCACCGGCGCGAACACCGCGGCGGTCAGCAGCCCGAGCAGCAGGTTGAGCCTGATCAGCAGTACGACGATGACGGCGAAGCTGGCCAGGCTGGTGATCATGAAGACGATGCCGAAGCCGACGAACCGCCGGATGGCCGACAGGTCGGTCGTTGCCCTGGAGAGCAGCTGACCCGACTGCCAGGCGTCGTGGAACTCCGGCTCCAGCCGCTGCAGGTGCTGGTAGATGTCGTCCCGCATCGACTGCTCGAGTCCGGCCACCGCAGTCGATTGTGCCCACCGCCTGATCAGGTTCAGCACGACCTCGGCAATGCCGAGCGCAATGGCGGCCACGCCGATCGGGATGAGCAGTCCGTAGCCGTGCGAGCCCGCCTGCTGGCCCGACGAGGCGGCGATCGGGCCGTCGATGGCGGCCTTGGTGAGCAGCGGGATGACGATCTCGGTGCCGGAGCCGAGCAGGGCCGCGAGGAGCATGACGAGGATCTGGCCGTAGTAGGGGCGCAGGTACTCTCGGACCCGCCAGAGCGCCTTGCGCGGAGTCTGTGCTGGTGGCGGGGCTGGAGTGGCGGAAGGTGCGGCTTTTCCTGGCCGGATGCCCGCCGAGGTCTGCGCATCCGTAGTAGCCACCGCCGGATGCTAACCGCATGGCGCGTTCACTGTCACTTTGTTTTCCGCTCTCCCGCGGGTGGCGAAGGAAGCGGTGTTTCTGGCAATCTGGCCAGGCGCGTCGTTTCTGGTCCGGGGGCTGCGGCGTGGTCAGGGAGGTACCCATGGAACTTGGCCATTCCTGGCACAGGCCTGTGCCGCTGGCTGCTCCTGTTCTCGCGGAGACCGATGCCCCGGTGGCCTTTTACGACGGCATTCGAGCGATCATCGGGATTGCAGCGCAGTTCACCCGCGCAACCTGGAACGCGCCCACGACCTGCCCGGAATGGCAAGCCGCCGACCTCGCCGGACACCTGCGGTGCGTGGTCGACGACTACCACGAGTACCTGGACGACGCGCCGGTGAGCCGGCTGGCCAGGCTGATGGCCACCGGCGCTCATCCGCAGTCCATCGCGCGGAAGCTGGCCAGGCAGAATGCCGCGGAGCTGGCGGCCCTGCCCGAAGTGCCGCCAGCAGAGCACATCGTCGCCTTCGCCAGGTCGGCGACCCGGTACGCGGCCCGGCTCGGCCCGCTGCTCCGGCTGCCGCATCACAGCTACCGCGGCCGGGTGATCTCCGTCGCCGGAATGGCCGCAGCTGCCTGCGTGGAATGGCATCTGCATGCGTGGGACCTGGCCGGCGCACTCGGCATCAGCTACCGGCCCGCCGATCCCGGGGCCGTGCTCGCGGCGTGGCTGGCCGGCGTTCCGCAGCTGCCGCTGTGTCCGGACATGGATCCGTGGCTGGCGGTCCTGCGCTCGTCCGGCCGGCTGCCCGGCTAGCCGGACAGCCGAGCCAGCTGCGCGGTCCGCCCGCCGCACTGCGATGATGGCGAGCAGGATGAAAAGGGGGCTGATCGCACATGTCGTTCGACGTGTCCAGGATCAGGGACGCTTATCCGGCCCTGACCGACGGCTACGCCTATCTGGACGGAGCGGCCGGAACCCAGGTCCCGTCCGCGGTGATCAGCGCGATCAGCGAGGCCTACGCCGCGGGTCTCGGCAACGCGGGCGGAGCGTTCCCGGCCAGCGCGCGGGCGGTCGTGATCACCGACGGCTTCCGGCAGGCGGTGGCTGACCTGGTCGGGGGCGAGCCGGCCGGCGTGGTACTCGGCCCGAATATGACGACCCTTACCTACCGGCTGGCGGCTGCCCTGGCCGGCACCTGGCAGGCCGGCGACGAGGTGATCGTGTCGAGGCTCGACCACGACGCGAACGTCAGGCCGTGGGCGCAGGCCGCGGCCAGGGTCGGCGTCGTCGTGCGCTGGGCCGAGGTCGACGCCGCCACCGGAGAACTTCCAGCCGACCAGTACGCGGGCCTGCTGACGGATCGCACCAGGCTGGTGGCGGTCACCGCGGCGAGCAACGTGATCGGCACCCGGCCGGATGTTCCCGCGATCACCAAGCTGGCCCGGTCCGCAGGTGCGCTGAGCTATGTCGACGGCGTGCACGCCACGCCGCACGGCCCGGTGGACGTCCGGGCACTGGGGGCCGACTTCTACGCGACCAGCGCCTACAAGTGGTCCGGGCCGCACATCGGCGCGGTCATCGCGAGCCCGGCCCTGCTCGAGTCGCTGCGGCCGGACAAGCTGATCCCCGCTCCGGACACGGTGCCTGAGCGGTTCGAGCACGGCACGCCCCCGTTCGCCGACCTGGCCGGGGTGACGGCGGCGGTCGACCACCTGGCCGGGCTGGACGGTGCGGCTGCGGGCAGCAGGCGGGAGCGGATCGCGGCCTCGATGGCAGCGGCCGAGCGGCACGAGCAGCAGCTCTTCGCGGTCCTGCTCGGCGGCCTGGACGCGATGCGGCACGTCACGACATACGGCAAGGCAGCCAGGCGGACGGCGACCGCGTTCTTCAATGTGGCCGGCCACAGCCCGCAGCGGGTCGCCGAGCACCTGGCGAGCCGCAGGATCAACGTCTGGAACGGCGACAATTACGCGTGGGAGCTCACCGGAGTGCTCGGCATCAGGGACTCAGGGAGCGCGGTCCGGGCCGGCCTCGTGCACTACAACGACGAGTCAGATGTCACCAGGCTGCTTGAGGCCGTTGCCGAACTCGGCTGAGTTCGGCGCCGGTAAGGACATCGCGTACCGGTAGACGCGCGAGTCGCGCTGCTCGAAGCCAAGCCGCTCGTAGAGCCTGCCCGCAGCCACCCTCGACGGTCTAGTGGTCAGGTCGATGGTCCTGGCACCAGCCTGCCTGGCGATGGCGATCGCCTCGACGGTGAGCGCCTCGCCGACCCGCTTGCCGCCGAACTGCCTACCGCGGGCTGACTCGTCGACGACCACGTCCTCGATCCAGGCCCTGGTTCCGGTCGGGATCGGGAAGATGACCACCGTGAGGGTTCCGACGATCGCGCCGCCAGCGCGGGCGATCAGGACCGTGCTGGCCTGACCAGACACGATGGCTCTCAGCGCGCTCGCGTCCAGCGGCGGCGCTGAACTAGAGAGCTGGGGAAGCAGCCTGCCGAAGGCCTCGACCACCTCGTTCGTGACTTCGTGCAGCACCGCGACGTCGACATCCACCGGCGCAATCTACCGGGTCGGCGCGGGCCGCGGCGGCCAGACCCGCCGTCGTCGGCCGGTGATTACCCGAGGCCGGCTAGCCGCAGCACGGCCGCTGTGCCGGCCGCGACGATGATGACGACCAGGAACGGGGCCCGGAGCAGCAGCGCGATGACCGCGGCCGCCAGCCCCGCCAGCCGGGCCGGATCGAGCACCAGCGCGGACCCCTTCGCGGCGGCCTGGACCGCGACCAGGGCCGCCAGCAGCGCAACCGGAACGAGCTCGGCGAACCGCCGCAGCCGGACGTTGCTGAGCAGGCGCTCGGGAACGGTCAGCCCGGCCAGCTTCAGCAGGTAGCAGCCGGCCGCGGTGGCCAGCACTGCTATCCACGGACCGCTCATGACGCGCTGCCCGGGCGGCTGGCGAGGGTGGCGGCGAGTGCCGCGAGCGCGGCCAGGATGATGGGAGCGCCCGGGGGCAGCAGTGGCGTGGTCGCCAGGGCGATCGCCGCCCCGAGGATGGCCACGCCTCGTTCGGTGCCGCCCGCGGACAGCCGCGGCCAGATCAGCGCCAGGAACGCGGCAGGCCCGATGACGTCGAGGCCGAACGACTGGGGCGAGCCGATGCTGCCCGCGCTGATCGCGCCGGCCAGCGTCGCCGCATTCCAGGTCAGGTACAGGCTCGCGAAGGTAGCGCCGAATCCGGCCCGGGCCGCCGCCCGGTCGGGCTGAGCCAGGGCCAGCGCCGTCGACTCGTCGGTGACGCCTTGGGCGGCCAGCAGCCGCGACAGGCCCCGCACCTGGAGCAAGTTGGCTAGTCGCAGGCTGTACAGCGTGTTCCGGCTGCCGAGCAGGATGGCCCCGACGGACCCGGCCAGCAGGCTGCCGCCCGCGGCGATCGTGCCGGCCAGCGCGAACTGAGAGGCGCCGGTGTAGGCGAGCAGGCTGAGGACGCAGGTCTGCCAGACGCTCAGCCCGGCGCTGACGGCGGCCGCGCCGAACGCCAGCCCGGAGAGCCCGACGGCCAGGCCGAGCAGGAGGCCGTCCCGCACCGGCCGGGCCACGGCCGGGGAACCGGGATGATGGGATCCCTGGCGCCGGGTACTCCGGCGCTCCGGGTCCGGCTGCTCAACGACGCGATCGGCCATGCGACGAGACTATGCGGCAGATGCCAAAGAACCGTACGGGTCGCAATGGAGAGGATATAAAGGGCTTATGGTGGGGAAAGCTCTGGTGCTGGGCGGCGGGGGAGTCACCGGGATCGCCTGGGAGATCGGGATCCTCGCCGGGCTGGCCGACCGGGGCATCGACCTGACCGACGCGGACATCGTGATCGGCACGTCGGCGGGCTCCGTGGTCGGTGTCGACGTGCGGTCAGGTACGTCCATGGCCGCCC
>WNGK01008027.1_pt1 | contig 22516 bp, 16 predicted proteins | sample 5400601 | NCBI WGS metagenome assembly WNGK01 (sample SAMN13153376, study PRJNA577476) | soil metagenome | isolation source: 60 cm soil or saprolite under Garry oak tree replicate 1 | place: USA:California | collected 2016-06-15
ACGACGTATGAAAATGGGCTGGCAACGGCGCACGATAATGTCGCGATTCACATTGGCAATACAGACATCTACGCCGATTACGCACAATACAATTCCACCACGCACGACGTGGAGTTGAGAGGCCACGTGCGAATCTATCGTGATGCGAGCCTCTACGTCACAGACAGCGGCGTTTACAACACCGAAACAAAAAAGATCCGGGCAATAAGTGGCCGCACCGAGTCGCAACCTTATTTTCTCGGGGGCCAGACTGTGAGCTCAATTTCCGAGAATGGGTATCTGATACGAGACGGCACTTTTACCACGCACGATTCGGCGAAGCCTGATTTCCACCTTCACGCGCGAAAGATCCGTATTTACGAGAAGGACCGCGTGATCATGCAGTACGTGACGGCATACATCGGAAACGTGCCGGTTTTTTGGTGGCCGTACCTGTACCAGTCACTCAACGAGGCGTTCAGTTTTACGGTTTCACCGGCGTACTTGAGTTCATGGGGACCGTCGCTCCTCACTCAGGTGACATTCCCAATCACAGACGATATCAAAGGGCGCGTCCGGCTCGATTACTTTGGCCGTCGCGGGCCCGCCATCGGCTTCGATCCCGTTATTGATTATGGGAAGGACGAGAACAGTCAGGCGAGGGTAAAGACCTTTTACATTCAGGATCAAAACCCGAACCTGAATCAAACGGCCGTGCCGCGGAAAGGTGTTCCTACCGGGCGATACCGGCTGAGCCTGGAAGACCGGACCAACTTTACTGATGACATCTACGGTATCGCGAACACAACGAAGCTAAGCGACCAGTACGTGATGCAGGACTTTTACCAGGGCGAGTTTCGGATCGATCCTGTTCCGGACAATGTAGTCGCATTAACGAAAGCGAATCCTTTTTTCACCATCACGGGCATCGAGCGTTTCCAGGCGAACGAGTTTTTCTCTACAACAGAACGTTCGCCGGAAGTGGTATTGGACATTAAGCGCCACGCACTTTTCGGAGGACCTATTTTTTACGAGGGCGAGAGCGGCTTTGCTAATTTGCGGCTACAATTCCCTCAGGGTGCAGGTTTTGAGAACTACGGCACGGATCGCTTCGACACCTTCCATCAACTAACTTATCCAAACACATACTTTGGATGGCTTTCGGTTGTACCACGGGTTGGCTTTCGCGGTACCTATTATGGCAAGACATGGGACTTGGGGTCGACAACCTTTGTGCCGCCATCAAATCCACTCGTGCCTGACTTTATTCTCCCGCCGCCAACTTTGGCTAACCCAGTTCAGTTCGATGGAGACACATTTCGCACGGTTTTTAACACCGGTGCAGAAGCTTCGTTCAAGATCTCGCGTACCTGGGAGAATGTTCAAAGCCGCGCGTTTGGGTTGGATGGACTCATGCACGTTATTCAACCATTCACCAACTTTTCGTACGTGGATGAGAACGGAGCTAATCCGACGGCAATTTTGGGGTTCGATCGGTATCAACCTTCGACCCAGCTCCGGGCGATTGATTTCCCGCAGTTTACGACCATCGACTCGATCGATAATTGGACGGTGTGGCGGGTGGGCGTTCGCAACCGGCTGGAAACGCGGCGCGATGACAAAACGATGACGTGGTTTGAGCTCGACAGCTTCTTTGATGTGAACTTCGACAACCCCTACGACCGTACCGACTACTCAAATTTCTTTAACAACATTCGGTTTACACCTCTCCCGTGGGTCTCGCTTTCAGTCAATTCACAGGTGCCGGCTTTCTCGAAGGGCTTTACCGAAGTGAATACGCTCGCGAGCGTGCAACCGCTAGCCAATCTGCAATTGAGCGTCGGGCATCGCTATTTGAATGACAATCCTTTCTTTCTCAACAGCAGCCTGTTTCTCGTTGGTGGATATTATCGAATCGACGATAACTGGGGTATTGGAGCCCAGGAGCAATATGAAGCCACAACAAGCACGCTCGAGGAACAACGCTACTCCATTTACCGGGACCTCTCCAGCTGGGTGGCCTCCTTCGGCGGCGTCATACGCGACAATAAAGGAGTGAAGGAGTATGGCATTCTGTTTACCGTAACGCTGAAGGCATTCCCGAAGTTTGGATTCGATTTGAACTTTGACCCTACGTCCTCAGGAGAATGAACCAAATTGCGCGAATAATCTCGAGGCCGCAGGATGCGGTGGCCCACTTGTGCTGCTGCTGATTCGCGCAGCATTCTCCAATCATGGATCTTGCAATCATCGGCTCCGGCTACGTTGGCCTCGTGACCGGCGCCTGTTTCGCCGATGTTGGCCATAATGTCATTTGCGTAGATAACGACGCGGAAAAAATCAAACAACTGCAATCCGGTGAAGTGCCGATCTATGAGCCGGGACTTGAGGAAATAATTCATCGGAATGTCTCGGCGCGACGGCTGCGTTTCACCGGCAGTATTCAGGATGGAGTGGACGACTCACAAATTATCTTTATCGCCGTTCCGACTCCACAGCTGCCAGATGGCGATGTCGATCTCAGTTTTCTGGAGAAAGTTGCGCGGGAAATCGCAGGCGTGTTGACCGGTTATCGCGTGATTGTTGACAAGAGCACAGTGCCAGTGAAAACGGGCGAAAAAGTGGCGGAATCAATCAAAAGATATAACCGCCACGGCGCGAACTTCGATGTGGTCAGTAATCCGGAATTTCTGCGCGAAGGCTGTGCGGTAGCCGACCTGATGCATCCAGATCGCATTGTGATCGGAGCGCAAAGCGAACACGCCATCGATCTCATGAAAAAAGTTTATGAGCCATTCATGGCGCCGATACTGGTGACTGATATTAACAGCGCCGAGATCATCAAACATTGCGCGAACTCATTTCTGGCCCTGAAAATTTCCTATATCAACGCGGTCTCGGCGATTTGCGAGGCGAGCGGCGCCGATGTCGAAAAAGTCGCTGACGGAATTGGAATGGATCATCGGATCGGGCGCGATTTTCTTAAGGCGGGAATTGGATACGGCGGTTCCTGTTTTCCCAAAGACATCGCTGCGTTCATTACGATCAGCGAGCGACTTGGCACTCCGTTCAATCTGCTTGAGGAAGTGCAACGCATAAACAATGCTCAAAAAGAGCGTTTTCTGAAGACGATCCGGGAAACGCTGTGGGTGTTGCGGGAAAAGCGGATTGCAGTCTGGGGCCTCACATTCAAACCGGACACAGACGACGTTCGTTCGTCTGTGGCAATCGAGCTGGTGACAAACCTGCTGCGCGAAGGAGCGCACGTGGTTGCCTACGACCCGAAAGGAATGCAAAAAGCACGCGCTATAAAAGCGATCGCGGACACAGAATTTGCTTCGTCGGCTCTCGAAGCGGTGAGCGATGCCGAAGCGCTGATTATCACGACGGAATGGAATGAATTTGCCAACGTGGACCTCGCGGTGGTGAAAGAAAAAATGAGGACGCCGATTGTGTTCGATGGGCGAAACCTGCTTGACCCTGAAACGATGAGGCGATTGGGATTCCATTATCATTCGATCGGGCGCGCGAGGGTGAAGCCGCAGTAACTGCAGGAAATATGGCGCAGCTCTCTGCTCGCCAAATCGCATTGACCGCCCTGCGGCTGTGGCGGGAAGAGAAACGCTTCGCCGATTCCATCATCTCAGAGCTTCTTGCGGAGACCGTGCTTAAGCCTTCCGATCGCGCATTCGCGCTGGAGTTGTTTTACGGCGTCCTGCGCAATCTGACCTTGTTAGATTTTTGGATCCGTCGCCTGCGCGCTTCCCGCGTTGAGAGCGATCTTCGCGACATTCTGCGACTCGGCTTATATCAACTTCTCTTTCTCGAAACTGCCGAACACGCAGCGGTCCATGAAACCGTATCGCTCGCGTCGAAAAAGCAGCGAACGATCATCAATGCCATGCTTCGTGCTGCAACCCGGCGGAGGAGCGAGTTGCTCCCACGCGCCGAAGCGCAGCCCTTGTTCGTTCGAACGTCGCATCCGCAATTTCTAGTCGAGCGCTGGCAACAGCACTTTGGAGCCGAGCACGCGCAAGAGCTGTGTGAATGGAACAATCTTCCTGCGCCAGTTTATGCGCGCATCAATTTGTTGAGAATCGATCGAACAGAATTCCTCCGGACTTATCCCGAATCGCGCCTTGTCCCTGACAACCCGAACTTCGTGAAAGTCAATTCGTTACCCTCCGACGCTTTGGAACGGGGTCATTGTTACGTTCAGGACCCGAGCACCACGATTGCCTGCCAGTTGCTAGACCCAAAACCCGGAGAAAGAATCCTCGATGCGTGCGCAGCGCCGGGCGGGAAAACCGCACTTATCGCGGAACAAGTCAAAAACCGAGCATTCATTGCGGCGTGCGATCGCGAGCAGCGTCGCGTTCGGGCAATGCGTGCTAACTTGCAACGACTCGGTGCTCAGATTGCATTGGTTGAGCAGTGCGATTGGACAAGACAATCGCGATCAATTTTTCAATCGGCTAATGGCGGGTTTGATCGCGTGTTAGTTGACGCTCCATGCAGCAACACAGGCGTGATGCGCCGCCGTGTCGATGTGCGTTGGAGATTAACCCCGGCGGACTTCGGACGCATGCAAGAGCGGCAGATCGCGATCATCCGCGCTGTGCTTCGGTGGTTGAAGCCAGGCGGTGTCGTTGTTTACAGCACATGCAGCCTTGAGCCAGAAGAGAATGAAGAGGTCGTTCGTCGCATCGTCGCTGAAACGCCAGCCCTGCGCTTGGAAGCGCAAAAACATTCCCTGCCCTTTCGCGACGGTTTTGATGGCGCATTCGCGGCGAAACTTGTTCGAAGCACGTAATGCTGTAGCCGCCGCTCTGTGAGCGACGCGCCGGGTATCTGTAAAGCAGGTCAGCGCCGCGCTTCCCACAGGGAAGCGGCTACAGTTGCATCCGGCCGGGCTGGTGGAATGATAAGCGCCTATGCACGACGACCGGTTCGACAAACTCGCAAAACTCCTGGTGGAATACTCCATCCGTCTCAAGCGCAATGAAACGGTCCTGATTGAAGCATTCGATATTCCTGACGAAATGACCGTCGCGCTGATACGCGCCGTGCGGAAAGCGGGCGGGGTGCCGTTTGCGCTGACTTATCAAACCCGCGTAAACCGCGCACTCGCGCTCGAAGCCTCGGATCGGCAGCTAAACCTGATGGCAAGCCACGAGCTGGCGCGTATGAAAAAAATGAATGCCTACATCGCCGTACGCGGCAGCCACAACATCACCGAATTAGCCGATGTCCCGCCAGAGAAGATGAAACTGATCGGCAAAAAGATGCGCCCAGTGCAGGATCAGCGGGTTAGAAAGACAAAATGGGTCGTCTTACGTTGGCCGACGGCGTCAATGGCACAGCTTGCCGGGATGAGCACGGAGGCGTTTGAAGATTTCTATTTCGATGTCTGCACACTGGACTATCGCAAACTGCAGCCTGGCATGAAGGCGCTCCAGCGGTTGATGGAAAAAACCGACCGTGTCGAAATCAAAGGTCCCGGCACTGATCTGCATTTCAGTATCAAGGGAATTCCAGCTGTGATCTGCGGTGGCGATCGCAATATTCCCGATGGCGAAGTTTTCAGCTGCCCGGTGAAAGATTCCGTGGAAGGCCATGTTACGTTTAATGCGCCAAGCATTTATCAGGGAATCGCTTTCAATGGCATCCGTCTCGAATTCAACAGAGGAAAGATCGTCGATGCGACCAGCAACGAGACGAAAAAGCTGAACAAGATTCTCGATTCAGATCCGGGCGCACGTTACATAGGCGAATTTTCGCTGGGCTTTAATCCGCGGGTGCTACAACCGATGCGCGACATCTTGTTCGATGAAAAAATCGCTGGCTCGTTTCATTTCACCCCGGGACAAGCTTACGAAGAGGCAGATAATGGAAACCGGAGCCAGGTTCACTGGGACATGGTCAGCATCCAGCGTCCCGATTACGGCGGCGGCGAAATCTACTTCGACGCCAAATTGATTCGAAAAGATGGCGAGTTTTTGCCTAAGCAGCTGCGCTCGCTGAACTGGAAGTGAAGTGATTGTTCACGCGCCGCTGCATGCGTCTCTTAGGTCACGTGAGACCTGCGGAAATTGAGCGCGCAGAATCCCCTCGTCCACTACGCTCGCTTCGGCCCGCCAAGAAGATTTAGTTGCACCATGGCGATGTCGCCACTCTCGTTAAGCTCGAGATTCGCGATTTCAAACATGGGCGCGCCTTCGGCTGGGCCGGGTCCGGCGCCAGGCAACTGAACAACGACTTGCTTGGAGTTGGAATTTAGGATGACCGATGCAATTTCGAGTGACGGCGAAAACTCGAGCGTGCTGATCTGGAACGGAACCGTGATGAACACAGAGGCACGTCCCTGTGGTGACGGGGTGACTTGGACTGGCGCGGTCTCAGAATTGGGGACCAGTTGCAATCCTGCCACTGCGAATGACGGCATGCCAGTGAGAGTCGGTCTCTGTTGCTGGGAGGGAACCACGCGAATGGTGCCTAGCGCGCCAGCGACAGGCTGAATCTTCATGATTTCGAAGGCGACCTGCAAATTCAACGCAGTCTGAGCGCGCTGAGGCGAAGGCAAACGCATCGTGACGAGCTTCGATATGGGACGCACTTTCAAGACACCCATCTTAAAGCTCGGCGTCAACTGCATGGCGGCGATCTCGAAAGAGAAAGTAAGCTGCACGGATGTTTGCATCGTGGCAGCAGGCGGTTGTGGCTTGGCTACCGGCGTGGCCGGGGCTTTGGTTATTGGAGCGGTTGGAGTTTGGGTTGTTTCTGGCATGGTTGCAGGTGTTGTTGTTTGCGGAAATACAGGCTCAGTGGAAATAGCATTTGGAAAATCAGACACGGACTCGGTAGTCGCTTCGCCCAGTGGAAATTGAGTCGCAGTTGCAATGATCTCGTGAGGTTGCTCTTGCGCGATCGGTTCAACTGCAAATTCTGTTGCCGGTTCTACGGCAGGCCATGCAAATTCTGCGCCCGAAAGCGTCTCCTCACTCGGCTCCTCCGAGGGCAATACGGATTCTTTCGCATCTCCGAAAAATTCGCTCGGTTCCTGCGTGGAGAATGTTACTTCCTCTCCATCTTCCGAGATCTCATCCGGCTTTTGCGGAGTGATCGTAGAAACTTCGGCAAACTCACTGGTTGCTGAAGCTGTAGCCATTTCAGCAGCCTGCAAGATGGCTGGCCGCGAGATCTCCGGTGTTTGTTCGACTACTGTCCCCACAGATTCGAAGTCAGGCTCGGCAACCGGCGCCAATTCGCGGTCAGGCTCGCGACGGGCCGGGGCTCGTGAGGCCTTTGCTCTGCGTTCTTTCAATCGATCAAAAGCGCCGCTCAATTTGCCCGTAGGCACGGCAGTGTGTCGCAACGAAGCCTTCCACGGTTTTAATTGCACCGAAACCTGACGGGGGCCCCCAACAAAGCCGTTGTCTTGCACGCTACTCGTCTGCGCTGGCGCGACTCCCGGGTTGAATACGGCAGCGCCGCCGGCGGTACGCTCTGCGGGAGGCTCAAGCCGCAAGTGACGCGGGACGTTGAAAGCATGTCGGCGAACCACGGGCACGATCACCCAAGCCAGTATGATTATGGCCGCCAACAATAAGCCACCAACAATCGCCAACCTTCGGCTCGCCATGCCTGCAATGGTGGATGACGAGACGTTTGCGGTCGCTGGTCCCACAGCGGATTTCTCCGACGGACTTGTTTGAACAGAGAGCTGCTGATTGTTCTGTTCGTTAGAAGTAGACGGAGCCTGCGGCGTCTCGGCTCCTACAGCTTGCGCCGCAGTTGTCGATTCACCGCCAACCGGGGACGATTCGGATGCCGGTTGTTGTGGGTGCGAGTTGGTTTCCCCAGTTGACTCGCTCGAGGCCGAAGTCGGCTGTCCAGCTGTTGCGTCAGCACTGGCAATCTCCATCCCGGCATTTGGCCCCTTCAAACCTGGGCCCAAGGCCAGCGTTTCACTGTTCGACACTTCGCCTTGTTTGTTTGCAGCAAACACCTTGTCCGGAATAGGACTCGGCTCAACTGCCGGACCGCCCTCCGTCTGGGGCGCAACAACATTTGTTGTGTCGAACGCCAGCGCAGGCGCCGTTGAACCTTCCGGCCTTTGCATCCAACCGACATCATAAAAAGCGTCGGCAAAAACAGTGTTAAGCGCCGGCGAGTAAATCTTGTTAGCCGAACTGGTCCAATCGGCGGCCTTCTCCGGATTGTTATGCTTATACTCCCACGCTGCCTGGGCATAATAAAGCGCCGGCGTATCTCCGGTAAATTGAAACTCCTCCATCATCGCGTGCGCGCGGCTCTCTTTTCCCTCGAGCAAAAGCGTCATGTAAATCTTGAATTTAATAAGCTCCGCCGCCTGATTTTTATCGCCGCCCGGGATTCGATTATTAAGCCCCTCAAAACGCTCTCTCGCCTTTGCGTAGTCCTTCTTCTTAAAGGGGATTTGCGCGAGGTTGTATTGCGCTTCGCGAAGTTTCGGGTCCAGCCGGGCTGCCTTCTTAAATGCAGCTTCGGCTTGGTCAAATTGCTGCTGCTGCATCAGAATCTCGCCGCGTAAATTCAAAGTAGCCGGCTTATTCGGGTCCGCCTGGTCGGCCTCATCGATTAATTTAAGGGCTGTCGCGAAATCACCTTGCCGAAGGGCCTGTTGCGATTGCTCGAATTTCGAACGCGCGGCCGCTTTGGTCTTTTCCGAGCGCTCTGCAGCTGTCATGAGCGGCAATGAAGGTCGCCCTTCGCCAGCCGGCTTTTCCAACCACCCGACTTCATAAAGTGATTCTGCGAAAAGTTTGTTCAGCTGCGGTGAATAATTCTTCTCGGCTGCGCTGATCCAATCTTTGGCTTCGCTTTGATTCTTCTGTTGTAGCGCGACCGCTGCCTTCACATAGTCAACGGCCGGCGTATCGGGCGAAAGCTCCAGCTTGGCCAGCATCGAATCCACCATGTTCCCTTTGCCCTCCTGCAGATACGTCAGAAGAATTTTGTATTGAATCAGCTGCGAAGCTTCTTTTGCCAGATCAGATTCACCACTGGAGAGCAGTTGCTCAAAGCGTTTCCTCGCCTCCGCCCAATCTTTTTTCAGAAACGGTATCTCCGCCAGGTTAAAGCGCGCATTCCAAAACTTCGGATCGATTCGGGCCGCCTCTTGCAATGCTGCTTCCGCTTTGTCGTAATTGCCTTGTCGCATCAGGATGACGCCGCGCAGATTCTTTGACGCGGCAAGATCAGGCTGACGAGCATCAATGGCGTCGAGTTGCTTTAGCGCCTCCGAAAATTTCTTGGCATCAAACGCGCGATACGCCGCGTTGTACATCTCCTCCAACTCGGCTTTGGTCGGGGCGACATTGTCCGCCGCAAATGAATTTGCTGCGAACGAGCCCATTACCTGCTGCGAACGAGCCCATTACCAGCGCGGCCACCGCCGTCATCCCCCAGAGTCTCATGCGGTAGCGACTGAAGCTCTGTTCAGCGCGTCTGACAAGTGGAAAGTTGCTCCTCCGAATCGATTTTTCAGCGGCCTTCGGAAAAAGCGCCAACCGCCTTGATCGCCTCATGCTGGCTCAGTCATTGAGATTGGCCACGATCCGTAGACCTTCCAAAGTGAGGTGAGGACGAATCACGCCGATCTCTGGCAAGCGTCCCGCGATCAGGCGCGCGTAGCCGCCTGTCGCTACAACGTAAACCTTCTTGCGTCGAAACTGCTCTGCTCTGATTCGTGCAAGGATTTCCCGAACCAATCCACGATACCCAAACACGGCGCCAGACAGCATCGCCTCGATCGTCGATTTACCTACTGCGCGTCGCGGCTCTTTCAACGAAAGCCTGGGCAGAAGGGCCGTTCGTTGATAAAGAAAGTTCGTCATCGCTTCGAGTCCGGGCGCAATCACGCCGCCGACGTAGGTGCGGCGCTCGGAAACGATATCGAAAGTTACCGCGGTTCCGAAATCCACCACGATCGCGGGAAATCCATAAAGCTCCGCAACTGCCGCAGCGTTCGCCAGCCGGTCTGCGCCAATGGCTTGCGGCTGGGGATAATCAATTCCTACGCCCAGCTTCAGCTTCGAATCCAGCCAAAGCACGTTTGCCTTTTTTTTAGCGGCGTTTGAGATCGCAGAGTTTTTTGCGGGCACCACCGACGAGACGACCACCTTCCGCACCGTTCGTTGTGCAAGAAATCCGACGACCACGCTGCTTGAAAGTTTGCTCGTGGCGATCCGCGCGGGAGCCGAGACTCGCCTTGTCGATGCAAACGCAAACTTTGCATACGAGTTACTGATATCGATCAACAAATAATCGGAGTCACGCGCCACGACTAAGATGCAGACACCGAACGCTAGGCTCAGTCAAGCCATCCGTCGCATGAGCCATTCGTCGCATGCGCGCTTGCGACGCTCCCGCCAACGCGTAGCCTCGATTTGTGAGAAGATTGGTCCATCGCCCGCGCCGCTTGCGGCGCTCTCACGCTCTGCGAAATCTCGTCCGCGAGACACAATTGAGCGTTCACGATCTCATTCTCCCGCTGTTTGTAAGTGAAAAATTGGATCACCGCCGGCCGATCGCCAGCATGCCGGGGGTTTTTCAGTTGTCTGTGAAAGAGATCGCCGATGAAGCGCGCGCCGCTCAGGATCTTGGGCTACAAGCTGTCCTGCTTTTCGGTATTCCCGAACAGAAAGACGAACAGGCGACGGGCGCTTACGCAGAAAATGGGGTTATTCAAAAAGCGCTGCGGGCGATCAAATCAAAATGCCCCGATCTGGTTACCATCACCGACGTCTGCCTGTGCGAATACATGAGCCATGGCCACTGCGGCGTCACTCGGATTGACGGAGATCATTTCCACGTCCTCAACGACGAGAGCGTCGAACTGTTGGTGAAGACGTCGCTTTCTCACGCAGCAGCAGGCGCAGACATGGTTGCGCCGAGCGACATGATGGATGGGCGCATTGGCGCGATTCGCGAGGCGCTCGACTCCGCAGGCTTCGATCAAACGGGGATCATCAGTTACGCCGCCAAATTTGCGTCGGCGTTTTACGGGCCCTTCCGCGAGGCCGCCGAAAGTCCGCCGCAGTTTGGCGATCGTCGTTCTTACCAGATGGATATCGCCAACGCGAATGAAGCGCTGCGCGAGGTAGCCCTGGATATCGATGAAGGAGCCGATATCGTGATGGTTAAACCCGCGTTGCCTTACCTCGATATCTTATGGCGCGTCCATGAGCGCTTTGGAAAACCGACTGCGGTCTATCATGTCAGCGGGGAGTATGCGATGGTCAAAGGCGCTGTCGAGAAAGGACTCTTGGATGAGCGCACCGCAGTCCTCGAGATCATCACTGCGCTCAAACGCGCCGGCGCGGACATTATTGTCACCTATTGGGCACGCGAACTTGCGAAATGGCTGCGGGGATGACAAGCCGCAACGGCGAAACAGATCAACACGCCCGGCTGAAGCGCCTCGCATTTCTGTGGGCGCAGGCACAGGGATTTTCCGTATGCGCAATGGAAGTGGGTTTGCCAAAATGCCGGTATCGGGCCGACGTCGCCGCGTGTCGACCGCAGCCGAAACAGATTGGAACGACTGCGATCTTCGAATGCAAACAAGTGCTTTGCGATTTGCGACGAGACAATTGCCGCACTGATGCGGCGCGGCAGCGACTCGAAGCAATCTGTAAACGTCGCCAAATTCTCGAAACGCGCTTGCGCGTACATTATCCGAGCCTGCGGAGTGCTGATGCGCTCTTCCCCGAATTTGACTCGCAAAGCTTCGCTGCGATCGGTCACCGCGGTTACGCGCGCCTCATACGTGAGCTGCGCACATTGCAAAATCGGCTCTACGATTGCACTAAGTTCGACAAAACACGAGCTCAAAATCGAAAACTGCATGATCTCGGCGTCTTCCTGCAGCTGCCCTAAGCTGGCACGAGCAAATTGTGACCGGTCATCTCCTTTGGCTGCGGTAGCCCGAGCAGAAACAGAAGAGTCGGCGCGACATCGGCCAAGATTCCGTCTTCGCAGCGGAATTTTGCCGCATCTTTGGCAACATAAATAAAGTGAACAAGATAGTTCGTGTGTGCGGTGTTCGGCGAACCGTCAGGGTTGCGCATCTGCTCGCAATTTCCGTGGTCCGCCGTGACCAAAGCCTTCCCGTCGAGCTCGAGAAGTTTTGAAATGATGCGCGCGCAACATGCGTCCACGGCCTCCACTGCTTTTATGCCCGCTTCGACGACGCCGGTGTGGCCGACCATGTCGGGATTGGCGAAGTTGAGGATGATGAGACCGTAGTTCGCCATGCGCGCAAGCAGTTCATCGGTCACTTCGAAGGCGCTCATCTCCGGTTTCAGGTCGTAGGTGGCGACCTTTGGCGAGGGAATCAGTTTGCGGTCTTCGCCGGGAAACGGTTTCTCGACTCCGCCGTTAAAAAAGTAAGTTACATGCGCGTATTTCTCCGTCTCAGCCATGCGCAGTTGCGATTTGCCGGCCGCGCTCACGACTTTGCCTAGGATATTGGGAAGCTCTTCCGACGGAAAAACAAACGGCGAAGAAAAACGGACATCATATTGGGTAAGGCTCACGAAATGAACTTGCGGCCAAGCCTCGCGGTCAAAGCCATCGAAATCCTTCAGTAGAAACGCTTGTGAGAGCTGGCGCGCGCGATCAGCACGAAAATTGAAAAACAAAACTGAGTCGCCATCGCGCACGCGCTGTTCATTGGCGTGAGAGAAAATCAACGGCGGCATGAATTCATCTGTCTTTCCAAGCGAGTATTGTCGATCTACTGCGGTCGAGGGCGATGAATTGCAGATTTCACCGCGACCAAGAACGATGGCGTCCCACGCTTTTTTCGTGCGGTCCCACCGGCGGTCCCGATCCATCACGAAATAGCGGCCCACGACTGTGACGAGCCGCCCGCCGCTTTTCTGAAGTTCCTCTTCGCATGTTTTCAAAAAAGCCGCCCCGCCGGTGGGAGAAGTGTCGCGCCCGTCGGTGAACGCGTGGACGAGAATCTCTGTGACGCCTGCTGCGTGCGCCGCGTTCGCCAGCGCGACCATGTGCGAATAATGGCTATGCACACCGCCGTCCGAAACCAGCCCTAACAAATGAAGCCGATGACCACGCGCGCCTGCAAAGGTCTCCTGTAATACTCTGTTGCGCGTTAGTTCACCTTCCTCGATCGCCTTGTTAATTCGCGTCAGGTCTTGATAAACGATTCTACCCGCTCCCAGGTTAAGGTGGCCAACTTCCGAGTTGCCCATCTGGCCAGCGGGGAGCCCGACATCTTCTCCGCTCGCGCTTAGCTTGCCGCACGGATAATCGCGATAGAGTTGGTCGTGAAACGGCGTTCGCGCCAGCAAAGTCGCATCGCCGTTCTCTTCACGCTTTTCTTTCCCGCCCGGATTAATCCCCCAGCCGTCGCGAATGATGAGCATCACCGGGTCAGCCATACATCGCGCACTTTGCCGATGAATGAGAACACGACAAGCGGTTTCACGTGGTTGCGGATTGACAATGCGAAACACGCGCGCCTAGATCGGCTTCGTGAAATGGCGCAATCAGTTGCTGGCGTTTTTTTGTCTCCTCGTCTTTGCCGGACTAGGCGTTCTTTATTTTCAACACTGGGTCTTCCGCAAGCCGTTCGGAATTATCTTGTTTATCGGCGAAGGACTCGCGCCGGGTCGATTGGCCCCGACGCGCGCTTACGCTGGAGGCGCAGGCACACGCCTCAGCCTAGATTCAATGCCTCGTATGGCTTTGCTGACGAATTACTCGAAAGATTTTGCTGCTCCAGATTCGGCGGCTGCCGCCACGGCAATTGCGACCGGTACGAGGGTACCTAACGGCGCAATCGCGGTCAACGGCGATAAAAAACCCATACCGAGCATCATTGAGTTAGCTCGCGAATATGGACGCGCCACTGGCCTGGTGACAGACACAAAATTGACCGATCCGACCAGCGCTGCTTTTTATGCGCATCCGGTCGATCCGAACGATATCGAGAAGATTGCGGCTGAGTTCGTCGATGGAGGAAAGATCGATATCGCGATGGGAGGCGGCGCGTCGCAATTTCTTCCCGCTGCAAAAGGTGGCGAGAGACAGGACAGACGCGATCTTTTGCTCGAGCTCCGCGGCAACGGTTTTGATATCGTTCGTACCCGAGCCGAGCTGGAGGCGATCCCGGCCTGGCGCCGGCCGAAGCTTTTTGGCGCTTTTAACAATGCGGAGCTCGCGTTCGCAAATCAGGTCGAAGAGCGCGGCCAGCAACCGAATCTTTCGGACATGGTGCGGCGAGCGATCCAACTGCTGCAATATAACGCCGGCGGATACCTGCTCGTGGTTGACGCCGGCCTGATGCGGAAAGCGGCGCAAGAAAACAACGCCGAGCGGACGCTCGTGCAAACGCTGGAATTAGATCGCGCAGTCACCCTTGCGCGACGCTACGCGGGACAAAAGTCGACGATCATTGTCTGCGGCGATGTCGCGATTGGTGGAATGAATTTGAATGGTTTCCCATTTCGACAAGACAGCGGCATTGCGTTACTTGGGCTTAATTCTGCGGGCCAGCCCTGGATTACCTGGGCGACCGGCCCGCACGGCATAGGGTCTTACGGCGCAGCGAACGTTCCGAATAGCAAGCAGAATGAACCGCCGGCAGAAAATCTGGAACCGGCCGCACTGTTCACAAAATCGGCGCTACCCACCGTGGACGACGTCGTCGTGTTTGGCAGCGGCCCCGGGACTGATGTGCTTCAAGGGGTGGTCGATAGCACGGCAGTCTTCAAGGTACTTCGCGGTGAGCTCTGAAAGCCAGGCTTCATCGCGCTCACAATTCTGCCCCACAGTCGGCTGGATTCTCAGACATTTCCGACGAACAAATAACTCCAATATTGATTTTCTCGCCGAGTTAAGAGACACTTGGCGCTCAGACCAATGCAGCTCCTCAGCGCATTTTCACGACCGCAGACCGTTCCGGCTGTTCCAGTCACAGCGCCGAAAAAAACGCTTTGGATTCTCAATAGTTGGCGCGACCTGATTCTGTACGTCGGCACACCGCTTTTTCTGTTGCCGATGTTTTTGCTGGCGCAGGCGCGCTGGAGCGCACAAGACATTTACATTTTCGTGGCTGCGTTTGGCGCCATGGGCCATCATCTGCCGGGAATGATCCGCGCGTACGGCGATCGCGCTTTGTTCAGACGTTTTCGCTGGCGCTTCATCTTCGCGCCGATTTTTTTGCTCTCGGTTTGCGTCGCTTTTTACTGGTGGGACCTCAAGGGCATAATTCTGATCGTTTTCTTCTGGGGTGTTTGGCATGGGATGATGCAGACCTACGGTTTCTGTCGAATCTACGACGCGAAAACAGGCTCCTTCGCTGCGCTAACGCGCCGGCTCGACTTCGCGACCTGTGCAATTTGGTTTGCAGCGGCGGTGCTGCTTTCGCCGCAACGCATGGCCGACACGCTCGAAATGTATTACGCCAGTGGCGGATCATTCATTCAGCCCTGGCTCCTGCACAACGCGCAGCAAGTCGTCCTGGCCATCGCCATTGCAGTAGCCGTTTTGTTCCTGTTCAATTTCTCCCGGATGTGGGCGGAAGGAAAACGCCCCAATCCGGTGAAGCTGGCGCTGCTGGTCACGAGCATTGTTTTCTGGTGGTATTGCAATAACGGCGTCACCAACATTCTTGCGGGCATCGCGCTGTTCGAAGTGTTTCACGATGTGCAGTACCTTTCGCTGGTCTGGATTTACAATCGCAGCCGCGTGGAAAAAGACAGCTCGATCGGCGGCTTCATGCGGTTTGTTTTTCGCCGGAGCGGTTCGTTGATTGGGCTCTACATCGGGCTGGTTTTTGCCTACGGTTCCCTTGGCTATTTCAATACCCGTCTCGAAGTCGAGACGATAAAGCGTGTGCTCACCGGCGTAGTGGCGGCGTCGGGTCTTCTTCATTTTTATTACGACGGATTCATCTGGAAAGTGCGCGATCGCTCCACGCGCGAGCATCTCGGTTTGGCCGGAGGAACCGCAACTGCGACATCACGCGAATTTCTGCCTGGTTGGGTGCTGCATGGATTAAAATGGGTAGCGGTATTTGTGATTCCACTCGGTGCGCTTTGGATTGGGCAAACGTGGAGCAAAACGCCGGAAGTGGAACGAGAAGCATGGATCGCGTCCGATTTGCCGAATAGTGCCCGCGCCCATTGGAAGTATGGCTTTAGCTTGCACAACGCGGATCGTCTCGATGACGCAGCAGAGCAATACCGCATTGCGCTCCATCTCGATCCGAATCAGAAGGAAGTGCATTTTGGCCTTGGCCAGGTTCTGGCCGCGCAATCGCAATTGAGTGAAGGACGCACCGAACTGGAGGAAGCTTTGCGCAGCGATCCGCGCAACGGCGAAGTTCATTCCGAATATGGATGCGTTCTGGAACGCCTCGGCCAGAAAGACGAAGCCGGCGCCGAACACGCAACCGCCACGCGGCTGGCGCCGAAATCCGGGCGGGTTCATTATGAATACGCGATGTTCCTTTTCCGGGACGGCAAGATGGATCAAGCGATCCCGGAATTTCAAGCTGCACTCAAACACAACCCGAACCACCCCGAAGCGCATTATCATCTCGGCAGAGCGCTCTTTGTGAAAGGCGACTTTGAAGGCGCTAGAATTCATTATGTGGAAACTGCGCGCCTCGATCCCAAGGCGCCGGTTCACAACGGCCTGGGCGCTGTTTATTTCCGATTGGGGCAAACTTCGGAAGCGATCGCCCAGTTTAAGGAGGCGCTGCGTTTACATCCTGATGACGCAGAAGCCGCGGAAAACCTTCGCTTCGCGCTGCCCACGGGCACACCCAGCGATTCCGCGCCGCGCTGAAACCGATCATCGCCTACTTGTCATGTCGAGCCGCGAAATGACAACAAAGCGATCCTTCCGCCCGCCGCCTTGCTCCGGCCGCAATGAGTCACTCCGGCCGCAATGAGCCAATTAGTGGCCTATCACGCGAACAGACGGGTCCTGCCGCAATATGTCCGCCGCTGTACCGCGGCCTGTCTGGTTGATCTGACGCCGATCCCATTCGGATAACGCACTAAAGCTTGGCGTCCCGATTGGGCTGATCTTGATTTTCTGCGGAATCCGGGAACCCAATACCCAAACGTACGCATAGCGCTCGCCCTGCGGTGGCACCTGCTCATGCCGCTGCGGGCCCGCGAATGCAGCGCTTGCGACAACGGACGCTATCACCAAAACGACCGCTGACTTTATCATGCCTGATATTTTCATAATTTTGAGAACCTCTCTCTAAGTATTCATCCGATTTAACCCTGAGGACAAGGGCAAGTTTCGGACAGGATTCATCTTGCCCGCAAATCACCAGCCTTCGCCTGCTAAGGCGCGGCAGGCCCGAATTAACGGGAAAAAAAAGCAGCTTCAATTCTTTGATTCCATTTGCGTGATTTGCGTGATTCTCGGGTCAGTTTCAAAGGGCTGAAGTATTACGAAAAATTTGACGATTTTCCTCATGCGCTGAAGTTTCTCGCCTCGTTTCCTTCTTGTATGAAACGCTATCTCGCTTTCATCATTGTTGGTGTGGTCGCATTGACCGCCCTCGCTGGCAGCCCGCTGCTCTGTCAAACACTGCAGCCGCATCGCCTGAATATCTCCGCGGATCAAACGACCTCTGCAAGGGACCCGGCGAAATCCGTTCATATTCGTGGCAACCCGGACGCTCCGGTTACACTGGAGGAATTCGGTGATTTCGAATGCCCGTCCTGCAAGAACGTCGCCACGTTTCTCGATAAGGCGATCAAAGAGTATCATCCGCATGTGCGGTTAATCTTTCGCAGTTTTCCGCTCGCCATGCACCAGGACGCCCGCGATGCCGCCCTCGCTGCCGAAGCAGCAGGTCTGCAAGGCCGCTACTGGGAAATGCACGACATGTTGTTCCGGGAACAGGCCGTTTGGAGCAGCGCTACCGACCCGGGACTGCTGTTTGATACCTACGCGGAAACGCTCGGACTCGATCTCAACCAGTTTAGAAAAGACGTGAAGAGCGACAAAGTCCGGGAGCGTCTCGAGTCCGATCAAGCCCGCGCCAAGTCGCTGGGAGTCAAAGTCGTACCAACACTCTTTATCGATAAACGTGTAGTGGAAAAGAAGGATGGCACCCCTGATGGAGTGCACAGACTGATCGATGAAGCAGTGAAAGCAAAAACTTCGCCATCGGAGAAAAAGTGACCGCGTAGCGATTTCGAGCGATTCTCTAGACCATCGCGGCGATCGTTTCGTTAGTGGCGATTCTCGGTCCTGAACCGGAAATTTACTTTTATGCGCATCAGTATTCCGCCACTAGCTACATTTGCACCTTATGAACTTATGGAGCCTCAGAGGTTTGCTGGGCGAATGCAGCGCGAAATAATGCGGGAAGTAGAGGCCGCGCGGCCAAAATATCTAGTCGTTGTCGCGGTTGCGACGTCCTGGTTAAGGTGGCCGAATTCTGAGACCGAAATCTTCGCATGGATTGACAGATACACGGCGGAGAAGTTCCGATTGGATGGGCTTGTCAATGTCGTATCGCGGGAACGCACCGACTATTATCTTCCACTATCCGTCGACCCGAGATCAATCCAACTTTCACCATTCTATGTTCTGGTTTTCGAGCGAAAAACGTAGTTACAGGTTTTTTGCGAGTTAATGGCTGCGCAAAGCTCGCCACAGGCTAAGTCACCCGCGCACCGCCAGGCTTTGGGGGTTTGTGTTTTCCTGGTCGCCATTACGTGGCTGGTATTTGGCCAAACTGTCCGCTACGACTTCGTCAACTTCGATGACGATACCTACGTTTATGCGAATCCGAGCATCACCAGTGGATTGACGGTTCATGGCGTCATCCGCGCATTTAGCGGGAAGCACTCCGACAACTGGCATCCGCTGACGACCATATCGCACATACTGGACTGCCATTTGTGGGGGCTCCGCGCCGGCGGCCATCACTTTACAAATATTGTCCTCCACACGATCGCAGTCGTCTTGTTGTTTCTCGTATTGCAGCAGATGACCGGCGCAATCTGGCAGAGCGCATTCGTCGCCGCACTTTTTGCGATCCATCCGCTTCGGGTCGAATCAGTCGCCTGGATTTCCGAGCGTAAGGATGTGTTGAGCGCCGTTTTCTTCATGCTCACTCTCGGCGCCTACGTCCGCTATGCCAGGTCTCCCTCGATTGGCCGATACTTGACGATGTCTGTTCTGTTCGCGCTCGGTCTCATGTCCAAGCCGATGCTGGTGACCGTGCCTTTCGTTCTATTACTGCTCGATTATTGGCCGCTAAGGCGTTTCGCCGGGCATTCATCAGCGCAGCGACTGATTTTAGAAAAGATTCCACTGTTTGCGCTCTCCGCTGCTGCGGGGGTGGCAACGCTTTGGGCACAGCAATCAAGTGTGGTGCCCGTCCAGCGATTGCCTCTCGTTCCGCGAATCGGCAATGGGCTCGTCTCGTGCGTGATTTACATGAAGCAAATGATTTGGCCTGCGCGGCTGGCAGCTTTTTATATCCATCCGGAAGGCAAGCTGCCCGGCTGGGAAATCGGGCTGGCCGTTCTCCTTCTCGTCGGGATTAGCGCAGGGGCGATTGCGCTGCGGCACAAACGTCCTTACTTAGTTACAGGTTGGTTTTGGTATCTGGCGATGCTCCTGCCTGTGATCGGATTGATGCAAGTTGGCTCACAGGCGCACGCCGACCGATACACTTACCTCTCGCAGATCGGTCTCTACTTGTTGCTGGCGTGGGGGATTACCGATGCCTTGGCTTCCCGGCTTCAGCGTAGAATTGTAGCAGTGATGGCTTCCGTCGCCGTTATCGCATTGGCTTGGCGCGCGTACATCCAAGCTTCCTCCTGGCGTAACGGTGAGTCGCTCTGGAGGCACGCTCTCGCCGTGACCTCGGGGAATTTTGTCGCGCACAATGGGCTCGGGCATTTCCTGCTCAGCCACGGCCGCGTGGACGAAGCAATCGAGCAGTTGCAGCTAGCCCTGAATATCGATCCCAACTTTCCTCCGGCACAAAAGAATCTGAGCGCAGCTTTGACGGAAAAAGGACGCACTGATGAAGCGATTGCCCATTTGCAAACACTTCTTAAAAAATATCCGAAGGACGCCCAGGTGCATTACAACTTGGGAAACGCGTTGCTGAAAAAAGGCGATTCGCAGAGCGCCATCGCGGCTTACGAAAAGGCATTATCGATCCAGGTTCGTTATCTCGCTGCACACTACAACCTGGGAATCGCCCTCGATCAGAATGGCCGAATAGACGAGGCCATCGCTCACTATCAAGAAGCAGTACAAGAGCGGCCGAACTATCCAGAGGCATATTACCTGTTGGGAAATGATTTGTTGCGAAAAGCTCGTATTGACGATGCCATCGCGGCCTACGAACAAGCGCTGAAAAGCCGCCCCACGTATCCAGAGGTTGAAAACAACATCGGTCTGGCGCTTCTGCAAAAAGGCCGCCCGAGCGAAGCGATTGCGCACTGGCAAAACGCGCTCGCCATCAAGTCGGATTCGGTTGATTCCTTGAATAATCTGGGCTGGACCCTGGCGACTTTTCCCGAGGCTTGGATTCGAAACGGGACCCAAGCGTTGACATTGGCTCAACGAGCGAATGAATTATCCGGTAATAAAAACCCGGCGGTCTTGCGGACTTTGGCCGCTGCTTATGCCGAGAACGGCCGATTTACCGAAGCCAGGGTAATAGCTGAAAGAGGACTTCAATTAGCTAACGCACAGGACAACCCGGGCTTGGCCAATATTTTTGAAGGCGATATTGCTCTGTATCGATCAAACACGCCCGTTCGCACAGCGACGCAGCCAGGTCGTACCCGCTCTCCCTAATCTCGCGGCCTGTTTTGCATGTCTAGGAGGCTGATGGGTAAACAGCCCGCCGCGCTTCGGCACAGCAGGGCGCTATCGCTGTCTGAAAAGCTGCTGCGGCCGTATGCAGCTGCTTTAGTCACCGGCCCTGCGGGCCGGGTCAGACAAACAGCGAACCGACGGCTCACGGGGCCGTGGCTACAATCCGCAACCGCGGAACTCAATCTGCGTAACTGCCCAGGATTCGGGGCCGTCTACCATTCCATCTTCGTCGTCATCCCCGAGTCGCGCCGATGACGAGGGACCTCACAGATGCGCACGCGATCACGCAAATCACACATAGCGCAACTTGAAGACCAATGTGTCTTTGCAAGGTCCCTCGCTCCGCTCGGGATGACACGTTGGGAATGCCACGACTGTCGCCTTCCGTTGAACGCCCGGCGTACAGCAAAAGAGGCAGCCCCGATTCGGGACTGCCTCTTTGTAAACTGCGCTCTGCGATACTTAGAACTTCTTGATCATCCGGACGTACCAGAACCGCCCCAGGTTATCATAGAGGCTGCCCGGATAGCCGATGGAATTGCCAAACTCAAATGAAAAGGACTTTGGCGGGTCTTCCCCGAAGATATTGCTTACACCCACGGTGAGCGTGGTGTTGTTCAAGATATTTTTCCAGCACGGCATGACGTAAGGAACCGGCGGCGCTTCCTTCTCCTTGCCTACCACTTCCTTGCCGCCCTTGGAATACCCCGGCACCGGCGCCGCTTCCACCGGAGGCGTGAAGATCAAGCTGTAGGAAAGCTGCGCGTCTGTGAAAAAGGTCGGATGCACCCAGTGCCGCTTCCAGACTCCATCAAACTGCTTGGCCAAGATCTGTTCCCAGTATCCATCCAGCGTATGCACGGTAACGTTCAAATCCAAGTTGTGCCAGCTCCAGTCGACGGTCGTGTCCCCTTTCCATTTCAGCCAGGCCTGGGGATTGGTTACGTCCCCGAAAAAGCTGCCAACAAACCACTCGGAACTGGAGCTACCGGCTACCTGACGTGGCCGCGAGAAAGGGAAATTGATCACCATCTCGTTCAGATAAGTCCACCGGGTTAGGAGCGAGAATGTGCCGAAGCCTGTCTCGATCTGGTGCTGAAGACCGAGGTCAACACCGTTGGTGCGAGTGCGCCCGCCGTTTAGGTAGGGGGCATTCACGCCCGAGAAAGTGCCGTCCGGGGTGAATAAAGTCCTCTCCTCGGTGACCGGTGGCACCGCGGGGGTCACGGTAGCCGGGATCAACCCCGCGTTATAGAGGTTGAGGATTGAGTTGGGAGAACGGTACATGGCAACCCCGCTGCGCTCCACATCCCAGAAATCAACCGTCAACGTCAAAGTTCCCCACTTGGCCGGAATCCACTTTGGTGTGTAAACTAGGCCTGCAGTCCAGGTACGGTCATGTTCCGGGTGGATGGTTGGGTTGGGACGTTGCTCGATGGTCGCTTCCGGATTGGTGACGTCCTGGAAGGTCGGGTTCGAAGGGTCGCAAGGAGTACTAATAAAACCATTGGCGCCAGGAGCGCATGTGGTGCCCCCAATTGGCCCCAGACCGAACCTTGTAGGTCCATACAACTGGACCATGGATGGCTCGAGGAACCCTTCGCCCCAGGTGCTGCGAAGAGTCAGGCTCTCGTCAAACGGT
>WNGK01001900.1_pt1 | contig 22507 bp, 19 predicted proteins | sample 5400601 | NCBI WGS metagenome assembly WNGK01 (sample SAMN13153376, study PRJNA577476) | soil metagenome | isolation source: 60 cm soil or saprolite under Garry oak tree replicate 1 | place: USA:California | collected 2016-06-15
CGCCTGAAGGACACGCGGACTCCCGTGCTCATCTACGGCGAAAGCGGGACTGGCAAAGAGTTGGTGGCCCGCGCCATGCACTTCCGCGGGGCATTTTCCAGCCGACCCTTTGTCGCTGTCGACTGCGGATCGCTCGTCCCCACGCTGATCGAAAGCGAACTCTTCGGCTACGAGAAGGGCGCCTTCACGGGAGCGCTGAAATCGAAACAGGGATTGTTCCAGGCCGCCGATGGCGGCACCATTTTCCTCGACGAAGTCGGCGAACTGCCTCTGGAATTACAGGCTAAGTTGCTGAGGGTGTTGCAGGAGAAAGAAGTGCGTCCGGTGGGCAGTAACCAGAGAATCAAGGTGGACGTCCGCGTCATCGCGGCCACCAACCGCGATCTCGAAGCCGCTTACAAGAACGGAACCTTCCGCAAAGATCTTTATTTTCGGCTTAACGTGGTCACGCTGTACGTTCCCGCATTGCGCGAGCGCCGCAGCGACACTCCCATGCTGGTGCACTGGTTCCTTGAACGCTATGCTCCCGGTGGAGAGTTGCACGTGACCAGCGCCGCCATGAAGGCCCTGATGCAATACGACTGGCCCGGCAACGTTCGCGAGTTGGAAAACTGCGTCGAACGCGCCGTCGCGCTGGGCAACGGACAGATCATCGACCTCGGCGACCTTCCGCCCTCCATTGCGACGGGTTCCACCGCAGGGGGAGGCGCGCCGTCTTCGTCGGTGGAAAGGCCGACGGTGCGCGATCCTGACCTTGCCGCGGCGCAGGCCGCGCGCGAATTGCCACGAACTCCGCTCTCCACCACCGACCTCGAAGACATCGAGCGCGCCACCATCCAACGCGTCTTCGAGCAAGTCAATGGGGACAAAGCCCTCGCCGGACGTATGCTCGGCATCAGCCGCGCCACACTGTATCGCAAGCTGAAGCGCTATAACATCGGCATGGGATCGTCCGGGTCGGGTTCGTCGAGTCACACGCTGCAGTGACCATCATGTGACGGAACTTCCTCTGGCACGTCAACTTAGGTAGCTGCAGTTTCGGCAAGAGGATCGTCTATGGATACTTTCGTTCAAAACCTTAAGTTTGCAGCGCGCCAGTTGTTGCGCAACCCCGGTTTCACTCTAACGGTCATCCTTACGCTGGCGCTTTCCATCGGCGCAAACACCGCGATTTTTTCTGTCGTGAATGCGCTCATGCTGAAGAGTCTGCCCTACACGCATCCCGAACGGATGGGCACGATTTACACACGAGTTACCGGCTCCGGGGCCTCCGATGAGCGGCACAACCTGAATGGTGAGCAATGGGAGTTGCTGCGCGACAATGTCCCCTCCCTGATATCGGCGGTTTCAAGTGGAGGAACGTCGGGCGTCAATCTTCAAGCGGGATCCCACGTGCAGTATCATCAGGCCGGACGCATCTCGGCGCACTATCTGGATGTGCTGGGCCTCAAACCTCTTGTCGGACGTAATTTTTCGGATACAGAAGATCGTCCTCACGGGCCCAAGGCCGCCATCCTGAGCTACAGTTTGTGGCGAAATGCCTTCGGGTCTGATCCCAATATTCTGGGGCAGGCCATTCTTCTGAAGGGCGAGCCGTACACGGTCATCGGGGTGCTCTCTGAGGGCGCGACTACTCCCTTGAACGCCGAGGTGTATACGGCGATTCAGCCCAGCCGTGAGGGCGAAGGAGGAGGAACGAACTTTACGGTCATCACCCGGTTGCGCGATGGCGCAACCTGGCAAGAGGCGGATGCCGAGATCAGCCGCGCCTGGTCCCTCCGTACCCAGCGCTATGAATCACAGAACAACCCCGGCGTGCAGGTGACCTACTATTCCGTGCCGCTTCAAAAGGGTCAGACGGCTCAGCTGCGTCCGCAGGTTTTGAGTTTGATGCTGGCGGCAGGACTCATCCTGCTGATCGCCTGCGCCAATCTTGCCGGTCTTACGGTGGTACGCATGCTGCGGCGTACGCCGGAAGTAGCAACCCGACTGGCTCTCGGGGCCTCGGGCTGGCAGATTCAAAAGCAACTCTGGGTCGAAAATCTCTTGCTGGCATTTGTGGGCGGAACGGCTGGCGTAGCAGTAGGTTTCGCCGCTTTACGCGGGTTACTCGTGCTTCTGCCGGAACACTTTCTACCGGTAGCGAGCGTACCCCTTGATAGCCGCGTATTGGCATTTACGCTTCTCCTCTCCCTCCTGACCGGCGTGCTCTTTGGCATGATTCCAGCCTTTGCGACGCGAAAGTTTGATCTGCGCTCCGCCATTGCCAGTCGTGCCGCAGCCGGCGGTCACCGTTTACGCTTGCGGCAGGCATTGATTGTGAGCGAGGTTGCCTTGACCGTGGTGTTGCTGGGCGCTTCGGGCCTGCTCATCCGCACCCTGATTCACTTGGAGACGCTGCCGCCAGGCTTCAATCCCAACGGAGTAATGGTCGCCAAAGCCTCGCTCGACGACGCCCACTTCCACGATCCCGGCGCCTTCAGAAAGCTATTGGAAGAAAGCACGGCCGCCATGCGGCAGATTCCAGGCGTGCATAACGCCGCAGTTGGATTGAGCCTGCCTTACGAGCGCACCCTGAACGACGCTGTCACCCTCGGCGACGGCAAAGAGGCCGGGCGCCAGGACGGGACGGATGTGGTCTACGTAACGCCCGGATATTTCGCCACATTGCAGATGCCTGTGCTTGCGGGCCGCGTCTTCACCGATGCCGACGGCTCGAATGCACAGCACGTAGCCATAGTGAACCGAGCTTTCGCCCGCAAGTTCTACGGCGGAACGAATCCGGTGGGCCGCTATGTCGATAAAGACACGATGATCGTGGGCGAAGTAGCAGATGTTTCGGTTTCATCTGGTTTGTACGAAGGCGCTCCGCTTATGAGCGAGCAGGCGATGTACATTCCGGCCGCGCAAATGAATGCGCAGGACCTCTCGTTGGTGCATGTGTGGTTTCAGCCAGACTGGGTCGTCCGAACGAAAGGCCCCATCGAGGGTTTGACCGCGCAGATGCAACGCGCACTGGCAAGTGCCGATCCCAATCTACCCTTTTCGGGCTTCTACAGTATGAACGACTTGCTGGCGAAGACCCTGGCGACACAGCGTGTCGAAGTGGCGCTCCTGACGGCTCTGGCGGCTCTGGCGCTGTTGCTGAGTGCGGTCGGAATCTTCTCACTGGTCGCAAATATCGTCGCGCATAAAACGCGCGAAATCGGCATCCGCATCGCATTGGGCTCCTCCATTTGCGAGGCCATGGTCCATATCGGAGCGCTGGGAGTTCGGGCATCATCACTGGGAATCATCCTGGGTGTGATCTTATGCGGAGGAGCATTGCGGGCTATGCACAGTGTGCTCTATGGAGTGGACGTATATGACGCGCCCACAATCCTCACAGTCGTCTTGACGCTCGCATCGGTAACGCTCATTGCTACCACTGTGCCAACGGTGCGAATTGCAAGAATCGATCCTGCAAAGACGTTGCGAGATGAATAGGGCGACGCCATCGCGTGGAATCTCGGAGCAGATTTGCTTGTGACGAAGGGGTTGAAACTGAGACGGCGATCTCATCCTGAGACGCTGAGCGCGCCAGTACTCGTGAATCACGCTCAGAACCAGCTCTAACCCGCTGAAAATGCAATCACCGCAGTGCTAGACCTTCCGTTCTCAGCGATGGCTGCCGTGTTGCTCCTCCTTTTCTGAACCGCGGAATCCGGCTCCCCACAGCTGTTCCTAACCGGGAAGAGGGGAGCCCAGCCGCATTTCAATCGTTCAGACCGAGTCTGAATTAATGAGTTTGGTTTAGCGAGTCTGGGTTTGGGGGAGGCTCACCGCTTGGCGCAACCAGCCACAGCAATGGCACGTACTGCAGAGAACGCCAGCAATGTGGCGGGGCTTGCCCGTTTTTTCCCCGAGGCGTCGCCTGTCCGCATGCCGGTTCAACTTGCCCGCATCATGCAGGGCAGCGACCCCACGGCAGCTCACTTCTCCGAAAGTATCGTCATCGAATTTGGAACTCCCCGCGAAGTCCTTTTCGCCTGCAACACGCCCCTGGAGTTTGGCGACGATCTACGCCTGCGGAACTCCGACAGTTCGTTCAATGTCGCCGCTTCGGTCGTCGCAGTGCAGTATCACCCCGGCAATACTGTGGTGGCTGCGCGCTTTCGTGGAGAAGTACCCAACTGGATCGTGAAACCATGACTCCTACAACACCCGCACAAGATCTCGCCACCCAATGGAATTCCGCGCGGCGACTATACCCCATTTATTTCGAATTGGCGCGTGAGTTCGCCATCGACGTGAAACCCGTCGCCGATCTCGAAGCTGGCGTCGACACCCCCGGCAAAGAGACCGTCGAACAGGCGAACCGCTGGCTGGATGAAATGGACGAGCTGATCCAGGTGCACCAGTTGCGCCAGTTTCTGCAAACCAGCTCTCTGGTGAATCAGGAAGGCCTGGTGTCGCTGCTGCAGCACTACCTGGCGAAGACGGCCAGACCTGACGCCATCCGGGACAAGATTGATTTTCTGCTGGTGCAGTACTTCAGCCAGTTGGCGCCCGCGGGCGTGACTGACGCCGACGTCGATCTGGCTTATGTGGCCAAAGCGCTGGAGCCGGTCTTGGGCCAGGTGGAAATGAAGCCTCCAGTCTGGTTGAACGCGCTCGACCGTGTGCTCGAGGCGTCGCGGCGCTGCCGCTCACTCGATGAGCTTCTGCATGGCGGCGTTCTCGAACAAGGACGCAAGGCCAAGGGCCTGGCGGGGGATCTGTTCTATCTGCCGGTCGCTCTGGCTGCCTTCACCCGTTTCGGATACCTTATGCGGCGGTCGTTCTTCCGCCTCATGCTGGGCGATCTTAATACGATTCTTGATGGGCTCACCGAACTTGAGGACAACGGCGTCGAGACCATCGATTGCCGCCGCGCACAGTTTTCGGCGCAGGAACCGATCATTCGCCTGCGCATGATCTGCCAGTCGTGGAAGGTGATGTTCCAGGCGGAATATTCCTCCGGACAGCCCTTGCGTATGCTGGTCGATCTACGCGCTTCGGTCGAGTACGCTCTGGGCCGCGGCAAAGCTCCCGAACCAGAAGTCAAGTCCAAAGCAGAAATCAAGGGGAAGCCCGCGCAGGTGGCTAAGGCTGCCGCGGTAGCCAAGTCTGCGCCGGCGACAAAGCCCGTGCCGGCACCGGCGCCCGCTGCGAAACTGGCGGCGCCGGTTAAGTCGGCTACGGTTGTGGCAAAACCAGCTGCTGCGGCTGCATCTGCGGGCGTATTCAGTGCTACGACGAAGGCGGTCGGTCCGGCCGCTGCTACTCCTCTCAAGCCGAAAGCCAAACCCGTCGCGCCGAAGGCTGAGGCTGCCGAGTTTCAAGTTTCGGGTACGCCCGGCTGGGATTCGGATTCCACGCCGGAGCCAGGAAAAAAGAAATGAACCATGCGTAGAGCCGTTTGGACGTATCCACAGCGATAGACGAATCCCCCGTTTAACGAACACACAGAAGAAGCAAAGCTGTAGTCAAAGAGGAAGTTTGCAAGTGCAGGCGCCAACCGTACTGATCATCTCCGACGAAGTCGATTTTTCGCGGCGCATCACTGCCCGCTGGCAGATGGAGCGCAACGTCCCCACGTTCACACTCCTGAGCGGCGAGTTGTGGCCGCGCTTTGCGGTGGATGTGTTTGACGTGGCCATCGTTGGCGACTTGCGGCGCGATCTGCTTTCGGTGGTTCTCGAGCCACTGCATTCCACCAGCCAGCCGATTTTCTTCGTCTGCCAGGACGCTGCCACCGCTCACCTTGTGCACGAACGTTGGCCGCGCATAGCCATCCTGCGGCGCAGCGAGCACTGGCTCGAAACTCTGGTGTTGGCCGCCAACGAGGCGGTGCACCGTTCGCGAGCCGAATCCCGCGCCCGCGCGGCCGAGAGCGCCTGCACCACACTCGATCGCCAGGCGACCCTTGGCCGGTACATGGTGGAAATGCGTCACAATCTGAATAACGCTCTGACCTCGGTGCTGGGAAACTCGGACCTGCTCCTGCTGGAGCCCGGCAGCCTCTCGCACCAGACTCGGGCCCAGATCGAAACCATTCGCAATATGACGCTCCGCATCCACGAGATCATGCAGCGCTTTTCGTCGCTGGAAAAAGAAATGAATGTGGTCGCGCAGCAGGCAGAACAAGATTCAGGCAAGTCGTATGCGGCCGCTGCCGCCGGCAACTAGAAGTATGAGAAACCCCTCCCCTCGCATCACGCCGCACTCGCGAGTTCGGCGGATGAATGTTTGCGCACCCTTCGGGGGAAGGATTTATGCATAGATTGATGGCGGGCGTTACCATTCTCGAGCACGAACTTTCCGAGCTGCGCCTGCTGGTCGAGCGCCAGACGGGAATCCTGCTCGACTGTCCCAACAGCGCCCTAGCCGCACACGTTGCCGAATATCTGGAGACTCATGAACTCGAATCCCCCGCGGCTTTGATGGGCCGCCTGCGAGCGTCCGATCAGGATCCGTCGGCGTTCCCCGCGTTCCTTGACGGCGTGCTCAATGCTAATACCGGTTTCTTCCGGCATCCCGGAGCCATGAATGCGCTGGCCCGCCAGGTGATCCCGCAACTCTACGCCCGCAAATCGGACGACGGCCCCAGCACGCTTCGCATCTGGAGTGCGGGCTGCTCGACCGGCGAAGAGGCTTACTCGATCGCGATGGCTCTGTGCCAAGCGCTACCCAGCGGGAACGGGAACGGTTCGAGCAACGGCAGCAGGGAAGGGAAAGAAAGAAATTTATCCGGCCGCAATGGCGGCATTGCCGAGAATGGCGCCCCAGCTTCCTCCGGGCAGGCTCCGAAAGACTGGTCGATCCACATTGTCGGCAGCGACCTGCTGCCTTCCGCGATTGAAGTCGCCGAACGCGGGCTGTATCCGCAGTCCGCATTGACGGGGTTGCCTCCGGCGGCGATTCGCGCCTGTTTTTCAAAAATCGGCAGCCCCAACGGAGGTTCGAATGGATCCGCGGAAGGGTCGCAAAACGGGGCGGCGAGTGGCTTGGGCTCGGGAAATGGCTCGACGAACGGTTCAACTAACAACGGCTCCGCCAACAATGGCTCAGCGAACCGCGCGCACCTTCTCGTAAAGCCGCGCCTGCGCAGCCTGGTCACCTTCAATACGATGAACCTGACCAAGCCCGTCTACATTGGCCGCTTCGACTGCATCTTCTGCATGGACGTGCTGCCCCACCTCTCGCGCGTCCAGCGCACCGCCCTGATGGAGCGCCTGCATCTTTATCTCGAACCCGGCGGATATCTTTTCCTCAGTCAGACGGAAAAACTCTGCGCGCCCACCTTGAACTTCCGCTCCGAAACCTTCGACGGATACACTTTCCACCGGAAGCCGCTGGCGGCGTCAGCCGCTTACGGACGGTAGGCAGCGTCCGCTCTCATGTGGGGACAGCCGCCCTCGGCTGTCCGGCCGGGCGAACCCCGGCGGCTCCTTTCTGAAAGCAGGAAGCTCCAGGACCAACGCGAGCTCAAAGCACTGACGCAGACCCGCGCAGAAACGGATTCACCACTTCCACTCCGTCCAACTTCTGCCCGCTCTGCAAATCCTCGGTGAGAAGAAACCCGCAGGACGCAGTCTTGGCGGCGGCAACGATGAGCGAGTCCCAGAACGAAAGCCGATACCGGTCTTGCACCTTCCAGCCGCGCTCAATCAGGGCCGCGTCCACGACCACAGGATTCCACGCCAGCAGGTCGCGAACTTCCGCTCGAGCCTCGTCGCTGGCAGCAGGCTTGAGCCGCACCGCATTGACATAGAACTCGTTCAGCACCTGAAAGCTGACCCGTCCCAGCCGGCTCTTCCACAGTTCGGCGCGCCAATCCCTGGCAACCCGCTGCTTACGCGGGTCGGCGTCGTCCACCGCGTAAAGCAATATGTTGGAATCAACGAAGACGGGAGCGGTCATGCGCTTCCTCGCGCGTCAGGTACCGGCCCTTGCTCTGCAGAAAAGGCTTGCGTCCCAGCGCCCTCCGCATAGCTCGCTCGTACCCGTCCTGCGCGGTCATCCGTTCCTTCAGCAGTTCGCCCAGCAGCCGGGAAACACTAGTGTCCCGCCGCGCCGCCTCGATGCGGGCCCACTGGGCCACGTCCTCTTCCAAGGTCACGGTGACATTACGTAGGTGTGGTTTCGATGACACATAAATAGTGTAACACGAAAATAGTGTCTTCCATCAAGCTCACAGCGGTTCTCTCTTACGCAAACAGAAACTCCTTCGTCCTTAACTCCTTAATCGTGTCCCGCAACTTCGCCGCTTTCTCGAACTCGAACCGCTTGGCCGCTTCACGCATGTCGCTTTCGAGTTTGCCGATGTACGTATCGACTTCTTCCTGGGTTCTGAACTCCGGCAAGCCCTCGGATTCGCCCGCAGTCAGGTCGGCATAGTCCGCGGCTACGATGCCGGCCAGCGTCATATCCAGCGGACGCACGATCGACTCCGGCGTGATTCCGTTCTCTTCGTTGTATGCCGTCTGGATGGCGCGCCGCCGCAGAGTCTCGTCGATGGCGCGCTTCATCGAATCGGTCCTGCGGTCGGCGTAAAGAATCGCGCGGCCGTTCAGATGCCGCGCGCAGCGGCCGATGGTCTGGATCAGCGATCCTGTCGACCGCAGGAATCCTTCTTTGTCCGCATCCAGAATCGCGACCAGCGAAACTTCGGGCAGATCCAGTCCCTCGCGCAGCAGATTGATGCCGATCAATACATCGAACTCGCCCTTGCGCAGATCACGGAGAATCTTGACCCGTTCCAAGGTTTCGATTTCCGAATGCATGTAGCGGCATTTCACGCCCACCTCGGCGTAGTACTCGGCCAAGTCTTCCGACATGCGCTTAGTCAACGTGGTCACGAGCACGCGCTCCCCGAGTTCCACGCGGCCGCGAATCATGTGCAACAGATCGTCAATCTGCCCCTTCACCGGACGCACCTCAACCGGCGGATCGATCAGCCCTGTCGGACGAATGATCTGCTCCACGACCACGCCCGCCGACTTTGTCAGCTCATACGGCCCCGGCGTTGCCGAAACATAAATCAGCTGATTGGTCCGGTGCTCAAATTCCTCAAACGTCAGCGGGCGGTTATCGAGCGCCGACGGCATACGAAAGCCATACTCGACCAGAGTCTCCTTGCGCGAGCGGTCGCCGGCGTACATGCCGCGTAACTGGGGCACCGTCCCGTGCGACTCGTCAATAAACATCAGAAAGTCTCGCGGAAAATAATCCAGCAGCGTGGGCGGAGGCTCGCCCGGCAGACGCCCGGTAAAGTGCCGCGAATAATTTTCGATGCCGTGGCAGAAGCCCATCGCCTTGATCATTTCCAGATCGAACATCGTCCGCTGATGAATGCGCTGCGCCTCGACCAATCGCCCCTGCTTCTCCAGTTCCACTTCCCACCACGCCAATTCTTGTTTGATCGAGGCCACCGCCGACGCGCGCGTTTCTTCCTTCATCACATAATGTGTCTTGGGATAAATCGGCAGCCGCATATATTTCTGCTTGACCGTGCCAAACAGCGGATCGATCTGAGTGAGCGAAGAAATCTCATCGCCCCACAGCTCGATGCGGTACGCCATGTCGTCGTAAGTAGGGAAGACCTCGATGACGTCGCCGCGCACGCGAAACGTTCCGCGCCGGAAGTCGCCATTGGTGCGCTCGTAGAGAATGTCGACTAGCCGGCGCGTGATGTCCTCGCGCTTGATCTTCTGGCCTTTCTCGAGAAACATCATCATCCCGTAATACGCTTCCGGCGAGCCGAGGCCGTAAATGCAGCTCACAGATGCGACAATCAGTGCGTCACGCCGCTCAAATAAAGACCGCGTCGCCGACAGCCGCAGCTTGTCGAGTTCGTCATTGATGGTCGCTTCTTTTTCGATGTAGAGATCCGCGGCCGGGACGTAGGCCTCGGGCTGGTAGTAGTCGTAATACGAGACGAAATATTCGACCGCATTGTGCGGGAAAAAATTCTTGAACTCGTGATAAAGCTGCGCCGCCAGCGTCTTGTTATGCGCCATCACCAACGTCGGACGGTTCGTCGCCTCAATTACCTTGGCCATAGTGAACGTTTTGCCCGACCCCGTGACTCCAAGCAAAACCTGATGCTGCTCGCGGTCATACACTCCGCGCAAAAGCGCCTCGATGGCGCGGCCCTGGTCCCCCTGCGGCTTGTAACTGGAAACGAGTTTGAAGTCCATTGGAGAAGGCTCTTGGCTCTTGGATGCTACCGGTGTGGGGCAAGGTCCATGCCGAGCAAAGCTCGGCTCGGTTTCCGTCGCACGCTCCACAGAAGCCAATTTCGTCGACAGAGAATCTTTCTATTATATAGGGAACCGGCGCGCGAACGTTATGCGAACAGGCTCGCTTGAGTACGCTCGCTGGAACACGCTCACTTGTGGAGTTCGACGGAGATCAATTGTGCAGTAACAGAAGGATTCGCAGATTCGACGTACTCGACCTTCGCGGGTCTATTTTCCAGGTCGGCGCAGGGGTTGAGGTCTTTGTCAGGCTGAAAGCCGAGAGCGCTGAAGGGGAGTGCGAAATAGTTGTCGACGTGAAATGCAACCAACTTTCCGCTCGAGTTTATCGTCAGGTCGAGGGCGCGATTATCGCAGTGGACCCCCTTTAAGATACCCACCAGAAATCGATGCGGCCCGCGAGGAACGAAGTCCGAACGACGGGCAAGCCGGGGAATGTGTTCTTCGCCTGTCGTCGAAATTGCCGGGGCGCTGCCGGCCTTTTCTTCTTCATTCAGCCGCCGAGTCTGTTCCTCAAAGCGCGCTTGACTCTCCGCATACTCCTGGGCATGCAGAAGGGCGCTGTTCACCATCTGAGTATCCTGCGGCGTCTTGGCCAGCTTGGCCGCGTTGCGCAACACATCCACAGCATTCTGGCCTTTCTCCATCGCCATCCATACGTTGGCCATGTTGATGCGATACCCCATGTCGGCCGGGTCCAGGGAGATCGCAGTCAATTCCATCATGCGTGCTTCGTCGAGACTCTTGTTCCGCATCGCCAGACAAACTGCGAGCCGGTCAAAAGCGGGAGCAAATTGGGGATTCAACTTGATCGCGGTTCGCAGGCTATTTTCCACCTGCTCCTGATCCGATGCATCCCGCGCTCCACTCATTGCAATCGCCGCGAAGTAGTAATGGGAGAGATAGCTCTTGGAGTCAAGCTGAACTGCTTGCGCGTACCACTTCTTCGCTTCCTCCAGATGCCCCAGCCGGAATTCCAGAAAGCCTTTGCTCTCATGCGCGGACAGGTTGCTGGGATCCTCCTGGAGTACATGGTTTAAAAGCGATTCGGCGTCCGCCGTCCTATTGTTATAGGCGAGAAAATCCGCGCGCAGGGCCTCCGATTGCGCTGAGGTGAGAAGTTCGGCTCTGAAAGCGGAATCGTCAACTTCGGTGGTGGTCGCCAGTTTGAGGTAGCGGAAGCCACTAGTCTGACGGATGTAGCCTTCTAATTCGTCCTGGAGGTGCTTCAAGTCTCCAAAAGCGCGCGTAGCGGCCGTGACCGGATCGACCTGCTGCGATACCAATGCCAAATAGTCGCTCATGCGGTGGGTTTTGTGATCGAAATCGTTCATCTCGAGGTAGTGCGTCAGGGCCCAGGATTCGGCATAGAAAATAGAACCCTTGTTCTCTTCGTGGTAGTAGGGAGAAGAATGATCGACAGTAAAGAGGGTCGCCAGAGGCAGCAACCGATTTTGCCGCAGCCACAGAATGTCCTCAGCACTGGGCTCTCCCAGCAACGCTTCTTTCTCGTGAATATTGGTGTTCTGGTAGAACTCTGCCAGGCCCTCATTCATCCACAGCGGCATGAATTCCGCTGACTTGCTCAATAGCAAGTGCGTGTATTCGTGGTACACCACCGCATACGGATGCTCCCCCTCCGCGTCCAGCCGCATCAGTACGTAATTCTTGTCTGCGGTGCGGAGAAACAGTCCGCCAAGCTTCACCGATCCCTTGGCGAGATAGGCTTCTGGCTCGAGAGCCTTGAAATCTTTCTCATCTTTTATTGCGAGGACAATGATCGGCGTACCGGGGTCGACCTGTGCTTTCGGGAATGCGGCGTGAAAGACCGAGCGCATGCGTTCGAATTGGTCGGCGACCCGGCGGCCTTGTTTTTCGTTCGCGTTCGTAACCACCACAAAATGCGGGCTGGAAATCTGGATCCAAGTCTCGGTCTTGTCGCGTGCGGAAGCAAGCGGGGCGGCGAAGCACAGAGCAAGCAGCAGAATTCGTCGAAGCATAGCGGGCGCGCCCCTACAGATATAGCGCTGGCGGCCCAATGTCAATTGAAATCCCCGACGTTAAATGAGATCAAAGATGCCGGAATCGCGGCTCCCTAGACCACGCTAGGCCGCAACTCCACCTTCTTGGTTGCAATCGAGACCTTCACTGCAGGCAGCACCGGCCGCGGATAGGGCTCGCAATAAGCCTCCACCGTGATCGTCCCTGGAGTGCGCGTTGACTGTACGATTACCTGGGCCAAGCCGTTGAACAGGCTGCGCTTCGGGGCCTTGTCGGATTCTTGACAATTCGGATCGCCGTTGCCCACGCCGATCAGCGTGCCGTCTCCGGTTACTTTGAAGCTGATTATGTTGTCCGCCGTGGGAATTGCGCGGCCTTCCTTGTCGAGTACCTCCACGCGCAGCACGGCTACGTCTTCGCCGTCAGCGTTGATCTCACTTCGGTCGGTCGTCAGCTTGATTGATTCTGGCTTGCCCGTGGTCTCGCGCCTTTCCACCAGAACGACTTTGCCATCTTTCGAGCCGCGGGCTTCGAGGATGCCGGGTTCGTATTTCACGCTCCACTCCAGATGCGTGAGGGGCTCGACCTTCTTCGATCCCTGACTCTTGCCATTCAAGAAAACTTCCACCGAATCGAGGTTCGAATGCACCCAAACCGAAATCGGTTCTCCCCCCCGCTGCTCCCAGTTCCAGTGTGGAAACAAATGCAGCACCGGCTCCGATCCCCACCACGCCTTGTAGTAATAAAAATTGTCCTTGGGAAAGCCGCACATGTCGACAATGCCAAACTGTGAGTTGATCGACGGCCACCCGTAGGGAGTGGGCTCGCCGCGATAGTCGAAGCCGGTCCAGGCAAAGCCGCCCGCCAACCATTCGCGCGCGGCGTAGAACTTCCACCATTCCTCCGCAAGTTCCGCCCACTCGGGATGATTCGCGTCGTACGCACTGACCCAGTTGCGCAGCTTGTCGGTCAAATAAATTCCGCGCGTGGAAACCGTGCTGGCCGTTTCCGATCCCACGCTGGGCTTTTTCGGATGCGCCTTGTGCCATTCGTCCGGAACCTCCTGGTTGTAGTTGAATCCCATCACGTCGAGTTGTTCCGGGAAGTGAGTTTCGAAGGATGCATTGACCGCCGCCGTGCATAGCCGTGCGGGGTCGAGTTCGTGCGTTCTCGCAATCATGTCGTCAATCACGCGCACGCCCTGCGGTTGCGGCATCATGGTCCACTCTTCGTTGCCCATCGACCACAAAATGATTGCCGGCGAGTTGCGATAGCGCTTCACCATCGCCTCAAGCTGTGCCATGCCTTCCGGATTCGAACTCATTAGCCGCGTTTCGCACATCATCATCATGCCGAGGCGATCGCAGGCCTCCACCCACTCCGGAGTCGGCATGTTGTGCGACGTGCGCACGGCATTGCCACCCATATGTTTCAAGACGCCCACGCGATACCACTGCAGACGGTCGGGCAGCGCCGCACCTACGCCTGAGTGGTCGTGATGATTGCAGGTGCCCTTGATCTTGACCGGCTTGCCGTTCAGGAAGAATCCTTTGTCGGCATCCCACGCGATTGTGCGCACGCCAAAACTGACGCGCTCTGCGTCGCGCGCCTTGCCGCCCGATTCGACCGTGACCACTGCTGAATAAAGATTCGGAGCCTCCGGCGACCACAGCGCGGGATTCGCGACCGATGCGCTGGCGGTGAAGTTGGCGGACCCGTCGGCGGGAAGCGATTGCGGCGCAGAGTCCGCCGCTCCGACCACTTTCCCCGCTGCATCCAAAATCTGCCAGCGGACGCGGCAACTTTCCGCCTGCTGTCCTTGGTTCTGCACCACCGTCGCCAGATTGAGCGTCGCAGTGTTGCCCTTCATGGATGTTCGAACAGTGCTTTCCCAATTCCCAATGTGCAGCGCCTCGGTTTTCGTCAGCCAAACGTGCCGGTAGATCCCTGCGCCTTCGTAGAACCAGCCATCGCCAAAACTGGCGTCCATGCGGACGACCAGAAAATTCTTCCCGCCATAGTTCAGAAAGTCAGTCACGTCGAAGCGGAAGGGCGCGTAGCCGTTGTCGTTCCGCCCGAGGAAGTATCCGTTGAGAAACACCAGCGCGCTGCGAAATGCGCCGTCAAACTCAACCGTGATGCGGCGTCCGTTGGCTTCCTTCGGAATATCAAACGTGCGCCGGTACCAGCCGATGCTGGTCTCGGGATAGCGGCGGCCGAGGGGCTTGTAGCCGTGGCTCTGTTGTTCCTCGTCGCGCACAAATGGCAACTCAACCGCCCAGTCGTGGGGCAAATTGAGCGCGCGCCATTTCGAATCGTCGAATTTCGCCGTGGCAAACTCGAACTCACCCGACTTGGCGAAATCCCCTTGCCCCATGCCAAATCCCAGATCGCGCAGCGGATCGGCGGCATGTCCCTGAAAAAACTTCCAGCCAAAGTCGAGCAGCAGATGCTCTCGCGGAGCCACCGCGGCCAAGGCTTCCGCCGACGCCGCGCCGGGATAAGCCGCAAGCAATGCATGGGCGCGGCTGACTGAGCCTGCAGCCAGGGTAGAGGCAGAGAGCGCAAGGCCGGAGCGAAGCAGATCACGACGGGTGAGAAGGGTCATTCGTTACTCCACGCAGGAATCGGATTGAACACCCCGCACAGCAGCGATTGTGCATTATAGCGGCCCTTGGTCAAGCGCTCACCTATCCCGTGGCCGAAAGCCGTGGCGGCGCAGGTGCACGCGCAGCGCCGACGTCACTAGCGCGATCGCGAAGCAGATTTCGACGAAGATCTTTCCTCCGTCAGCGAAAGGCGTTGCGATCTTCGCGCAAATCTACCGCAAAAGTTTTCTCGTCACGGTTTTACTTCGCCCATGCCGACAATTTTCGCCGATGTGCGGAACTTCCTGTAGTCGCGATATTCCTGATCACCGTCAATGTTGAATCCCTTGAGCAATGCCACGCGCGCGTCCAGTTTGAAGGTGAGGTGCCGCGGCAGCCAGACTTCGTCGTTCACCCGCGTCTGCTCCAGCATCACGCGCGTGCCCTTGTGGATGCGCGCCAGCACCCATCCCAGCGACACCGTGTCGATGGCTTCGATATCCATCTTCGCCAGTTGCAGATCGCCCTTGTCGATCCACACCCGCCCGTGGAACTTGGAGAGAAACTTCGACTCCTTCGTGTGCGGCTCAAATCCCGGCCGCGGTTCGCCATCAATCACCCAAGCGTCGCGTCCGCCCACTTCTTCCGTTCCCACCAGCTTGAAGTCGTAGGCGTCGGCCACTTCGCGCACGAACTTGCGGCCATCCTCGCGCTCTTTTACTTCTTTTTCTTCGCGCTTCCTGCGATCTCCGTCGGACTCGTTTTTGCGCTTATCGATAATCTTCTGGATCTTCTCTTCTTCCTTGGCCGCTGCCTTGGCATCGAGTGGCTTGTCGTCTTTTTCGATGAGCCGCTGCACTTGCGCGCCATAGATTTCCAGAATCTCGTAAGTCTTCACTTCGGTGGACTTGGTTTTCCCCTTGCCGTCCAGGTTGTTCTGGACCTCGCGATCGATGTAGGTATAGTCCCGCTGCCGCTTTTCATTTTCGATATCTTTGTCTGCAACGACGCGAAACAACTGCTGCATCTGTTCCTGCGAGAGCTTGCCGTCGGCTCCCGTTGTGAGATCGGGGATGGCGGGAGGCTGGGCCTCCGAATCGGAGGCGGAGGACTGCTCTTGCTGTCCGATTGCCGGCAGACACACGAGCAGCAAAATCACAGTGAGAGCTCGATTCTTCATGATCTAATCTTACGTGCTTAGACGGCATGAAGTTCGGCGGGGATGCAAGGAGGAGGGCTTCAGGTGTTAGGTCTCAGGGGTTGGGTATTGGCCTAACACCTAACACCGCAGACCTAACACTCCGTTTCGGCGGCGCTCAGCTTTCTTCACGATCGGTTACGGACTGTTCCACCGCAAGCTGCCTACAGGTGCGTGCAATGGTGTCGCCCGCGGGACCGGATTCCACGAACTGGAAGCCATAGCGGAAAGCGTTTCGCTGGCGAACCATGGCGAGAAGCTCCACGTCGCCCAGGGGCAGCGCGAACTCCAGGCGGACCACCTCGCCTACCGGAACTTCCACGCGCAGCATGGCGGAAATTCCCGATTCGCTGATGTCCACGGTATCGCCTCGAACCACCGGGGAATCGCGCGGATATACATGAATCTTTACTTCCAGCTTGAACCGGCGATGGCGGCGAGCTTCCACAATCTCATGAGTGCGGCCAGTTGCGAATCGACTGCGCGGTTCCAAATTGAGGCTCCCCTTACCAAAAATCGGCCGAATCTTTCCGGTACTTTAGGGATCCTCGAAAGCGAGCCTCGAATTCAGTCCCTGATCTTATGAGCCTTTCCCAGACACTCGGCCTGGAACAGCCTGTCGTCCACGCGATGCAGCCGCCTTTCTTGAGCTTTGGTCAGCAGCGAATAGTGCTTGATGTCAAACAGGTGATAGACGATGAACCACACGGGCTGGTCGGTGGTCATCCAGTTCTGCCGGTCGAACCGCTTCAGATTCACCGGACCCGAGTACCGGCGCAGCGTGCGCTCACGCCGGAGGTTGAAATAGGCGTTGAAATAGCTGAGCGCTAACTCCCGCAGCGTGCGATAGACCGGCTCGCGCCAGCGGCAGCCGGTGTAATTAGACTTTGCCACCGCACCCCAGCAGCCGTCTTCGCGGTAAATGGCGATCACGTGGTCGGTATCGTGCTCGGCCTCGAAATCCAGCAGCAGCGGAGGATATCCGTTCGCCCGCAACGCTGCTGCCGCAAAAATCGCGCCTTCCAGGCAATGCGAAGACTCCTCCGCCAGCACCTTTCGCGGCGACCACGCAGTGTCTTCCAGGTGATAGGGCATGTCGTCCAAGAATTTCTGAATGCCGTAGGGATTCTTCATGCTGCGCAGCTTGCGCAGTTCTCTTCCCGTGAAGCTGGATGTGGGGCCAGAGTTATTGGCGGTCATGGTTGGCGAAGTTCAGGATTCTTTCGTCGTCGCAGAAGTGTAGCTCAAGCGGCAGTCCCTCAGTGCTCATTGCCGTTTGTCTTTGCGTTCTCGGCGGATTTTCTCTGCGTTCTTTGCGGTTCAAGCTTCTGACCTTCCAGAAAAAACCACGCCCACCTCCTGTGGCAGATCCACCAGCACGTCAGGAGGCTCATCCGCGAGGGTGTGCGGAGCGAAGCCGTAATTCACGCCGACTGTCCACAACCCGGCATTCCGCCCGGTGCGCACGTCCACGTGAGAATCGCCGACGATGGCAGCCTGCTCCGGCCGCACGCCGCTCTCCTCCAACAATTTGAGCGCGCCCTCGGGATCGGGCTTCTTACTCGTGAAACTGTTGCCGCCATACACCTGCGAGAAAAACTGCCCCAGCCCCAGCGCCTGGATGATCGCCCGCGATGGATTCACCGGCTTGTTGGAAAGCACGGCCATCTTGCGGGGCGTCCCGTTCGTGGAGCTCTGAATCGCCGCCAGCGCCTCCGGGATGCCTGGGTACACGGTCGTGTGATCGAGCTTGTGCTCACGATAGTAGGCAAGAAAAAATCCCAGCCCCTTGCGGATCAACCCCTCGTTAACCGCTTCGCCGCCCAGCGCCCGCTGAATCAGGATGGGCGCTCCGTCCCCCACATAGCTGGCGATGACGTCGTCCGGCAAGGCGGGCCGTCCGATATGGCGCAGCGCCGCATTGACGGAATGCACCAGATCAAGGCGCGAGTCAATAAGCGTGCCGTCCAGGTCGAAGATCACCAGTCTGATGGAGTGCGGGTCAAATGCGCGGAGCGTACGAATCATGGACTTCCAGAATAAAGCACACAGCACTCAGCCGTCAGCACTCGGTGAATTGAAGCAGGGGAGAGTTTTTATGTGGGGACAGCCGCCCCCAGCTGTCCGGTCGAGCGCAGCACGACCAGGGTCGATGCAAGCCAGACTACAAACTGAAGTTTATCGACATCGTGGTATCAACCTCGACGGGGACCCCGTTACACCGGTAGGGTTCGTAGCGCCATTTGCGAGCGGCCTCGAGCGCGGAGTCTTCGAGAAGTTTGCTGCCGCTTTTGACAATTTCCAGATCCCTCAGCGTGCCGTCGATGTCGATCACGGCATGGATTTCCACGGTCCCGGTCTGCCGCGCTGCCCGTGCCGCTGCGGGATAGACAGGCGCTACGCGCTCGACCAGTTTGCCGGATGTGACCTTGCCGTCGCAGTTCGTGAAGTGGCGAGAATTCGCGGGGTGTTCCAGAACGTTGGCAGCGGTTGCGTCCTGTGGACTTAACGAAGTGAGTTCCGCTTCGGCGATAAGACCACGGCCGCGGAACTGCTGCACTTTGCTGGCGATGAGCGCGCCGTTGCCCTTGTCGAAGTCAGAGAACTCAGTGCGCCAGCCTCTGTGGGTGATGCGGACCAACGCACCGGTGCTTTCATCGAAGCAGAGCGACTTCTCGTTCATCGAAGGCACGGCGGTTGGCCGGATTTCGATGCATCGCAAGCGCGCGCTGCCATACGTTTCTTCTTTTATCTTGGAAACTTCTTCGTTCGGATTAATCTTCGTATCGGTTACAGGCTGAAGGTCACCCAGCAACTGCGTGACGCCCTCCGGCTCGAACAGATGCGGTTTTCTCGCGACCCACCGCGCTTGGCCACCCATCGCAAGGGGAGCGTGTTGATATGTATCTATATTTCTAGTAATATCGAAACATGCCAGCAGCCACCACCAAGTCCCCTCCCCCCAGCAAGTCCAGCGAACGCGTCGCCAAATATGCCGACATGTTCTCCGCCATGGGCACCGAGCCCCGCCTGCGCATCATGCAGTTGCTGCTGACCGCGCATCCCGAGGGACTCGTGGTCAGCGACATTCAGGGCGAACTGGAAATCCCCAACTCGACCCTTTCTCACCATTTAGACAAGTTGAGGACCGAGGGCCTGGTCGAGGTGCAGCGGCAGGGAACTTTCCTTCGTTACACCGCGAACACCGTCGCTCTGCAGGAACTGCTGCAGTTCCTCTACGCCGAGTGCTGCACCCGCAATCAAGCTCTCAAGCCTCAGGACATTATTCAAATCTGCAAATAGGAGTTTGGATTATGACTACGCAAGCTGACATTGACCAAGTCCCTCAGGGGCTGAAGCCCATTCCTTTATCTTCCGCTAGCGGCACGGCTGAAGCCGTGCCCTTCCCAAACCCTTCCGATCGGGCCGCAAGTATCGATCGATCAGCAAGTATCGATCGGGCGGCAAGTGTCGATCCGACCGCAAGCATCGATGGGTCTTCCAGTATCAAGGAAGTCGTCAAACAGAAATATGGCGAAGCTGCGCTGCGCGTGACGTCTGGAGGCAGTTCCTGCTGCGGCGCGACGGCGAACAGCGGTTGCTGCGATCCCATCACCACCAATCACTATGACGCTTCGCAGGTCGGACAGATCCCGGAGGAAGCGCTATTGGCCTCGCTCGGCTGCGGTAACCCTACCGCGCTGGCCCAGTTGAAACCCGGCGAGACCGTTCTCGACCTCGGTTCGGGCGGAGGCATCGACGTGTTGCTATCCGCGCGCCGCGTCGGCCCGACCGGCAAGGCCTACGGTCTCGACATGACCAACGAAATGCTGGCGCTGGCGAACGAGAACAAGCGCAAAGCTGGCATCGAGAATGTCGAGTTCCTCAGGGGCGAGATCGAGGGCATACCGCTGCCCGACAATTCCGTTGACGTCATTATTTCCAACTGCGTGATCAATCTCTCGCCCGACAAAGATAGAGTCCTGCGCGAGGCCTTCCGCGTGTTGAAGCCGGGCGGCCGCTTTGCCGTCTCCGACGTCGTGACCCGTGGCGAGATTCTGCCCGAGATCCGCCAGAGTGTCCTGGCGTGGGTAGGCTGCATCGCCGGCGCGTTGGAAGAAAACGACTACCGCGGCAAGCTGGCTGCAGCGGGCTTCGACAAGATTGAAATCGAACCCACGCGCATCTATCGCGCCGAAGACGCCCGCGAATTTCTCTCCGGACAGGGAATTGACGTGGACGCTCTCGCTCCGCAAGTCGACGGAAAGTTCTTGAGCGCATTCATCCGCGCTGTGAAGCCGAGCCCCGCACCGAAGGCGTGCTGTGGTCCGACGTGTTGCAACTAGCCGGGGATGAATTATGCAAAAACACTACAACGTCTTGTTTCTGTGCACAGGGAATTCGGCGCGCTCCATCCTGGCCGAGGCGATTCTCAACTTCAAGGGTCGGCCAACGTTCTTGGCTTACAGTGCCGGGAGCCATCCAACCGGGAAGGTCCGTCCAGAAGCGCTCCACGAACTTGAAATCGCGCATCTTCCCAGTGACGGCCTGCGCAGCAAGAGCTGGGACGAGTTTGCCAAGCCGGGCGCTCCCGTTCTCGATTTCGTGTTCACCGTCTGCGACAATGCGGCAAAGGAGGTCTGCCCGGTATGGCCGGGACAGCCAATCTCGGCCCACTGGGGCGTGCCCGATCCCGCCGCAGTCCGCGGAACTCAGGCAGAGGTCAAACGAGCTTTCCGCGACGCGTTCCTGACCCTCGATCGCAGGATCGGGCTGTTCTTAAGTCTTCCTCTGACCAGCCTTGACGGCCTTGCGCTCAAGACGGAAGTTGACAACATCGGACGGCAATGACCTTCAATTTGCGTTCCCGCGCGCTCGTCGAGTTCATAGGCACGGCCTTCTTGCTTATGGCGATCGTAGGCTCGGGCATCATGGCCGAGCGATTGTCCGGCGGCAACGTCGCGCTGGCGCTCCTCGTTAACTCAGTAGCCACCGGAGCCGCCCTGGTTGCGCTGATCCTCACGTTCGGCCCGATCTCCGGCGCGCACCTCAACCCCGTGGTCACACTCGCCGAGGCGATGCAGGGCGGCATCGCATGGGGCGAAGTGCCCAGCTACATTGCGGCTCAAATCATCGGAGCCTTCGGCGGGGTAGCCGCGGCACATGTGATGTTTGGCCTGCCACTATTCTTCGCTTCCCATCATGTGCGAAGCGGTCCCGCTCTCCTGTGGAGCGAGTTCATCGCCACCTTCGGACTGCTTGCCGTGATCTGGGGATGCGCCCGCGCCCGCCCGTCCGCCATCTCGTTTGCCGTGGGCGCTTACATTACCGCGGCGTACTGGTTCACCGCTTCTACGTCGTTCGCCAACCCAGCCGTAACGTTGGCGCGAGCGGCCAGCGACACGTTCGCCGGCATTCGTCCCGTTGATGCTCCTCTGTTCATCGTGGCGCAACTAGCCGGAGCGGTCGCCGCCACATCGTGTTTTCGATGGTTGGCTCCGGCCCAGTTCATTCACCCGAAGGCAAAAGCATGAAGAATTAAAGATGGTCCTGATTCTCTGCAGCGCAGGAGTGAATCCGATGAGAGAGCGGCGTGTGAGTAAAAGTCTTATTCCGCCCTTAGGAAGACTCAGAAAAGTCACGAGGCTTAGGCCGCAATCATGCGGCCTAAGCCCTCGCTTTTACTGACAGGTAATGCTTGGGTTGTCCTTTGCCAAGTCTAGGCACGCCTTTCGCTGCTTCTCTTTCTTGGCAGCGTCGGCAAGGGAGTTGCCACCGGTCGAAGCCACCGGAGCCACTTCAGAGACTGAAGCGGCCTTGGTCTGCGCCGAGGTAGCCACCGCGGGCACGAGCTGAACAGAGGGCGAAGTTTGAACGGCAGGCTGAACAGTAGCCTGCTGGGTTGCGGGAGCAGCGGAATCATCCTGAGCATTGATGCGGCCATGCGACTGCCAATCCGCCAGGATCAAGTTACAGGCGTCCTTCGCCGCGTTCCCTACCGTCCGTGTAGCGTTGGTGCCGATAACGTCGCCCGCCCGGTTGGCAACCTGGATTTGGCTGTTCGTGCGGACCAGGCCCCGGTTCTGTTTGGACTCTCGATTCATCATGATGACGTAATCGGCATTGGCCTGATTGATTGTGATGGTTGCGCCGGAGCAATTCTTTTGCAGGTCCTTCGTGACCTCCATGCTCTCATCGTGAGCGTCAATCGTGGACTTTGAGCCCCACGTTCCCCAATGCTTTCCACCGCCGCCACTTCCATCAGAACTGACGTTTTCCGAACCCTTGCCCTGCACAAAGATGCGAGGTTTGTCTTGTGCATTCGCAGATAGCCCGATTGCGACCAGACACAGCAGCATATAAGTCTTCATAGCCTGATAACTTCTCCTTTTAAGGTTAGACTTCGCCGTCAAGACCGGACATTGTTCCACCCAAGG
>WNGK01003071.1_pt1 | contig 22495 bp, 17 predicted proteins | sample 5400601 | NCBI WGS metagenome assembly WNGK01 (sample SAMN13153376, study PRJNA577476) | soil metagenome | isolation source: 60 cm soil or saprolite under Garry oak tree replicate 1 | place: USA:California | collected 2016-06-15
ATATCGCGTCTCCCACTCATACCCATGAGCGCGTGTTTTAACTTTGGAGCAGCAGGAAGTATTGGCTGGCCTGGAGTCGCGGCCCTGCTGATAATGGCATTGTATGTCGTGGGATTGACCATGCTTGGAGAGTATTGGTTGGCAAGCAGAGATTTGATTTTGCAATAAATAGTCGCGAAAGGGAAATGGAGTTTGGTACCTTTACTTATGGGTATGAATTTGGATTCTCTATGCTGAAACCCTCAGCAATAGCAAAGCAGTCCTCCTCGTAGGCTGTGGGCAAAGCTCAACTGGCGGAACGCCGCTGCCACTCCCTACTGCTAAGATAAGAACAAAGACTTGCATCTTTCCTCACACTCCGCTATACTGTCCTGGGCACGAGAAATCGAGCCTACACAACACATATCATCCAGCGCTGATGAAGAAGAGTACCCTGGTGGGGATAGCAGCGAGCCGGTAGCCAGTGCAAGATCGGCAATCCGCAAAAGGTGAAGGGCGCTTCGGAGTTGGACTTAATGAGTGGCTTCACAAATTGAACGTGGAGAAGCAGGGTGGAACCGCGCATTATGCTGTAAGACGTAGTAGCCCCAGGCATACGCAGGCATATATTCGTCCCTGGGCGTCATCTTATACCATTGAATTTGACGCCTGGGGCATTTTTTTGAGGAGGATCACTCATTATGACACAGGTTGAGAACAAACCAACCACCAGTGACACCCCTTTTGTGCCGATGGAGAAGATTGTCGCACTCTGCAAGCGGCGCGGTTTCGTCTACCCGAATTCTGAAATCTACGACGGTGTTGCCGGTATCTATGACTTTGGCCCGCTTGGCGTCGAACTGCGCAACAATATTCGCCGCTACTGGTGGTGGTGGATGGTGCAGATGAACGACAACGTGGTGGGGATCGAGGGCGCGATTATTACCCATCCCAGGGTGTGGGAGGCCAGCGGCCACGTGGAAAACTTCGTAGATCGCCTGGTAGACTGCAAGAATTGCAAGCGGCGTTTCCGCATTGATCACCTGCCGGCAGAGAATGTCATTCAGAACAAGTGCCCGGAATGCGGCGGCGAGCTGACGGAGCCACGCACGTTTAACCTCCTGATGGAGACGTACCTCGGGGTCGTCGAAGGCGAGCGCATGAAGACCTACCTGCGCGGTGAGGCCTGCCAGAACATCTTCCTCGACTTTGTCAACGTGGTCAAGTCCTCGCGTGTGCAGATTCCCTTTGGTATCTGCCAGATCGGGAAGGCGTTCCGCAACGAGGTCACTCCCGGTAACTTCCTGTTCCGCCAGCGCGAGTTTGAGCAGTGGGACCTGCAATTCTTCGTGCACCCCAGCGAGATGCAGCAGTGGTTTGACTACTGGAAGGAGAAGCGTTTCGAGTGGTACAAGGGGCTGATCAACCACAAGGACCGCCTGCATTTTCGCGAGCATGGTCCAGATGAACTGGCTCACTATGCCAAACAGGCCTTCGACATCGAATATAAGACCATCCTCGGCTGGCAGGAGTGGGAGGGTATCCACTGGCGGCAGGATTGGGACCTCTCTCGTCACAGCGAGTATAGCCACAAGGATTTGAGCTATACCGATCAAAATACCAGAGAACGCTATATACCCTGGATTGTTGAGACTTCGGGCGGCGTAGACCGCACCTTCCTGTACCTGCTGCTCGACGCGTATGAGGAAGAGCCAGACCCGGCGGGGAAAGAGTCGCGCACTGTGCTGCGCCTGCACCCGGTTATCGCGCCGGTCAAAGTGGCGGTGTTGCCCCTGCAAAAGAATAAAGAAGAACTGGTGACCACTGCCAGGGATGTTTATAAGAAGTTGCAGCGGTTGATGGTTGCGCAGTATGACGACGTGGCGAATATTGGCCGCCGTTATCGCCGTCAAGATGAGATTGGCACGCCCTACTGCGTCACCATCGATTTCCAGACTCTGGACGATCGAACGGTGACAGTACGTGAGCGCGACCACATGACGCAAGTCCGTATCAGTATCGACGAATTGCCAATGTACCTGTTGGAGCGCGTGACCTGGCAATAGGTACACGACCTCGTTGTCGAATATATCAGAGAACCTGGCATCAACAAGGGGACGCCAGGCTCTCTGATATTTGTAAAGCAAGGCTGTTACTCGAAAGAACGTGTCTTTTGTGATTGTTGTTCGTCTTATATACGAACACTCCATTGGAAATAGAGTGTTGAAAGCAAAGACAAAAGGATACGTTAGTAAATGACCCGTATACTCTCATATAACATCCTGGTGGGCGGCGCCCGCCGCGTAACCCCAATAACACGTATGATTACCGCGGCAAACCCTGACATCGTTGGTCTGGTCGAGGCCAACGATCCTCAAGTGGTAGAGGAACTGGCGCAGCGATTGGAGATGCAATATGTATTGAGTGGACGCGCCGCGCATCAGCTTGATTGGCAGATAGCCCTGCTGAGCCGCTTGCCTATACTCTATACAGAGACGTATGTTCGTCCTGGTATTCTTTCAAAACCAGTGTTAGAAGTGGGTATACAGGAGCCGTGCGGCAGACAACTTACCGTGTTTGTAACGCACCTGCCCGCCGCTTTCAGTCAAGGCTGGGCGGGCGATGCTATCCGCCGCCGCGAAGTGCGGGAACTTCTGCGCATCATGGCTGCAAAGCAGGGAACGCCCCACCTTGTCATGGGAGACTTCAACTCTCTTGCTCCTGGCGACCCCTTCAAAGCCAGCGCTCTTTTGCGCTATGTCGTAGAGTTGGATCAATGCCACCAGCAGAACCCTGGTTCGATGGTGGGGCAGCCGCACCTGAATTTTGTGGTGCCTCGACCTTTGCGCATCTTTAACCCATTGCTACGAACCATTCCCCGCAGCCGCCTGCTCTCTGCGCTTTTTGACGCGGCGGCCTCCCTCTATGCTCCAAGAGGCTGTATCAGCTTGTTGCAAAATGCAGGCTATGTGGATTGTTTCCGCGAGTCAAACCCTGACCTTGCAGGTTTCTCCTGTCCCTCCGCCGCGCCCGCTGGCCGTATTGATTACATCTTTGCCAGCCCGGAGTTGTCACAGCATCTCTCAACATGTGATATACCTGCGCGTGGCGAGGGCATCCATAGCGAAGAAGCCAGTGATCACCTTCCTGTCGTTGCAGAATTTGGCGAAATGGTTAGCAAGGACGCGGAACATTTGAAAGAGTGCCTTGAAGAAGCCAGCATATAAAATAAGCAATAAAAAAGATGAGAGAAGCTTTGCAGGCCCCTCTCATCTTTTTATTGCTAAGCAGAGCATTGTCATGCTGAGCGCAGCGAAGCATCTGAACCAAGCCTACTGAAACACATCCTTTGTTTTCTCAAACAGGTTGCGGAAGATGTTCTTGTCGTTCTGTTCGCTCTGTTCGCGTTCCAGGCGGGCAAATTCCTCGAGCAGGCGTTTCTGTTCTGCCGTCAAGCTGCTCGGGGTCACAACCTTGACAATGACGTGTTCATCGCCACGGGCGCTGCTATGTACCACGGGCACGCCCATGCCCTTGAGACGGAATGATCGATTGCTTTGCGTGCCGGCGGGAATCTTGAGAATCGTTGTCTTGCCATCTACGGTGGGCACTTCAACCTCGTCGCCGAGGGCCGCCTGCGTAAAGCTGATCGGCAATTCATAGAGGATATCGTTTCCTTGCCGTTTGAAGAACTGGTGAGGTTTTACCGTCAGTATGACATACAGGTTCCCAGGTGTGCCGCCGCGGGCGCTGACTTCGCCTTCGCCGGTGACGCGCACATTAATGCCATCGTCTACGCCGGCAGGGATGTTCACTACGACGCGGCGGTTATTGCGCACTCGACCCTGGCCCCGGCACTTTTCACAGGGAGTAGTGATAACACGTCCCTCGCCCCGGCAGCGCTCGCACATCGTAACGTTGACGAACTGGCCAAAAATGGACTGCTGTACGCGTCGTATCTCACCAGAACCCTGGCATACCGAGCAGCGCGAGGTAGAGGTTCCTGGCTGCGCCCCACTGCCGCGACAGGGAGCACAGGCTTCCCAGCGGGGAAGCTCTATCTCTTTCTGGCAACCAAAGACGGCTTCCTCAAACGTGATAGTCAGATCGTAACGAAGATCGGCCCCGCGCTGTGCGCCTGCGCGGCGCTGCGTATTTGCGCCCGCGCCGGCAAAGAACGTCTCGAAGATATCATTGATACTGCTGAACCCTCCGAAGTCGTAGGCGCCCGCGCCGCCCATACCATTATTAAGGCCGGCATGCCCAAAGCGGTCATAGGTGGCCCGCTTCTGCGTGTCGCTCAGTACTTCATAGGCTTCATTGACTTCTATAAAACGAGTTTCTGCTCCCTGCTCTTTGTTGGCGTCAGGATGGTACTGTTTAGCAAGACGACGATACGCTTTTTTCAGCTCATCGTCGGTTGCGCTCCTTGATACACCGAGTATCTCATCACTACTATATGCAAGTGTATAGCCAAAAAATGATGGGTATATCCCTTCCAGGTATCCATCTTCATGATGAGTGCCCGGAAGGGATGTTGTGCTACATTTCTTTGTATTCACCTTCGATGGTATCGTCGTGAGGAGCTTCCTCTTCTGCCCCTCCACCGAAATTGGGGTTAGCCCCATCAGTGGCCTCGGCAGCGCCTGGACGATAAACCGACTCGGTGACTTTGTAGAAAGCCTGCTCGAGCGCCTCACGAGCTTCCTTGATGCGGGCAACATCATCCGTTGAAAGAGCGGCACGCACATCAGCGATCTTAGACTCAATTTCGCTCTTTTGCTCCGGGGTGACCTTGTCGCCCAGCTCAGCGATGCTCTTCTCCGAACGATAGGCCGCGCTATCTGCCAGGTTGCGTTCCTCAACCTCTTCCTTCCGACGTTTATCATCGGCTGCATGAGTTTCAGCATCCTGCACCATACGATTGATCTGCTCTTTTGAGAGACCGCTTGACGCAACGATGGTGATCTTCTGCTCGCGTCCCGTGCCCTTGTCCCTGGCGGATACGTTCACGATACCATTGACATCGATATCGAACATGACCTCAACTTGAGGTACGCCGCGTGGAGCGGGTGGGATACCGTCGAGAATAAAGCTGCCAAGAGAGCGGTTGTCCTTGGCAAACTCACGCTCACCCTGCAGGACGTTGATTTCTACACTGGGCTGATTATCGCTGGCCGTTGAGAAGACCTGGCTCTTTTGGATCGGGATAGTGGAGTTGCGCTCAATTAAGCGTGTAAAGACGCCGCCAAGCGTCTCGATACCCAGTGAGAGCGGAGTAACATCCAGCAGAAGCACATCTTTGACATCGCCTGTCAAGACGCCAGCCTGGATAGCGGCGCCAACCGCTACTACCTCGTCCGGGTTCACACCACGATTCGGTTCGCGATCAAAGATGCGCCGCACCATGGTCTGCACAGCTGGCATACGCGTCTGGCCGCCGACCAGCACAACCTCGTTGACATCTCCAGGGCGTATGCTTGCATCCGCGAGAGCCTTCATGACCGGGCCGCGCGATTTCTCGACCAGGTCTTCTACCAACTGCTCAAGCTTGGAGCGCGACAGGGTCATAGTGAGATGCTTTGGCCCGCTGGCATCAGCCGTGATAAAGGGCAGGTTGATCTCCGTCTGCATCGAGCTGGACAGCTCTTTCTTCGCCTTTTCAGCGGCCTCTTTCAAACGCTGGAGAGCCATGCGGTCCTGGCGCAGGTCGATGCCCTGCTCCTTGCGGAACTCGTCGGCCAACCAGGTTATTACGCGCAGGTCGAAGTCATCACCGCCCAGGTGCGTATCCCCATTGGTGCTCTTGACCTCGAAGACGCCATCGCCTAACTCAAGGATTGAGATGTCGAAGGTACCGCCGCCCAGGTCATAAACAGCAATACGTTCATCTTTTTTCTTGTCGAGGCCATAGGCCAGGGATGCGGCCGTCGGCTCGTTAATGATACGCAGCACCTCAAGGCCAGCAATGCGACCAGCATCCTTTGTCGCCTGGCGCTGGGCATCGTTGAAGTACGCGGGAACGGTAATTACGGCTTGAGTGACACGCTCGCCCAGGTATGCTTCGGCGTCAGCCTTGAGTTTCTGCAAAATCATCGCCGAGATCTCAGGGGGACTGTATGCCTTCCCCTGAACCTCTACCCAGGCATCTCCGTTGGGGGCTTTCACCACTTTATAGGGCACCATACGTTTATCACGGTCTACTTCTATATCTTCAAACTTACGTCCCATAAAGCGTTTGATGGAGTAAACCGTATTTTCGGGATTCGTGATGGCCTGGCGCTTCGCAACCTCGCCGACGAGACGCTCACCACTCTTGTTGATAGCCACAATCGAGGGTGTCGTGCGCGCCCCTTCCGCGTTCGGTATAACTACAGGCTCTCCAGCTTCCATAACGGCAACACACGAGTTCGTTGTTCCTAGATCGATTCCAATTACTTTTGGCACAGTTGCCTCCTATACATGTACATTAATCATTAGTTGCTGCATTACTTTTAATAGCCATAGACTTCTGCCAGCAGTTCATTCATCACCTGCGTCATGTAGCGTACCACCGCAATAGCGCGACTATACTGCATGCGGGTGGGCCCAACTACTCCCAGAAGTCCGCCAATTCCGCCCTCCTGGCCGTAGCGAGCTACCACCAGGCTGACATCTTTCATTTCATCCCACTCGTTCTCCCCGCCAATGATAATTTGTACGCCGTCTGACTCACGTAGTTGCGAAGCCAGGGCAGGGAGAAAGCGGTTCTGTTCCAGGACCTCCATCACTTTGCGTACGCGTTCATTGCGTTCCTCTTCTGGTCCCATGCGGCTGTACTCGGGCTGCTCCAGAATATTGACAACGCCTTCACGGTAGAATACATCATCCAGTGGGTCGCCGTGTTGCTCCAGGATATGGGCAATCGTGCTGCCAACCAGGTGCTCCACTGCCGAAAGATCTCTCTGACGTAAGACTACTTCGACCTCCACCGCGCTTTTATACTGGAAGAGTTCGTTCAGATGAGCCGCTACCGCGCTCAGTTCTTCCTGGTGGTAGGGAGCCTCCAACAGCAATCTTTGCTGCTTTACGGTTCCATCCATGAGCACCAGTACCAGGTGCGCCAATAGCTCCGTCACCGACAGTATCTCAAAATGCTTGAGCTGTCCCTGTGTCGAACGCGGAGACGTCATCACCGCCGCGCTATGCAGTAAACGCGCCATCACTGAAGCTGTCAGGCGTACCCATTGATCGAGTTGATCCTGCACCTGGTAGAACTGGTGACGAATGAGGCGCTGCTCATCCAGTGAGAGAGCCGACTCCTGCATGAGGTGCTCTACAAAATAGCGATAACCTAGATCTGTAGGGACACGTCCCGCGGAGGTATGTGGCTGATTGATCAACCCGGCCTCTTCCAGCCCAGCCAGTTCGTGACGAACGGTCGCAGAACTGAAATTCAAGCTGTACTTCCGCACCAGCGTTTCAGATGCAACAGGCGTAGCTGTGTAGATATACTCCTCAACAAGCGCACGCAGAATCTGCTGTTTGCGTTGGCTCAGTGGTGTCATGTTTTTTTACTTGTACACCCTTCCCAACAGAATTCTCATCTTTGTTGGCATGATACAACCTTTGTCAAGTATGATTGCTAGCAGTCTCATGTCGAGACTGCAAATACAGAATAGCACTCGCGTAGGGTGATTGTCAAGAGGAACGCTGCTTGCGGCGTATGAAATAGTTGTGCGCGATCTGTATGGGCCGATTATGCACATGATGCCTGTAAGTAACATTGACCTTACGGCGTCGGGGTAGGCGTTGGATTGTTGCCTGGGTTGGTCATCCCACTGCTCTTTGGCTGCTCACCATCGAGCATCCAGTCACAGTTACCGGCGCCAGCAAGGCCGTTGGCCGATGAGACACAGGCATTCACCACGCCGGGAGGCTGCATGAAGGTGCGGTTAGTGAAATGGTAATGGAAGCAGGGAGGATTGAAACTGGTGTCGCACCTGCCGCTGACGTGTTCGATGATATCATGCCAGATAGGAGCAGCTCCAGTGATACCAACTACCCCCTGGTTGAATACACTACCGTCTGCATTGCCCGACCAGACTCCCACCACGACATCGGGCGTATAGCCCATAGTCCAGTTGTCCTTAAAATTCTCTGTCGTTCCAGTTTTCGCGGCAACGTCATGTGTCTGACCATCGACAGCCTGCCAGTCCCACATTGAAAGCTCATGGTCGTTCTCAAACTCAAACGCGCGCGATGCTTCATCCGACAGAACGCTGGTCAGCATATAAGTGATTTGCGGGCTGAGAACCTGAACAGCCTGGGGGTGGGCAGTGTCATAGTGATAGAGATGGTGTCCGTAATTATCCCAGATATCCAGGATACTTTGCTGTGGGACGCGTTTACCCTGGTCGGCCAAAACCTGGTAGGCGCCCATCATCTGGATCAAAGGAACCTCTATCGTGCCAAGCGCCGAAGCGAGCCCATAATGCTGTGCTATGGTCTCGTGCGCGTGGTTGATGGCATTATAGTTGGCCATATCCTGGTCGATAGCAGTTATGCCAAATCGTCTCGCCATATTCACGACATTATCAAGCCCGGCATACTCGAGCGTTTTGACGGCGGGAACATTAAATGAATTGGCCAGGTCTTACCTGATGGGGAAGACTACATTGTTATAGTGCCCGCCGTAATCTTGTGGACAGTAGAGCGTGCCACCGTTGGAATAGCATTTGGCAGGTATACCAGAAATCCCTTCTGGAAAATAGGTTTTCATATCTGGTATGACAATACCTGGATACCAACCCTGCTGGAACGCCGTTGCGTAAACAATAGGCTTGAAGGATGAACCTGGCTGGCGGAAGGCATCGACGGCAGAATTGAAATTGCCTTTAATTTTAGGATTGGTAGAGTTATAGTCCGCGCTCCCATCCATAGCCAGCACTTCGCCGGTCTTCGCGTTCATCACGACGACTGCAGAGTTATTAATATTGTAGCCCGTATTGAGTGGCAACTGGTTAGGGAGAAACCAGTGAAATCCTGGGTCGCGCAGGTGATGACGCACGGATTGCTCGACAAAGGCTTCCAGTTTGTAATCGATAGTGGTGTAGATATTAAAGCCGCCGGTGAAGAAGGCGTCGCCCAGTTGAGCCGTGAGCTGAGAGATAACCCAGTTGACGAAATGTTGACAGCCGTGATAGTAGGAATGCATGTAGGGCGGGAACTGCAGCCTGGCCGTCATAGCCTCCGCCTGGCTCGCTATATCCTGCGTGATTGGTCCCAATCCAGGGATGCTAATATTCCAGCGCACCATTTGATCGAGAACGTATTGTTGGCGCTCCAGGTAATATTTCTGACCCGTGGCCGTATCGGTGAGCCCTAAGGTCGGGTCGTAGGTCACGGGGCTTTGGGGCATACCGGCTACCAGGGATGCGCGCGCTAGGCCCAGCATAGGATCGCAGTACTTGGAGGTATCACACTGCTCAGGATGGCACTGCGCTATGTGTGCCGCATCGCAGTTAAGATAATAGACACCTGGAGTGCAGTTGAAATTTACATCACATTGTGGGTTGAGGTGGAAGTAGTCTTCCACCGCGGCCTCCACGCCAAGATTCTGAGCGCCGAAAGGGGAGACATTGAAATACATCTCAAGGATTTTCTCCTTGGGATATTGTTGTGTCAGGCCGATTGCCAGCGCCGCTTCCGAAACCTTACGGTTAAGCGTTTGCTGCGTATCATTTGTCAGATTTTTGATCAATTGTTGCGTTATTGTGCTGGCGCCACTGACCACTCCGCCAGCCTGCACATATTGACCACCGGCGCGCAGGATAGCTTGAGGATCGATCCCAGAATTCGTCCAGAAAGTAGGGTCCTCCGCCGAGATCTGCGCATCTTTCAGTACCTGCGGTAAATAGGTATAGGAGACAGGTGTGCGCCTTCCACCACCCAGGTGACTATTATCATAGGCCTCGTAGAGCAAATTCCCATTGCGATCATAGATCCGCGACGTCTGTGAAATCTGCTGGTTTGCCAGCCCTTGCAAGCGCGGCAACTGGTCCTGGTAGTACTTATAGGCATAGGCGCTAAGAGAAGATCCGCCGATCACCAGTAAGACTAAAAAGACGATCAATATTCCGGTGGCGATGGCCTGTTTATTTGGACGGCGTTGTTGCCATCGCGCGCGGCGATGCTTCATCAACATAGCAACGCGCACGGAACGCGACCTTTTCCAGGGCTTCGATTTTGGAGGGTGCTGTTCCAATGGCCTGACAGGTCGGTAGAGTACTAATGGGTTTGGATCGACAGGAGGGACCGCTGCAATACGACCAGACCAGCGCCGTACCATCTGCATCGTATTGGCCACCCAGCCCTGTCCTTGCTGTTTCGTGCTGTTTCCAGAGGGCCAACTTTGTGGAGCAGGCCACCCTTGTTGCTGCGGTGGTCCTGGCGGCAATGGGGAGTAGGGCGGCTGTCCCTGCGCAGGCGGCGTCGAAAGAGGAGAATACTGCTGGAATTCCTGGTGTTGTCGATAGTCACGTAAAAGACTCCCTGATCGAGAGGCTCCATTATTTTCAGCGGGCTTTTGGCCATTCAGATGCTGTTGATTCCAAAAGTCATTGCTCATATGTCTAATGTACATCCTCATATTTGCGGAGCAGGGCGCTCGTATTGGGTATCTGGCATGTTCCCGCTCTGCGCTAGCCGTCCTTTCTCCAGAAAGAACGAGATATTGAGATAATTTTCAGGAGATTTTAGTGTTATCCAAACTTACCACACATCCACGTTGAATACTTCACGTTTATCTAAACGTATAAGATTAGGTACTTTAACAGAACTATCTGTTCAGGTCATGCTAAATCATGTACAATAGGAAAAACGTACAAAAAAATAGCGTGTTGTTGTTGAGAGGAGCCAGGTTAAAATGTCCCTGCCGTCCCTTCGTCCCGTTCACTTGATAAGACTCGTGCAACTCTTGCTGTGTAGCTTCTTTCTTTTGCCCGTGGCTTTCTCTGCCAAAGCGCTTGCCGCCTCCGATCCTATTACGGTGACCTCCCAAAGGGATGTGGTCCACTTTCCTGGCTCTATCGACTTTTCCATGGCAGCGAAAGATATTGCCAGACCTATCGTTCAGGTTACGCTTTACATCACCTATAAAGAACCACCATATACATTCCAGAAAGAGCATGCGGTAAATATAGGCAGACCCGCACAGGTAATCGCCGCCCATTGGCATGAAGATACCAGCGGAGATAATTTTCATACTGCCGGGACATTGGTTGAGTACGACTGGGTCCTCCAGGATAGCGCAAATAATTATCACACCACGCCGTCTATAGATTTTAAAACGAGCGATACCCGCTTTTCCTGGCAGCACCTGACTCAGGGTATGTTACAGGTCAACTGGTATGATCGGCCAGGGGATTTTGGACAACTTCTGCTCGATCGGGCTACTAATAGCCTCAACCATATCAGTCAGGTACTCGGAGGCGGGCTGCTCCGTCCTATCAATCTCTGGGTGTATGCGAGCAATCAGGATTTTCACGGCGCGCTTGCTCCAGGCTCCTATGAATGGGTCGGTGGTGAAGCTCACCCGGCGTTAAATGAAGCCTTCATTAGCGTCGTTGATGCTAATGATGATACCCTCGTGCGCGATATGCCGCACGAGCTTACTCACCTTGTCTTCCATCAACTAACTGCTCAAGGACCACTGGCTCCCACATGGTTTGACGAAGGTTTAGCGGTCTATAATCAGTTCTTCCATGAACCTGAAATGAGAGCTCGTTTTCAGCAGGGGCTTCGCAGTAAGTCGCTTCTCCGGCTCTACAGAATCTCCGATAACTTTCCCGCCGATGGTGACCTGGCATATCTTGCCTATGCCCAGAGCTGGAACCTGATTGATTATATGTATACCACTTTTGGTCATGCCAAAATGGCGCAGCTTATCAAGAAGATGAATGATTCCCAGGCGGATTTCAACGAGGATTTGACACAGGCTCTTGGAATGGACCAGGATCATCTCGAAAACCAATGGCTCCTTCACCTGGGTCAACCGGGGATACTTCGCCCGGATCAGGTGACGCCTACGCCGCAAGCGCCCCTGCAAACAAGTCAGTCTCAGACTGTTACCTTGGATAGCACCGCTCTTGTGTTTATTACTGCTGGCTCCCTGTTGATCTTCCTACCCATCATAGGCATCGTGGCAATCTTGCTCTACCAGAGACGCAAGCGTCAGCAGTTGTTGGCCATGGAGACTCCAAAACATTTCTTGACCACACCCCAGGCGCCCCGGCAAGTTGACAGCAGCGCTCGCAATGCAGGGAGTCTGCATTTTAGACCATCAAACCCTGTATATGCTCCGCCAGAGTTCCTGTATTATCCTGCGTCTCAACCACAAGCACAACAAACCCATCAACCCGCACAAAATCAAGCATTTTTCACACAAGAGCAGCAAGGAAGGCAAACATATATCCCATTTCCCTCCTTCGCGCCGCAACAGACTTCTGGCGAGCAAGGAGAGAGTGAGGAGAGTGAGGATGCTGGCTCCGCCCCCGCGCCATACGGGCCGTTCCAGGAGAATCTTAATCAACAACCGCTGAAAAAAGCTCCTCAGGAGTAATACAGATCAATACAACCAGCAAGGAGGCATGAGTTGGAAGTGTTTGATGCACCCTCTCGCTATTACCCATCCGACAGCTTATCATTGGATGAACTGGCATACTGGGTTGCCTTTACCCGCGTTCTCGGCATCGGGCCAGTGCGCTTCAAAATGCTGCTCGATTACTTTCATGAAGATGTAGCTGCTGCCTGGAAAGCCAATAGTAAAGAGCTGGCGCAGGCTGGCCTGGATCAGAAGGTTATCGATAGTTTCATCAAGCAACGAGCTAGCAGTACTCCGCGGCAGGAGCTTGAGAAACTAGAACGATTGCGCGTGCAGGTTATCACCATCAAGGATAAAGGCTATCCTTCTTTGCTCAAAGAAATTTACAATGCTCCCTCTGTCCTCTTTGTCGCTGGAACCTTGAAGAAGGAAGAAGACAGCTTTGCGCTTGGCATCGTCGGCACGCGCAAAGTGTCAACCTATGGCCGTCAGGCGACTGAACAATTTGCTCGTGAACTGGCGCAGGGTCATGTAACTGTGGTGAGCGGGCTGGCGCATGGAATCGATACCATTGCGCACACAGCTGCATTGGATGCAGGTGGCCGCACCATCGCGGTCATGGCGAGCGGCCTCGATATCATCTACCCAAATGAGAACACTGGCCTGGCACGGCGCATCGTTGAATCGGGGCAGGGAGCGCTGGTGACAGAGTTTCCCCTGGGCGTCAAACCGGACAGCAGGAATTTCCCGGCGCGCAACCGTATAATCTCGGGCCTCTCTCAAGGCATATTAGTCACAGAAGCACCAAAACAAAGCGGTGCGCTAATTACAGCTAATTTCGCGCTCGAACATGGGCGCGAGGTGTTTGCGGTTCCAAATGGCATCTACGCCGCGGGCAGCGTTGGCGTGAACAAGCTCATTCAAGATGGGGCGCACCTGGTCACCGATGTTCAGGATATACTGATGGCCCTCAACCTCTTTATGATACCGGAGCACATTGAGATGCAGGTCGCTCTCCCTGAAAATATCGAAGAGAGTACGCTCCTCCCATTACTCAGCCATGAACCGCGCCATATCGATGAGATTATCCGGGAGTCAGGATTACCCGTGACAACTGTAGTGCCAACTTTATTGATGATGGAAATAAAAGGTATGATTAAACAGGTTGGAGCTATGCAGTATATCCTGGCGCGTTGAGTTGAAGGGCACAGATGATTCACCTCGATCACATTCTTGAAGCGACAAACGGCGTTCTCACACATGCCGGCAATCAGCATCACTTTGATGCATTCTGCCATGACACCAGGCAGCTCATTCCTGGAGAGATGTTCGTAGCGGTGCCTGGCGAACATGGAGATGGGCACGATTACCTGCTCGACGCGCTGCAGCGGGGCGCGACCGGTTTGCTTTTAGAGATGCGCGCCCTGGCATCTCTCACAGTTGAGACCCGGGCTTCATTGGAACGCGCGGGTATCGCGACCATCGCCGTGGCAGATACACGCGCGGCTCTGCAAAACTATGCGCGCTTCATCTTGCAGCGTTGGCGCCCCACGGTGATAGCCGTTACCGGCAGCACCGGGAAAACAAGCACAAAAGAAGCTATTGCCGCGGCGCTCTCGACCAATTTCGCCACCTTCAAAAGCTGGCAGAACTATAACGATTTGCTGGGGGCGCCTCTCTCACTCGGCCGCCTGGAAGAACGCCACGAATTCGCCGTATTGGAACTAAGCTGCGATCATCCAGGTGAAATCAGCGATCTCTGCCGCATCACTCGACCTGATATAGGCGTCCTGACGAACATCAGCCCGACACAACTACAGTACTTCGGCGCCGTTGAGCGCCTCGCCGCGGAACTTGGGACTCTGCTCACGGCTCTCCCTGACCATGGGCTGGCAGTCGTCAACGGCGATGATGCAATCATTCGCTCTTTAACAGCCAGGTGTGTCGCGCCGGTAACCACTTTTTCACCCTCCAAAGTGCGCGATGTACAGGTAAGTTGGACGCTCTCCTGCGTTCTTCCAGAAACCGGCAAAAACGCCAGCACGGAGCAGCTGGTCCCGCTTTCTTCCCATCTCATAGGAAAGCATTTTGTGACAACGATGCTCGCCGCCTATTATGTGGGCAGACATTGCGGTGTGCAGGTTGAAGAGATACAGCAAGCGCTGCAGCCTCTGCGCTCATTGCCTGGAAGACTGTACACCTTGCCAGGATTGCGCTCTACCACGCTCCTTGACGATACGCACAACGCTAACCCTGCCTCGATGATTGCCGGATTGGAGGCGCTCAAAGCACTGCCTGCAGACTATCGCGTGGCCGTGCTCGGCGATATGTTGCGGTTAGGCGATTACGAGGAAGAGGCGCATCACCTCGTAGGGCGTAAGGCTGCGGCCAGCGTCGATTATCTCATTACCCGCGGAGAACGGGCAGCCCTGATTGCCGAAGCCGCGCAAGAGGCAGGACTTGCGCCGGAGCGAGTAATTATCACCTCGACACATGAAGATGCAGCCAGGGCTGCGCGCACTATTATGAGTTTACCAGCTAAAAACCCTCAATACACTGAACTACACACGAAAGCTATTGTGCTGGTTAAAGGTTCCGAGGAGACGCGTATGGAACTTGTAACCGAAATGCTGATGTCTGACCCTGCGCGCGCGCCGGAACTGTTGGTTCGTCAGTCTCCTGCCTGGAAGCAGATTGTGGTCATGCGCGCGGATCGTCCCACCTGGGTTGAAATTGATTTGAGCGCTATTGCCAACAATACCCGCCAGGTCAAAGCGCTGGTGGGGCCGCGTGTGCGCATTTTAGCCAGCCTCAAAGCCGACGCCTACGGTCATGGCGCAATCAAAGTGGCCCGTACTGTACTGCATAATGGAGCGAGTATGTTAGGGGTGGCCACGGTGAGCGAAGCCAGACCTCTGCGCGAGGCAGGCATTGACGCGCCCATTCTTGTCTTTGGCTACGTGCCTCCCTGGCAGATGCGCGAAGCCGTGCGCTTAGGCCTGACTGTGACCCTCTATACCGTAGAATCGGCTCGCGCGCTCGCGCGCGCTGCCCTTGCTCTCAAAGAAAGCGTCAAAGTACACATCAAGGCCGATACAGGTATGGGGCGATTGGGTATACGAGCAGAGCAGATCGACGAGATACTGTCGCTTGTGCGCAAGATTCGAGCATTGCCGGGTATTGCAATAGAGGGCATCTTTACCCATTTTGCCATGGCCGATACGCGAGACCTGGCGCACGCACATCTACAACTTGCGCGCTTTCGGGATGTCGTAGACGCATTAGAAGAGCAGGGACTGCGACCACCCCTTGTTCACGCTGCCAACAGCGCGGCTGTGCTGAACCTGCCCGGAGCGCGCTTCGACATGGTACGGCCTGGAATCGCTCTCTATGGGCTTGATCCATCGGCAGAGACTCCTATTCCAGAGGGTTTTCGTCCGGCGCTCTCATTCAAAACCCAGGTATCACAAGTCAAAATCATACCTGCGGGAGAGGGCATCAGTTATGGTTGCTCCTACATAACTGAGTCGCCTACACGTGTAGCAATCTTGCCAGTTGGCTACGCGGATGGCTTCAGACGCGCTCCTGCCAACTGGGGCAGTGTTCTACTTCACGGGCAAGAGGCCCCTATTCTTGGACGCGTGTGTATGGATCAATGCATCATCGATGTTTCTCACATCCCTCAAGCGCGCGTTGGAGATGAAGTCGTACTGATTGGGCAGCAGGGAAGGGCTTCCTTGACCGCTGAAATGGTTGCGCAGCGCCTGGGGACCAGTAATTATGAAGTCGTTTCGGCCATTCTCGCTCGCGTGCCGCGAGTGGATTAATGATCATAGGATTTATAGATAAAATTGCGAGGATTACTTCAATAGATTCAACCGCTTCTGAACAAACCTCTTGCTCCGCTGTGGTAATTGCTAATCCAACTTCAGGCAGCTATATATACCATACGCGCCAGCTAGAAGAAACGCTTGCCTTCTTACGCGCTGCGGGGTGGCAGATTGAACTCCAACTGACGAAGGAAGCCGGCGACGCTTGCCGCCTGGCGCGACAGGCTGTAGCGCGGAAAACCAACGTGGTCGTCGCGGTCGGCGGAGATGGTACCATTAACGAGATCATCCAGGAATTAGCCGGCAGCGAAACAGCGTTGGGAGTTCTCCCGATGGGTACCGTCAATGTTTGGGCAAGAGAAACGAATATCCCACTGGATGTCACCGGCGCCCGCGAAGTTTTGCTGCATGGAGTGACGCGCCGTATTGACCTGGGTAAGGTGAATGATCGCTATTTCCTGTTGATGGCAGGCATTGGTTTTGATGCAGCAGTGACGCGAGCAGTCGAAAATAAACCTGTCAAACGCCTGGGTGTGCTGGGCTACCTTCTGGTTGGAGCCTGGCTCGGGCTTGGCTACGAGAGTTTTCGCGCCCATTTGACCATCAATGGCCGCGTAATCAAGAAAAATGCTCTGCAAATTGTTGTTGGCAATACGCAGCTCTACGCTGGCGCCATAAAATACACCTGGCAGGCAAAGTGTGACGATGGGCTGTTGGATGTATGTGTCGTGCGCAAGCGCAGTATGCTGGGACGGATCGTGGTGCTCTGGGATTTTTTATTCAACCGCGAGCAGCGGCGGCAGTGGGTGAGTTATCAAAGATTCAAGGCGTTGGAGGTGCGCACACGTAAGCCGGTTGCAATCCAGGTGGACGGCGATCCATTTGGATATACACCGGCCCGCTTTATAGTAGCTCCAAAGGCACTCAAAGTGATTGTGCCGCGGCAAACGCCAGGATTATTTTCATAGGCGCGGCAGGCGCATCTCCCACAACCTGAGCACCGTCCATCGTGTAAAGGCAAGCCGCCTCGATGGCTCAACGCCTGTAGTTAAAGGCGATATTGACCAGTATAATGGTGAAACAAATCAGGCCTAATGCAATCAACGCGCCGCTAAAAAAGCCACCGCTTATAGAAGTCCCAAAAATGATAGCGGCCAGGGGGACAAGCATGACTATCGAGACAATGGCAAGAGCCAGTCGCATTCCCGCCGGAGCATTGCTGCTTCCATATCCCTGTTGTGACGACAGTTTCTGACCCGCGTATGAACCAACATAAGGGTCTTTATACCCGCCTTCGTAGTTATCATAGTGCGGTTCCTGCTGTTGGCGATTGCTTTCGTCGTAATCCATTCGTTGTTGTGACATCCCAGGTTACTCCTTCAAACTCGACGCGTAATGTCAACTTCTCTAACTCAGCCACCCTACATACGAATCAATGTAGAGGAAGTTGCATCATCGTAGGGGCGACGGCTTGCCTCGCCCAGGCTTGGCCTCGTCTTGTAATACGGTCTGCTCACGCGTCCAAATTCAACGAACCGTGTGCGCGCGCCGCGTCCAGCGCTTCGAGCACCTGTAGGATATCCTGGCAAACATCGCCCATAATCTGTGGTAACCAATCCTCTGGCCGAGGGTCATCGGCAACAGCCTCATCATCTTCGTTGTCCTCATCCATTTCGCGCCGGCGACGCCGGTTTCCTCGTCCTGAGTAAGAGTGGTGGTCATCGTGAAGGCCACGCATCCCGTCGGGATGCCAGATGGGAAGTTCTACCCGTTGTTGCAGCGTCAGTACCTCTGGCTGCAAACGGTTTTCATGCAAAATCATGGAGATGCCCGGGCGTGTCTCGATTGCGCGACTGCTGTGCTCGCTCGCCCGAAACTTGAGCATCTGAATGAGCGAAAGTAGCGTTGCCTCTGAGATAGTTGCGCCTGCCCCATTAAGCACTAAATTGTATGAAAGGTCAACCACAAGCGGCGGAATATCATGCGTATGCAAATGTGGACAATCATCTTCAGGTTCATGGAAGAAATCACAGACACCAGCGGGGCCATCGAGTGAGAGAGATGTGTCCAGGGCGCCCCAGGTGAACGAAAAGGTACAGGCGCTGCGGTGTTCCGCTTCTTCGCAACTTCCCGCGTGGCAGGTACAGGCAAATTCGCGTTCAAGTGAGCGTGAGTTTATCCAATATTCGGGATGTGTCATGAGCGCTGCGCTCGCCGCTGCCTTCAGGAAACACCCGGTTACGTCTTCATACGTCAACATTCTATATATGCTCCTCGCCGCTTAACATATCAGCAATTCAGGAAAGACCTGATTGATTGTTTCTCTTCTGCGGCGTGCTTCTATACTACTGATGTTAGGTGGCTCTGTCAATAAGCCCTGTGAATCTCTGCCTCTTGACAAATAAAATTGAATGATTTAATATATTTACACGATCAAAAAAATTTATCCGATAGGAAATGCTTGATGCAGGAAACCTACGAACTCGAAACTATTGAGCAATTGCGCGCCATTGCCGATATATTGCGAATCCGCATCATCGACTTATTGCAGAATCAGCCCATGACGGTTACTCAATTGGGCGATACCCTCGGTATGGCGCCCGCAAAGGTGCATTACCATGTGCGTGAGTTGGAAAGGGTAGGTTTGTTGCGCCTGGTTGAGACGCGAGAAAAGGGGGGGATTCTTGAAAAATATTACCAGCCTGTTGCGAAAAATATCTCTGTCTCAAAAACCCTGTTCATGACCGCGCCCCCCGATGAGTCTCTAGCGGCCACCAGCTCCTGGCTCGATCAAGTTAAAGATGGTTTTCAGCGCGCTTTTCGCAGCGCCTTGGAACAGAAAATTAAGGAGCCAGACCTTAGCCTGGGTTTTTCTCATATCTACGTCACTGCCGCGGAGCAGCAACAACTGCAAAAGCAGATTACTGAATTGCTGCAAACCTTTGAAACACGACGCGCCATCGATGGAGAAAAAGCCCTGGTGATTGCCTTGATCAGCTATCCTCAATCCACTCCTCCGTCGGAATATACCCAACCAGGCATCATGGCCGCTCCTGCCGTTCCTATGGAAAACAATTGGACTGTAGGTGTGGCGCATTTCAACCGCGAGTGCCTGGAGAAGACAGTGGCCGAGGGCAAACGTTTAGATATCCATGTCACCGGAGTTTGCCATTTTGATGATGATGTCAGCGTGGAGTTGGCAGAACAAGCTGTAGAGCGCATACAATTGATTGGTAAGTTGCAGGCTTCTCCTGAGGTACGTGAAGTGCTCATGAAGAAACGCGCGTAATGCCCGCCATTTGATTGTTTTAACCATATCAAGGGAGAACGAACAGCATGCCTTCAGGAGCACTTACACATACACAGTCAGGGCCGCTGGTACCGTTTCAACCAGTACCGGCAGAAAACGAACCCCCACGCGGTAAAGGGTTACTCATCAACCGGAACTTTGCCTTACTCGCCATTGGGCAAGCCATCTCCAACATCGGAGATTTCATGTATACCACGACACTGCTCGTCTGGGTCTTTTCCCTCACCCACTCAGCTGCCGCTATCAGCGGTGTCTTGATTGCAGAATATACTCCAGTATTCCTGCTCGGCCCGGTGGCAGGCGTCTTCGTAGACCGCTGGAATCGCCGCACAACCATGATCGTATCCGACGTGGTACGCGCAGCCGTGATCATCTTACCTTTCATTGTGCCTGCGGCGCTGCGTCTCCCGGCCATTTATACAAGCGTTTTTCTGCTCGCGACGTTTTCACGCTTTTTCATGCCGGCCAGGTCAGGTCTGCTACAGGTAATCGTCCCGGCGGAGCAGCAGCCGCAGGCGGCCTCTATCACCCAGGCTACCTTTGCCCTGTCTTTCATTATTGGGCCGGCTATTGCCTCGCCGCTCTACTTTCTGGTAGGTCCGCTGGTGGCCACTATCATTAACACGGTCTCTTTCCTGCTCTCCGCTCTCTGCTTGAGATTTATACGAGCGTCAAAAGAGGCCCTCTATCCCTATTCAGCCGCGCAAGAGCACAGGGTTGGTGGTGTCGGATCCGTGATTCGTGAATTGCTGGCAGGGTTTCGCTTTGTAGCGACAACGCGCGTCTTGTTGATGGTTACATTTCTCGCCTTGATCGCCATGCTGGGCGCCGGGGCTCTCAATGCCCTGGACATCATTTTTGTTACGCGTAACCTGCACGCCAGCGCTTCACTCTACGGTCCCTTGATAGCGGTAGGAGGACTGGGAACATTGATCGGGGCCATCTGCGCTGGTCTCGTTTCGAGAAAGATGGGGCCGAAGTATATCCTGAGCGGTAGTGTGCTTCTATTAGGTGTCGGTATTGTCATCTATTCATTCCAGACCTGGATCATTATGGCCATGATCGTCAACTTCCTTATCTGCATTCCACAGGGAGGCATTGATGTTGGCTTCGGCCCACTATTATTGAATGCCACTCCCCAGTCAATGATGGGGCGTGTGCAATCGGTGATTGAGACGGCAATGTTTGGCGTCAGTCTCATTTCGGTGGGCCTTGCAGGCTACTTTGGACAATTTGTCCCGGTCAATATCATCTTCGCCATTGGAGGCGCGTTGATCGCAATTTCGGGTATCTTTGGTTGGTTCGCCCTCCCAAATCCGGAAAAAACGTCACAAATACAAGCACAAGCGTAACTTATGAAAAGAGGCCCTCAATTTGGAGGGCCTCCATCGCTGTCTCGCGTGATTTTGACCTAAAGCATGGGCTTAATTGAAAGGATGGTATAACTGGTCACTCCGCCAGGAGTAGAGACGTTCACCTCGTCGCCCTCCTCGTGTCCAAGCAGAGCTTTTCCAACCGGCGATTGGTCGGAGATCAAGCCAGCTTTCGGTTCGGCTTCAAAGGTTTCGACAATCTTGAAGTCTCGTATCGAGCCGCTATCCGTCTCAACGCGCACCTGCATGCCGATACGAACAACTGGGGGTCCGTCTTCTGTGTCATGCATATCTGGTGTCATAATCACAGAGAGTGCGAGCAATGCCTCTAACTCGTGAATCTCACCTTCGAGTTTAGCCTGGTCGTGTTTAGCTTCTTCGTATGCGCTACTTTCGCTAATATCGCCAGCTTCCTTGGCATCATGGATATAATCAGCAACCTCTTTGCGCTTGACAGTGCGCAGATATTCCAGGCGTTCCTGTTTCTTCGCAAAGCCCTCCGGTGTTAAGCGATAAACTTTACGCTCTGCCTTTGCGTCACTCTGTCCACCAATAGTCATAAAAAATCCTCCCTTTGTATGCAAGGCATTATACGGTGCAAAGCGCCACGCGTCAAGAGCATTGTCATGCTGAGCGCAGCGAAGCATCTCTGCCCTGAACGCGCGTGAATGGCGTGACACCGAAGGGAAACACGTTTCAACGGCGCCCGGCGCGGTATTGTCCTGCCCCACACACTGAGCATGTTCCCTTCAATGCAGGCTGACCATTCTTCGCTATTACTTCCTGAATGTTCTGCATCACGGTCTTCTTTTTGCACCTGGCACAATACGCCTCGATCTCAGGGGTTCCCGCGGCAGTTTTTGTGTCTCCTGCGCCGGATTGTTGCGCTTGCGGTGGGTTACTCTTTTCAGGAGCTATATGTTCCCCTGTTGCTTCCGTTTGTTTTTTGCTCGTAGTGGCAGTGGTGGCAGGTACTGACCGTGTTTTCTGTGTTTTCTGTGCTTCACTCCATTCTCGAATATTTTCCACTACTATTGCCGGATATTCCTCCTGTACATTTGCCCCGGCGTCCCGTATGAGTGCTATCTCTGCCTGTTTGGGCATAGAGTGTTTGCTCGATAGAGACCACGTGTCATGCAATGCCCTTGTTCCCCAGATGATGAGAGTGGGTTGTGGCAATGCATCAAACTTCTGGGATGCATCCACCGACAAATCTCCTGCTAGCAGGGCCAGTGGGGCATGTTCAGCGCCAAATTGGTGAGTGGTTGCGTAGAGATAGTCGATATCAGCGCCTGCTATCTGCCCTTGCGGTTGTCTCAGCATCATAGTCAGCCGCAGCGCGAGGCGTGTAGTGATCAATGGGTAGAGAAAGAAGCCTACACCTGGCAGTTTGATCAGTTCTGTTCGCGGACGCCACAGT
>WNGK01002569.1_pt1 | contig 22493 bp, 13 predicted proteins | sample 5400601 | NCBI WGS metagenome assembly WNGK01 (sample SAMN13153376, study PRJNA577476) | soil metagenome | isolation source: 60 cm soil or saprolite under Garry oak tree replicate 1 | place: USA:California | collected 2016-06-15
CGCGACCGTCGAATCCATTCAGGAAAAGCTCACTCGCTGTCGGCGGACTTTGGAACAGATCCGGCCCGGCTGCACCAGCCCCAAGTCCAAGAAGCGGAAGCGATGACTGCTTAGTTATTTCGCAGACACTACACTAGGAATATGGGAACAGCAGCCACCGTGTTGCAAGGCAGCCAGGTCCGCCTAGAACCGCTCGACCATCGCCAGTGGACGGCCTGGTCGCCGCGTCGTTGGTTGATCCCTCGCTCTACCACTGGAGTCCCGTCCCGCAGGGCAAGGCCGAAGCTATCAGCTACGTCGAGACCGCTCTGGCCTGGCGTGACGCCGAAACCGCGGTGCCCTTTGCGATCGTTAGTTTGAAAGACGGCATGGATGACGGTGCCGTTATCGGATCGACGCGCTTCTGGAACCTCGAGCGATGGGCGTGGCCGCAGGGACATCCGCGTCACGGCGGCAGCGCTCCCGACGCCTGCGAGATCGGATATACCTGGCTGACCCGCTTGGCAATCCGCAGTGCCGCCAACACCGAGGCCAAGCTGCTCATGCTGACCCACGCCTTCGAAACCTGGCGGGTGCTTTGCGTCTGCTTTCACACCGACGCCCGCAACCAACGTTCCCGCGCCGCCCTCGAACGCGTCGGCGGCAAATTCGAAGGAGTCCTTCGCGCCCATCGGATGGCCGCTGACTACACCGCTCGCGACTCGATGCGGTTTTCGATTGTGGCGGCAGAGTGGCCGGAGGTGAAGGAAAGGCTAATCCGGTTCATGGATCACTCATGAAGGGAAACGACGCGAAATCAACCCAAGAGCGAAGGGCGCACCCGGCGCGGCTAATTTGCAGCGTCGCTCCGCTGCTCGCAGGCCCATCGCATCACGGAGCTGTCGAACGACTGCCTCAAGGCCCTCACTCGAGGCGGCGCTCAACACGACAACTCCCTAGCGTGAATTCGCCAAGCCTCCATCAATTTTTCGTCTCAGGCTGTCCCCAATTTTCAGCGCGAATTCGTTGTACCAAACAAGCAGGCCGGATGCTTGCAACAATGTTGCTAGAGGTCGGACAAAATCTTCCTAATCCTCGCTAGCGTGACAAACGAACACATCCCATTGCTTGCCAAGCCCGGCCGCGTACACTTTGCGAACTTTCATTTCGTCAAGGATAGCTTCATCTCGTTTGATCGAAAGATCGCGATCTAACCGTGCCATGATGGCGCTCACACCGTTACTAATTGGTCCACGACAGCTCTTCGGTGATTAGAGAGATTAGCAGCTTCGGGACCAGGGAAAGTTTGGTTCACCACCTGCGCGATCGCAGACACCGCGTTGTGCTGCTTCTGATGGCAAAACTCCATAATCTCTGACTTGATCTCGGTGTAGCGCCGTGTCGTCGAATGGGAGTCTTGCCCTTTCGTATGCTTTCACGAGGCTATTCGCCCTCACCTCGCCCACCTGTCGAATCTGGTCGAGGTATACCCTTCCATGCTCTGCGACGTAGTCACCTGACACAACCGAGCCTCGCTTTACGTGATCGGCACGAACATTTGCTAGCTCCGTCTGCTGGCGTGACAGAATCTCTTCAAAGCTGTTTTGGAATAGTCGATCCGCATAGCGTCGGGCGACACTGTCCAGGGGCATCGCTGAATTATATGCCGGGCATGTAGGCGGGATTCTTCACAGCTGATTCACATAAAGTTCTCTTACCCGTTCGAGCGTATCCGCCTCCTCCGGCAGCTTATCCGGCCTCAGCCGCACAATCCTCGGAAAGCGCAGCGCGTAGCCACTGTTGTGGCGGTCGGAGCGCATGATGTTGTTGAACGCCACTTCGAGCACAATCTTCGGCTCGACGATTCGACGGAAGCCCTGGTCTTCAATTGTGTGATCGAGGAACCACTTCGTCATCTCGGCGATTTCGACGTCGGTCAATCCCGAATAAGCTTTGCCGATATTCAGTAGGCGGACGCTATCGCGGACGGCGAATGTGTAATCGCTCAGTACGCCGATGCGCTTGCCGTGTCCGTACTCGGCGGCGGTGACGACCACGTCGAGCGTCGCCAGCTCGTGTTTCAGTTTCAGCCATGACTTACCGCGACGCCCCGGCGTGTAGGGCGATTCCGGATCTTTGATCATCAAGCCCTCGTTGCCGCGGGCCTGTGCGGCGTCGAAGAGTTGATTCAGTTCTTCTGGGGAAGAGGCTTGGAATACCGGTGCGCGCAGCACGCGAGCTGTCGCACTGTGCTCCTCTTCCTGAAATGCAAGCTGAGATTGCCCCTGTGTACCTCTGTGCCCTCTGTAGTTATCCGGGTTTCGCTCAGTCACGAGTTGCTCCAAAACTCTCGCTCTTTCCCGCAGCGGCCGATCAATTAGCAACTCGCAGCCGCCGTAGAGCACGTCAAACACGAGATACGCAACCGGGACCTGCCGCATGAGTTTGTTGCTGACCTTTCTGCGTCCAAGGCGCTGCTGCAGAGCGCTGAAAGGGAGAGCGCGACCGATGACGGGCGGGGACGCCCGTCGCTCCAAATCCTCCTCGTCCTCGGTTTCAGCATCTCCCGCCAAGTAGCTCCAGGCAACGATTTCGCCATCGAGGATGGCGTCTTGCGGCAGTCCCGCCAGCGCGTCGGGGAGTTCGGGGAAAGACTCCGTGATCTCATCTCGCGTGCGCGAAAAGAATCGGACAACGTCTCCTGAGCAGTGCGCCTGGGCCCGGATTCCGTCGTACTTGTCCTCGACAGACGCGTTTTGGAAATAGCTCAGTGCGTCTTTTGCCGATTCCGCCGGGCTGGCAAGCATGAACCCGATGGGATGGAACAGCCGCATTTTAGCGTCCGCTAGATGGCCCTCTGCGGCAAGGCGCAGGGTTTCACCGGGCGTGGACGCCCGCCGCTACATGGCCATAGGCTTTGGCAATCGCTTCTTCGACCAAGCTCTCTTTCAGACCGATGCGCAGGTCGCCGGTCATTATTTTTATGATGTACTTGGCTTCGAGCGGCGAGATTTCGCTGAGCAGTTTGCGGACCAGGGCTCCCTTTGCTGCGGGCCCTCGAGCGGCCGCAATTTCGCGGAATATTCGTTGGACTTCGCTGGGCGGGCGCGGATGCCCGCCGCGATGTGTTCCGTTGTCCGGCAGCACCGCTCCGGCCACTGCGCCCAGGTCGCCGTGTTCCCGATACGCTGCCGTCAGCTCAGCATCGTTCTTGCCGGAGAGTTCCTCCACGATTCGCCAGAGTAACCTTCCGCCGACCTGCAGCGTGGTTTCCTCCCACATCGGAAACGTCCGACCGGAGAAGAACACAGCCGCGACCGCAGCCTCAACCACTGGGACCGATTTAAGGTAGTCAGCCAGAATCGCCGTCTTCTCTAACTTCTTTGTGGTAGCGGCGATCCGATCGGCGGTTTCGGCGAAATTGCGCATTTCGAATGTCTCTTCCACGAGACCAGCCAGAAGAAAGGCTTATTCAATTCTTAATGTCATTCCGTCTATAACAACGGCGGCGGTGTCAAGGGGCGAACGAAGGCGTCGACGCTTTGAGTTTTGAAGAAGCGCCCTTTCGCTCTCCCATCGTAAGATCCCTCTCACGCCCGCTTAGAGCAGGCGTGAGAGGGATGACCCCAGGAATAATAAGCCATGTCCTCTAATATCCCTCTAAGTCGCTGGATCTACTCTGGTTCGGCCCGGCGTCCGGGTCCCGCGGCTGTGGTACTCTAATTCTGGAACATTACTCGCCCGAAGAACATCCAATCTATATGCAGTTTTTTCAGACATTGTGGCGCTTTCTCGTGGCCGTGCAGCTCCTGCCTGCGCTCGAAGGCGGCGAGGAAACGCTGGTCGGCGGACAGGCCGTCCTTGAGGGCGTCATGATGCGTAGCCCGCACGCCTGGGCCATCACCTGCCGCAAGCCTTCCGGCGAACTCTCCACCCACAGCGAGCCGTTGGAGCGACTGTCCGAAAAGCATAAATGGATGGCGTGGCCGGTGGTTCGCGGCGTTATCACCCTGGGACACGCAATGGCGCTCGGCTTCCGCGCATTGCGTTTTTCCGCCAACCTGCAATTGGATGAGCTGCAACAGGATATGGGCGACGCGGCCCCAAAAAAGAAATTCGAGATTAGCGGCTGGCTCGCGACGGTGAACGTTCTGATTTCCGTCGGATTTTTCATCTTCATGTATAAGTACTTGCCGCTGCTGGCCACCACCGAGCTGAAGAAGGCGCACCCGTCGCTGAATGGACAGATCATGTTCAACCTGATCGACGGCTTGATCCGGCTGGGACTGTTCCTAATGTTTATTTGGGGAACATCGCTGCTGCGCGATATTCGCCGCGTGTACCAGTACCACGGCGCCGAGCACAAGACGGTATTCGCGTTCGAGAATGGCGATCCGCTCGAAACCGCAACCGTACAAAAGTATTCGACATTTCATCCGCGCTGCGGCACCAGCTTCCTGATGACGGTGATGATTATCTCGATCTTCGTTTATATGCTGGTCCCGGTCAGCACCTTCTGGGCTCGCTTCGCAGTCCGTATTGCGCTGCTGCCGGTGATCACAGGCATTTCGTACGAAATCATTCGCTTCGCCGCAAAGCGCCGGAAGTCTCTCTTCGCAGTAATGACCGCACCAGGTTTGTGGTTGCAGCGAGTCACTACTAGGCCACCTTCCGATGAACAAGCCGAATGCGCCATTCATGCTTTGGACCAAGCAATGGTCCTTGAAAAGCAACGCGGCGGCGAACTAGTGATTGCCTAGCGGCCCCGCCGCGAAAATCCCTCGCATTTCCAATCCAATTAAAACAAAATCTATGAAAGTGATTGGCCACTGACACTCTGGCCACTGACCACTATGTTTGAACGCCTAGACCAAATCGAAGCACGCTATGAAGAGCTGAACCAGGCCCTTGCCTCTCCGGAGATCATTGGGGACTCGGCGAAATACCAGAAGACCGCCAAAGCACATAGTGAAATCTCCGGGATCGTCGAGAAATATCGCGAGTACAAAGACCTTACAAAAGGAATCGCAGAAAGCAAAGCCGTGCTTGCCGAGGAGAAAGATCCGGAGATGCGTGCCTATGCTCAGGAAGAGCTAGACAAGCTGGAGCCGCGGGTTGTAGCAATCGAAGAAGCGCTCAAAGTGCTGCTCCTGCCCAAAGATCCGAATGACGAAAAAAACGTCATCATCGAAATACGAGCCGGCACCGGCGGCGACGAAGCGACTTTGTTCGCCGCGGAAATGTTCCGTATGTACGACCGTTATGCCGAGTCGCAGCGCTGGAAAGTGGAGGTCCTTTCCACGTCGGAGTCGGGCGTCGGCGGGCTGAAAGAGATTATTGCGCTGATCGAAGGCGATCGCGTTTACTCGCGGCTGAAATACGAGAGCGGAGTGCATCGTGTCCAACGGGTACCCGACACCGAGCAGCAAGGCCGCGTGCACACTTCCGCAATTACTGTCGCTGTCCTACCCGAAGCCGAAGACGTGGACATCAAAATCGAGGCCAAAGACCTTCGCATCGATACATTCTGCTCGTCAGGCCCCGGCGGGCAATCGGTGAACACAACCTACTCCGCGGTGCGCATCACCCACATTCCTACCAATACGGTTGTCAGTTGCCAGGACGAGAAATCGCAGATCAAGAACCGCGAAAAAGGCATGCGGGTACTGCGTTCGCGGCTCTACGAAATCGAAATGCAAAAGCAGCAAGAGGCGCTGGCGAAAGAGCGCAAGTCCATGGTCGGCAGCGGAGACCGCAGCGAAAAGATCCGAACCTACAACTTCCCCCAGAACCGTGTCACCGATCACCGCATCGGGCTTACGATTCATCAATTGCCAGAAATTATGGACGGTAAGCTTCAGCCGATCATCGACGCGCTGGTGACGCATTTCCAGTCGGAGCGGTTGAAGGGGGAAGGCGGAATGGTGATGTGATAGAGCCGTCGTTCGTCGTTGGTCGTTCGTCGTTCGCCAGAACCGAGCAGGATTCAGCTATCAAATGCCGGCGCCTGTCGAGCACATCTGCCAATTGTGATAATCGGCTTGAGGTATTCGATGGCCGTCATCGCGAACCTCACACAGAGTAGTTTGCCGCCACCTTCCCTCAAACAGTATTCGCAATTGCAATATTTCAGGTTCGTTGGGTCATCCCGTTCAACGACGTCCTGCAGCGATAGGTCCTGCTCGAAGTGCCGGCACTTTTGGGCACGTGTAGGTATCACGTCCGAGAAGCATCTTCCCGCCACACGCGGGACAGATTTCCAGCTTGTGAGCTTTCTTGTGCGCTCGCCAGTCCACCACTAACGAACTCCTCGAGAGCGCCGCACTCCTGACGGGACTTTGGAAATACTCCCGGTCTGCTGGTTCCCGATGATGGGACTGCCCCTCCTCAAAGAGCCTTGCTGAGAAAACGTTACGCAGAACCTCGGAACCGCCCCGCATCATTCAGCGGGTTAAGAGTAGCAAGCCGAGTGACTTTGATCAACGCGTCTCGCGGGCTGCGCAACATTGTCCCGAAGAGAGAACTGCCAACAGCCAGGCATTTCCAACGCCGGGAGAGCAGGGAAAACCGACCGACCGAGGGGGCTCTGAGGCGGGACGCGTCTTTCTGTGTCTCAGTGTCGCTGTGGTGAAATAGCCTTGTGCTCCTCGGTGAGACTCTCAAATCCGGAATCCAGCGCCTAACCGCTACTCACGTTCCTTCTCCGCGCATGAACGCCGAGCTTCTGCTCATGTTCACGCTGGGATGCGATCGCGCTTATCTCTACGGACATCCCGAGCGCGAACTGACTTCGGAAGAGCAATCACGTTACGACAATGCCCTCGCGCAACGCTCGCGGGGTATTCCAGCACAGCACATTACCGAGCATCAGGAATTCTGGGGGATGGATATAATCGTATCTCCCGCGGTTCTAATCCCACGCCCTGAAACCGAGCATGTGATCGAGAAGGTGCTTGAGCTGGTTGCCACAAACAAAAGCCGGACGGGCGAGACGTCCTTCGCTCCACGAACGAATTGGAGTCTGGAGTGGGGGGTGTCCTGGCCCGCCCCACATCTCCGCATTGTTGACGTCGGCACCGGCTCCGGTTGCATTGCTCTGGCTTTCGCCAAAGAACTGCCGCACGCTGAAATTCATGCAATGGACGTTTCTCCCGCCGCTCTCGAAGTTGCACGCGTCAACGCCGCCCGTCATCAATTCGAGAACCGGATTCACTTTCACGAAACCGACTTGCTCGCAGGGACGGAACGCAACGCTTTCGACTTCGTCGTTTCCAACCCGCCCTATGTTGGCGAGTCAGAGGAAGACCAGGTCCAATTGGAGGTGCGCAAGTTCGAGCCGCGCAACGCGGTATTCGCTGGACCTACAGGACTAGAAGTAATTCAACGATTGATTCCACAGGCACGAGACGTCCTGAAGCCAAACGCCTGGCTGGTGATGGAGATCAGCGGGACAATTGCGAGTCGCGTTCAGGAGCTATTGTTGGACTGGGAGGACGTTCAGGTCACGAACGATCTTCAGGGCATTCCACGGGTAGTGTCAGCGCGGAAGCCCCTAAGTCAAAAGCCCCACCCTCTCGCAAAAAACGCGAGAAGGATGGGGCACCCTACAAACCCACGCCATGTCATTCCGAGGAGCAACGCGACGAGGAACCTGCTGTTTGCACGGGAAGAAGCAGGTTCCCCGTCGCATTCGCTCCTCGGAATGACATGCGATTAGGGTTGGACTGGAAGGAACTACGGTTTCTCCACCGTCACAGGCAAGATCTCTTCCACATCCACCAAATTGGTCGGATACTGCCCGGTGTAGCAGGCCGTGCAATAGGTCGTCTTCTCGCCGTCGTGACAAGCCCTCTTCAGTCCTTCGATGGAAAGATAGGCAAGCGAGTCCGCGCCAATGTACTGGCGGATTTCTTCGACGCTGTTGTTCGCGGCGATGAGTTCTTTCTTGCGGGGAGTATCCACGCCGTAGAAACACGGGGAAATCGTCGGCGGACACGAAATCCGCATGTGGACTTGCTTTGCGCCTGCGGTGCGAATCATGCGGACAATTTTTCTGCTCGTGGTTCCACGCACGATCGAATCATCGATCAGCACCACGCGCTTGCCTTCGAGCAAGCTGCGCACCGGGTTCAGCTTGAGTTTCACGCCAAAGTCGCGAACGGACTGCTGCGGTTCAATGAACGTGCGCCCGACGTAGTGATTGCGGATCAGGCCAAAGCGTAATGGAATTCCACTTTCGGCGGCGTAGCCCATGGCCGCCGTGACTCCAGAGTCGGGAACGGGAACAACGAGGTCCGCGTCAGCGGGCGCTTCGATGGCGAGTTGGCGTCCTAGCTGTTCTCGACTTTCCTGTACTGGGCGTCCAAAGACGCGGCTGTCGGGACGCGAAAAATAAACGTGCTCGAAGATGCAGCTCGACTGCGGCAGCGCTGGAGCATAGAAGCGAGACGTCGTCCCCTCCGGGCCGACAATTACCAGTTCGCCCGGCTTCACCTCGCGTTCATAGTTTGCGCCTACCAGATCGAAGGCGCAGGTTTCGGATGCGAAGACAATCGTGTCCTGCCGCTGAGTTGGCTGCGCCGGAATGCGGCCCATCGCCAGAGGACGGAAGCCGCGCGGATCGCGCGCAGCAAAAATACGATCAGGACTGATCATCACGAGCGAGAAGGCGCCTTCCACCCGCCGAAGCGCGTCAGCTATGGCTTCAGGCAAGGTGTGCTCGCGCGATTGCGCGATCAAGTGAACGATCACTTCGGTGTCGCTGCTGGTCTGGAAGATCGAGCCCTGTGCTTCCATGCGCGCACGAATCTCGCCGGCATTGGTCAGGTTGCCATTGTGCGCCAGCGCGATCATTCCTTTGTTCGATTGCACCATGATCGGCTGCGCGTTCAGCAACGCGGAATCGCCAGTTGTGGAATAACGCGTGTGGCCAATAGCCAGTGTGCCCCGAATCTTTGAAAGTTTCTTCTCCGTGAAAATGTCCGCCACCAGGCCCATGGATTTGTGGATGTGCAGCGACATGCCATCCGAGGTCACGATGCCGGCTGATTCCTGCCCGCGATGTTGCAGCGCATGCAGACCGAGATAGGCGAGCGTCTCCGCCTCAGGATGCGAGTAGATCGCGACCACGCCGCACTCATCACGAAATTTGTCGGAAATAGCCATCAGCTTTCAACCCTCAGCGATCAGCAAACCAATCCACGCCTGCACAAGCCACCAAAAACCATGTGGGGACGGGCGTCCACGCCGTCCTGCCCAGCAAAGCTCGGCAAGCTCTGTTCCTCTCCTAGACTGCATGGTGGGCGTGAACGCCCGCCCCCACACAACCTTAGCCTGCTGGCTCGCCTCGCAGCGCTCGTTCCAGCGCGCCTTCATTTTCATCCCGCTGCTCGGCTACATTGGCCGCCACGACGGCCCGGCCATCCACTTTGATTTCTATCGTCCCAGAAACGGTTTCCCCAAGCGCGTCGGCCGAAACTTCGTATTTGCCCGCTACTTCTTTGATTCGCGCCACATTCGCCGGGTCGCAGGAGATCACGATCCGGCTGGCATCTTCGCTAAATAGCACAAATTCCGGTGCAAGCCCCTGCGAACTCACATCAACCCTGCAACCGACAGTTTTGGAGAACGAGCTCTCCGCCAGCGCCACCGCTAGCCCGCCCTCAGAGCAGTCATGCGCGGACTGAACGAGCCCAGCGGCGATCAGTTCGATGATTAAGTTCTGTAGTGCGGCTTCTCTCTCCAACTCCAGCGCGGGCGGGAATCCCCAGAGTTCACCCAGAATTTCTTTGGCATACTCGGACGAGCCAAACTCGACTTCCGCATCAACCGCGTCCCCCGGTTCCGACCCGCGCAGCAGCACAATCGCGCGCCCAGCTTCGCGGAAGTGAGGGAAAGTCGCGTTGCTTACGTCTTCCAGAATCCCAACCACGCCGAGCACCGGAGTCGGATAAATTCCCTCCCCCAGAGTCTCGTTGTAGAAGCTGACGTTTCCGCCGGTGATCGGAACTTCGAGTTCCTCGCAAGCTTTGGTGATGCCGTCGATCGTCTGCGAGAACTGCCACATGATATGCGGCTTTTCGGGATTTCCGAAGTTCAGGCAATTGGTTGCTCCCACCGGAGTCGCTCCCGAACAAGCGACGTTGCGGGCAGCTTCGGCGACGGCATGCATTGCGCCGAGCTTTGGATCGAGATAACACCATCGCCCGTTGCCATCGAGCGCCATCGATAACGCCCGTCGCGAGCCTTTGATGCGGATCACGCCGCCATCGCCCGCTCCGGGGCCTTCGACCGTATTGGTCTGCACCATGGAATCGTACTGCTGATAAATCCAGCGTTTGCTGCAGATGTTCGCGCTCGCGAGCAGGCGTTTAAGATCGGCAGTCAAATCGGATTGTTGCCCGAGCTTAACGTGCTCCGGCATCTGGCGCGCCAGCGGCGGCTGCCAGCGCTCCAGCGGACGCCGATAGATCGGAGCGTCGTCGGTCAGAGCGGTGTTCGGAATATCGGCAACCAGCGTGCCGTGCTCCAGAACGCGGAGGCGATTTTCGCCGACTACACGTCCCACCTCGACGGCATCCAGTCCCCATTTGTGGAAGACGCGATAGACCTCTTCCTCGCGGCCTTTTTGCGCGACCAGCAGCATGCGCTCCTGGGACTCGCTCAGCATGATCTCGTAAGCGCTCATGCCGGTCTCGCGTTGCGGCACCCGGTCCATTTCGATCTCGATACCCACCTTGCCGCGAGCGCCCATTTCGCAAGTCGAGCAAGTCAGGCCGGCAGCACCCATGTCTTGAATGCCAATGATCGCCCCAGTCTGCATGGCTTCGAGGCACGCTTCCAGCAACAGCTTCTCAAGAAAGGGATCACCGACTTGCACGTTAGGACGCTTGACTTCGGACTCTTCACTGAATTCCTCGCTGGCCATGGTCGCGCCATGGATTCCATCGCGGCCAGTCTTGGCGCCGACGTAAATTACAGGGTTGCCTTCGCCGGAGGCTTTCGCATAGAAGATCTGGTCTTTGCGCACCAACCCGAGCGCAAACGCATTGACCAGCGGATTGCCCGAGTAGCAAGGCTCGAACTTGGTTTCGCCGCCAACGTTGGGAACGCCAAAGCAGTTGCCGTAGGACGCGACACCACTGACGACGCTTTCGAGGATGGAATGGTTCTTGTGAATCTCTTCTCGTGTGGGGACAGCCGCCCCCGACTGTCCGGTCGAGCTTCGCTCGACGGTCCTCGCTGCAATAGGCCCAAACCTTAGCGAATCCATGACCGCCACCGGTCTCGCGCCCATGGTAAAAATATCGCGCAGAATTCCGCCAACTCCGGTCGTTGCACCCTGAAACGGCTCAATAAACGAAGGATGGTTGTGCGACTCGATCTTGAACGCGCAAGCCCAACCGTCACCGATGTCGATGATGCCTGCATTCTCCCCAGGCCCCTGTAAAACCCGGCGGCTGCGAGTAGGCAATCTCTTCAGATGAATGCGCGAAGATTTATAGGAGCAGTGTTCGCTCCACATCACGCTGAAAACGCCAAGCTCAGTGCGCGATGGCTCGCGCCCCCCAAGCAGCGCTTTGATGCGCTCGTATTCCTCCAGCGTCAGGCCGTGGTCGCGCAGAATTTCGGGTGTAATCGAGAGGGTTGCCGTGGTCATGTGGGGAAATTCTATTGTCGCACTTCCGGACACGAGATCAAAATCATTTTCATCGCCGAGAGCGCAGAAAGCGCGGAGAAATTATGGAATGTGGACACAGCCGCCCTCGGCTGTCCTTCGAGCGCAGCTCGAATTTTCTGTACTTGGTCGGCAAAGCGAGCCTTGCGGCCCGCGGACAGCCGAGAGCGGCTGTCCCCACATTTTCCATGCGAATATACTGGCATTCCGATGAAATCCATCATCGTAGGCACTGCCGGTCACATCGATCACGGGAAAACCGCGCTGGTCAAGGCCTTGACCGGGATCGATGCTGACCGCCTGCAAGAAGAGAAGCGCCGCGGAATAACCATCGACCTGGGTTTCGCCCATCTTGAACTCTCAGATCCAGATGGCGGACTACTTCGCTTCGGCTTTGTAGATGTCCCCGGCCACGAGCGCTTCGTGCGCAACATGTTGGCCGGAGTTGGCGGGATTGACCTCGTATTGCTGGTGATAGCGGCAGATGAAGGCATTAAGCCGCAGACGCGGGAGCACTTTGACATCTGCCGGCTTCTTTCGGTGCAGCGGGGGATTACCGTGCTAACAAAATCGGACCTCGTGGATCAAGAAACCATCGAGGTCGTGCGCCTGGAAGTGGCGGACTTTCTGCGCGGATCTTTCCTGGACGGTGCGCCCATCATCCCCGTCAGTTCGCTCAGAGGAACCGGACTCGAGCAGCTGAAGCAGCAGCTGTTTAGCGCCGCAACCGAAATTCCAGTCCGCGAGTCAGCGGCCATTCCCCGCCTGCCCATCGACCGGGTCTTCACCATGAAGGGCTTTGGCACCGTCGTGACCGGCACCTTGATCGCCGGAACCATCCGCAAAGAGGACGAACTGGAGCTGTTCCCCTCCAGAAAGAAAATCCGAGTGCGTGGAGTGCAGGTCCACGGAGCGCCAGCCGAGCACGCCGTCGCCGGCCAGCGGACCGCATTAAATCTGGCGGGGGTGGCGACGGACGAACTCGCCCGTGGCATGACGCTCTCCCGTCCGCGGACGTTTCAGGCTACCTCGCGCGTTGACGTTGAGTTGTCATCGCTGCCTGCGGCGAAACCGCTGAAAGACCGCGCCCGCGTACACTTTCATGCGTACACCGAGGAGCTAATTGCCGAGGTCGCGCTCTACGGGCGGAAGCAAGTGGCGCCAGGTGAAAAGTCATTCGCGAGGCTGCGTCTGGCTCACCCTGTGCTCTTGTTGCCTGGGGATCGATTTATCATCCGCCAGTTCTCGCCGGTCTTGACGATTGGCGGCGGAGTGGTGCTGGAGAACAATCCTCCGGCCCGCGTAAAGAACGCGGAAAACCATTCCGACTACCTAGAGTTGCTCCCCGACCAGTCCCGGCATGCCGTATTGCGTGCGCGCGTGACGGCGAGGGGTGCAGCGGGCCTAAGCCTTACGGAGGCGGTCGCGCGCATCGGCTGGGATCAGCACGAGATCGAGTCCTTAGCCTCAAAAATTCCAGAGATCACAAATGTTGCTAGCGTTCTGATCCACAATCTCGCGCTTCAAACAGCTCGAAAGTCGTTGATTCAGGTCATCAGCGGTTTTCATCGGCAAAACCCACTGGTTGCCGGTATGAGCAGACAGGAGTTGCGAGAACGCTTGGCAGGTCTTGAGCCCGAAGTATTCGCCAAGATTTTCGACGATGCCGTAACCGCCGGGCAGATAGAGCTTGCTGGCGAACTCGTTCGTCTGCCGGGCCATGACGTCGTCCTGAAAGATGAGGAAGCCGAGTCGCGTAAGCTCATTGAGCAGGCGTTCACTTCGGCGGGGCTGAAAGTTCCTGCACTGAAAGATGTCCTTGGCGGGTTAAAAATTGATCGAGGCCGCGCGCAGAAGATCGTGACGCTCCTGCTGCGCGAAAAGATCCTGATCAAAGTCTCCGAGGATCTGGTCTTTCATCAGTCCGCGCTGGCGGAGTTGCGCAAGAGCGTGGCGGCAGAAAAATCCCGATCGCCAAAGATCGATGTGGCTCGCTTCAAAGACCTCACCGGAGTGAGCCGCAAATACGCCATCCCGCTACTGGAGTATCTTGACCGCGAACGCGTGACGCGGCGGGTAGGCGATGAAAGATTAGTTTTGTGAGCCGCGACGCTATTACGAGTTTTCCTCGTAACTGAACTGATAAGGCCTGTTTCCCAGAGCTTTTACACAGCAATCCGCCTGAGATATATTTCTAATAGTCCCGCTCTGGCAGATAATTCCCTTTCAACCCTCTCCATGACTCTGGCTGCCGACTTCGCGCAAAACCTCAAGCTGCAGGCTGACATAGTTCGCGTTGTCGGCGAGTATGTCTCGCTGAAGAAGGCTGGCGCGCAGAACTACTCAGGGCTGTGTCCGTTCCATAAGGAAAAGACGCCCTCGTTTCGAGTGCATGAGACCAAGCAGTTTTACTACTGCTTTGGCTGCGGAGAGAAAGGGGACGTTTTCAGTTTTGTCCAGAAGATTGAGAACATCAGCTTCCCCGAGGCGGTGCGGGCGGTCGCCCAGAAGATGGGGATCGCGCTGCCCAAAGCGACCTTCAGCAGCGCGGCGGAAGCCAAAGACGCCCAACTGCGGACGGCGCTCCTGGACATCCATGAGCGGGCATACGCCTTTTTTCAGGAGTGTCTGCGCAGGCCTGAGGGAGCGAGGGCGCGTGAGTATCTTGCAGGGCGCGGGCTGGATGAGGAGACGATCAAGAAATTTCGCATCGGATTTGCCCCGGATTCTGGGTTTATTGTTCGCGACCGGCTGAAGGGAGAATTCAGTGAAGAAGTGATGCGTGAGTCAGGGCTCTTTTCATGGAAGGACAGCCCTCAGCCCTCAGCCTCCAGCCGTCAGGAAGACCGGCTTCAGGGGCCGGGCTCCGGGCTCCTGGAAAACTCTCTCCCCGACCATCCCCCTGTCATCCCGAGCGAAGCCGGATTGCGAGCCCGCGAGCAATCTGGGGCAGTCGAGGGACCTGCTGTTCGCTCGGAACTTGAAGCCCGAAGCCCAAACTCGGAGGGCGAGAGCCTAAAGCCCAAAGCCGCTTCTTCGGCCATGTATTCGAAGTTTCGCAACCGGGTGATGTTTCCGATTGCCAATGAAAGTGGCCGCGTGATCGCATTCACCGGACGCACGCTTTCCTCCGACGAGAAAGCTGGGCCGAAATATCTGAACTCTCCCGAGACCCCGATTTATTCCAAGTCGCGAGTGCTATTTAATCTCGACTTCGCAAAAGAGGCCATCCGCGCGCTGAACTACGCAATTCTTGTAGAGGGGCAGATGGACTGTATCTCGGTGTTCGCCGCCGGATTCCGCAACGTAATTGCCAGTTCCGGCACGGCATTCACGGGACCGCAGGCCGGGCTGCTCGGCAGGTTCAGCAAGCAGGTTGTGGTCAATTTCGATCCTGACGCCGCCGGCGCCAAAGCCACCGAACGCACGCTCGGCCTTCTGATCGAAGAGGAATTCGATATTCGCGTGCTCACGCTCGAGCCCGGATTCGATCCTGATCTCTTCGTCCGCCGCAAAGGCAAAGAAGCCTACGCTGCCGCGCTCAAAAATTCACAGCGATATTTCGCCTACTTGATCGAGTGGGCGCGGGCGCAATTCCCGGTACGGAGTGGTGAGGGAAAACACAAAGCCTTGAATTATCTCCTCCCCCACATTCAGCGCGTACCCAGCCGCATTGTCCGCGACGAGCTCGCCGAAGAAATCGCGCAGAAGCTCAACATCGATTCTGCCGTGCTGCGTCAGGAGCTGAAACACGCGGCGAACACTCGCAAGACTGCCACAATCAAGACATCGGCAGAGGCACAGGTTACCGACGCGGAAAAGATCCTGATTCGCGCGCTGGCTTCCGCGAGCCAACTTCAAAGCGAAGATTATGTTTCGGACCGCTCCGGTGCCGATGATGCTTTTGATCCGGCACGCCAGGCTCGGTACGTGCTCACTTCGGAGCGCTTACACGTGGGGCTGGGGACCGAGTCCCTGATCGAGTCGCTGCTGAACGCCGCGCCTGAGATCCCTGATGTGATGGAAATACCACAGTCCGATGACGACCGCCGGCTACTAGCCACAATCCTCATGAAGGACGACGAGGAGCTGACGGCAGACAAGATTGAAAGCGCAGTGCGCGCGCTTATTCGCGTACAGATTCGCCGGCGTCTCGAAGAAATCCAGCGGCAGCTCGAGTCAGCGCGGAACCTTGATCCCCAGGGCTTGCGCACGTTGATGGACGAAAAGCTTCGCCTGAAGCGGGCATTGATGAATCCCAGCGTAAGCGGGGACCAATTCGGTGCGGCCTCGGCAGATTGAAACGCTCACTTCGGAAAGCCCCTTTTTCATGCACCCGGCATTCCAGTTCTCAATGCATGTGTCATTCCGAACGCAGCAAGATCGTTTGCTTTTAGAACGATCTTGCGGAATCGAGGAACCTGCTGTTCGCCGGCGTCATCGGTGCTGCACGCAAAACAGCAGGTTCCTCACCCGCTAAAGCGGATTCGGAATGACAGAAATTTAGCGAAATACTGTTCTTTTCTCCCCCCAAACCCTTGAAACTAAAACTCCCTCCCTGCCATCTAATTCATTAGCGGGCAGGGAACCAGGGCAAAGTGTCGGTTCTCCCGGACAAGGCGCGGCGAACCATGAAAGAGCTAAAAGCTTAAAGCTAAAGGGCAAAAGCTGCTTTCCAGCTACTTTCATGCTAAAATTTGTAGGTTTGGGCTGGCGCTAATCTCGCCATCGTACATTCCCACCGCTTAACAAAACTTTCCAAGTCCGTTCTGTCGGACAAAAAGAGGCAACCCGTCTTGGCATTAGACGACAAGTTCGATGACATTAAAAAGCTGATCGATACAGGGAAGGAGAAGGGATATCTGACCTATGATCAGGTCAACGACCTCATCCCGCACGATGTGCATTCTCCCGAAGACCTCGACGATCTGCTGACCACAATCGGTACGCAAGGCATTGATGTACTGGAGGGCCCAAAACTACCCTCCACCGCTCTCGACAGAGAAGATGCAGAAGAGCTTGGGGAAGACGTTGAACTGGACCTCACCCCCGGCGCTCTCGAAAAAACCAATGACCCCGTCCGCATGTATCTGCGCGAGATGGGGACCGTTCCGCTCTTGACCCGCGAAGGCGAAGTTGAAATCGCTAAGCGGATCGAGCGCGGACAGAACCGTGTGCTCAAAGCGCTTTCGCGATCGCCAATTGTGATTCGCGAACTGCTGGCCATGGGCGAAGACCTCAAGAAGGGCGTCCGCTCCATCAAGGAAGTGGTCACCTTTGACGAGGAAGAGATCACCGACGAAATCGTGCAGGCGCGCCTGAACGATTTCACCGGGAAAATCGACGAACTTGCCAAGGCTTACAAAAAAGCCATGCAGGTGCAGGAAAAGTTCGGCGACGTATCCCAGAAGAAAAACCCAAGACCTTATCGGCGGCTCCACAATCAACTGGCGCGAGCCGTGGTTGGCGTATCGCTCGCGGTACGCGATCTGGGGTTCACCAACATCGAGCGCAAGCGGCTCATCGAGCGCCTGAACAAGACGGTCGATACCATGCGTTCGCTCGACCGTCAGGCGAACAACCTCGAAAAAAAAGCTGACGCCACTCGCTCCGAAGACCAGCGCAAAGAGTACAAGCGTCAGGCCCGGACGATCCACGGGGAACTCGAAAAGCTCGAAGGCGAAGCCGGAGTTTCGTTCCAGGAACTCAAGCGCACACAGCGCGAGATCATCCAGGGCGACATGGACGCCGAGCACGCCAAGCGCGAGCTCATCGAAGCTAACCTGCGTCTGGTGGTTTCAATCGCAAAGAAATACACCAATCGCGGACTGCAGTTTCTCGACCTGATTCAGGAAGGCAACATCGGCCTGATGAAGGCCGTCGATAAATTCGAATACCGCCGCGGGTATAAGTTTTCAACTTATGCCACGTGGTGGATTCGGCAGGCAATTACTCGTGCAATTGCTGATCAGGCGCGTACGATTCGCATCCCCGTCCACATGATCGAAACGATCAACAAGCTGATCCGCACCTCGCGGCAGCTGGTGCAGGAACTGGGACGCGAGCCGACGTCAGAAGAAATTGCCAAGCGCATGGACATTCCGGTGGCAAAAGTCCGGAAAGTCTTGAAGATTGCTCAGGAACCGATCTCCCTCGAAACCCCGATCGGGGAAGAGGAAGATTCACACCTTGGCGACTTCATAGAAGACCGCGCCGTGGTCTCCCCCGCCGAGGCTGTGATCAACGTCAACCTGAAAGACCAGACTTCGCACGTGCTCCGCACCCTGACGCCGCGCGAAGAAAAAGTAATCAAGATGCGCTTCGGCCTCGAAGACGGAAGCGAGCACACCCTCGAAGAAGTCGGCCAATCGTTCGCAGTCACTCGCGAACGCATCCGGCAAATCGAGGCGAAGGCGCTGCGCAAACTACGGCATCCGTCACGGTCACGGAAGTTAAGGGCGTTTTTGGATGGCGTGAGGGATTAGCTGAAGTTTCAAATCGCAGAATTTTGGGCGCGAAAATTCGCGCCCTTTTTTGACGAACAAATGCCGGTGATGGCGGTGGGACCGAAACTTGGGGGCTAACTAACTCTTATGCGGCCATGAATGGCCGCTCTTTCACATTGACGCCAAGAATTCGGTGAGCTATTCGAGTTGTTTGACAGACATCGTCCGGACGGAAGCACTGAGCAAGCGCTTAGGGCTTTTGCCTTTCGTGCGTAGTTGCCTCGGCCGCGACGCCCATATTCCTCAAGTCGTCCACCATCTCTTTCGCTTCACTCAGCCCGCATCCATACAACCTGCGTGTGATGTAGATGGCCGCGATGACCTCGCCGCGCTGGGCCAGCTCGCGCAGGCGCTTCTGCTGTTCCTCGCGGCTGAGGGATTCGAGGTGGCCAAAGTCCTGAGACATTACGACTGGGTCGGCAACCGTCGTGTAGGGCCGCAACGCGTCGAGAAAAGTGCGGGCGCGCGGAACCACTGACCATCGCACCCGCAAGAACGGCGGCGAAGGCATGCCTGCGGGATAATCCTGGTACAGCGTCGAACTGCTTCCATACCAGCGCTTCTCTTGCGGAGCGCGTTCAGCTGATTCGGCAGCCAGAGCTCTCGCCAGCGGGTCAAGATCGCCTGCAAGTTCAAATTCTACATAGCGAAGAGTCTGTGTTGCTGTCCCGCCTTCCCTATCAGGGACTCTTATGCGCTCGCGAACCAGGCGCGCAGACCGGATCTCCTGATATGGCACGAAGACGACGGTAAGGTCCTCGGCAGGCAAGTGGTAGTTCAAATAGGAGCGAAACTGGATGAAGGCGCCCTGATCGTTCATCCGCACGAGCCAGTTCGTCAGACGAAAACGAGAGGTGATGAACCTTAGAGAGACGAGCAGAAAAATAAGTGAGACCGCGGCAAGATAATAGCCGGGCCCCCAGGATGCGCGGAATCCGCGAAACAGCAAGGCCGCACAAGGCGAGATTGCGAGCAACAACCACAGGAGCGCTTGCGCACGCGAGTGATAGAAGACGCGATCGTTCGGGCTTGCCTCCACATCGCTCAGGCGCAGCAGACGCATGTCAAACTCCATCATCCGGATGACATGAGTTTACGTTGTGGAGGATTGGGATGGGAGTGACTTAGCTTGCGCGAGCCGCTGCCCCCGCGCCTAAAGGCGCGATTCAACCTGATTCGTCATTATTCCCAAATCGCCCCGCTCGGGTGCCCTCAGCGCCTAAGGCGAGTCAGAGTTACGCCCGACGCGGCATCAATGGCCACTCTTCCACGGAACCAGCCTTCCTACGGAGCGACAAGAACTTTGGGACAAGACCCAGAATCAGCAACTCCATAAAGCCAAACTACTTTCGAGCGAGCGCTAAAGCCAAAAAAAAAGACGGGCAAAGACGCTCGTCTCTCCAAAAGCAAGTTACGGACAGCTAACAGCTGGCGGCTGAGAGCTAGTTAATATCGAACTTTTCCTGATGCAGAGCGGGATCGCTCTTTACGATCACTGTCTTCTTGGTCAGTTCTTCGAGTTCGTTCAGCCACCGGCCGTTGTTGGCCTTGAGCGACTTGGCGACTTCTGGATTCACGCGCAGCATCACATCTGAGTGCTCAAGATGCTTCGCGATCTTACGCATCTCAATATAGATTTCGTTACAGACGGTGTTGACGTTTTTCACGAACCCTGTCGCTTCGCAATATGGACAGGTGGAGCCAATTGTGCGCTCGAGCGACTGCTTCACGCGCTTGCGCGTGATCGCCACCAGTCCGAAGTCGTTAAACTGAAGGACCTTCGAGGGTGAGCGGTCGCTACGCAGGGCTTCTTCCAGGGCCTGCATGACTTTCTGGCGATTGCGGCGCTCGTCCATGTCAATGAAGTCGATGACGATAATGCCGCCGAGATCGCGCAGACGAATCTGGCGGACAATTTCTTTAATCGCGTCGACGTTCGTTTTGACGATGGTATCTTCCAGGCGCGCCGTCTTGCCGACGTACTTGCCGGTGTTCACATCGATCGCGACCAGTGCTTCGGTTTGATTGATCACGATATAACCGCCACTCTTCAGCCAGACTTTCGACTTGAGCGCTTTGTCAATTTCGTCTTTCAATCCGAACTGTTCGAACAGAGGAGTCTCTTTGGTGTACAGTTTCACGCGCCTGATCAGGGCGGGCTGGAAACGGTTTGCAAAGCGTAGAATGCGCTCATATTCCTGCTCGGTGTCCACCCAGATAGCGGAGAAGTCTGATGTGACCTGATCGCGAAGGATGCGCTCGACCACATTCAGATCGTGATAAATCAGCGCCGGCGGCTTGCTGCTCTCCGCGCGAGTGCGGATTTCGTTCCACAGTCCTTTCAAAAAGCGTATGTCGGCGCGTAGTTCTTGCTCATCAGCACCCTGCGCTGCAGTGCGGACGATGAATCCTCCGTGCCCGTTTTCGCGCTCGCTTTGGATGATCCGCTTCAGGCGCAAGCGTTCTTCTTCAGAGGCAATCTTGCGCGAGACGCCGGTGTGGTTCACGGTCGGCATGTAGACCAGAAAACGCCCTGGCAGAGCAATGTGGCTGGTGATGCGTGCGCCTTTCTTGCCGATCGGCTCCTTCGCGATTTGGACCAGGATTTCCTGGCCTTCTTTCAGGAGATCAGTGATCTGCGGCAAGTTCTGCGGCTCGTGGCGGCGGAAGCGGCGTCCGCTTCCTCCGCCGCGACGAAATCCACCGCGGCGGGAGCGGTCACGATCGTATCCAGGCCGAGGCGCTCGCTGTGTGTAGGTGGCGGTTGCCGCTGGCGCGCGTACTTCGGCGCGGGCATCTACCGTGCCGTTGCCGCGGCCTTCGGCGTCTAACAAGGCTTCCGCTTCCGCCTGGGCTTCTTCTAGTTCTGCCTCTTCTTCGGTGGCGTCGTCAATTTCTTCTTCGGCCTGGACTACTTCGGCGGTTTCAATCGAAACCGGCTCGGAAGAGAAGGGGACTACATTCGCGCCGTTATCGGCTGAAGTGGCGATCTCCTGCGACGCGGCGACGTGTTCTCCAGCGGCGTGCGTTTCTTCCTCGAATTCGTCGAAGGCGGCATCTTCTTCCAGTTCTTCCACGTAGGAGGCGATGTCAGCCTCTTCTTCATCGATCTCTTCTTCTTCCATAGTGCCCGGCGCGGTTTGGATCGGGGCGACTGGAGGCTCAGCCTGCACGGACTCTGGTTCTTCCGAATCGTCTTCCGCCTCTTCTCCGCCGAACACCGCCGCAACGTTCATTTCATGAAGACGTTTCTGTTCGTCCCATTGGCTCGAGCCGACGTGCGATTGCTTAGAACTGGCCTCAAAGTTCCTGGCCTCTTGCTGTTTCTCCGAACGGGCGGGGACGCCCGTCGCTCCATAATCGATTGCGGAGGCTTCTTCGTTGAGAGTGGTGGCGGGGGCGTCCTCGCCTGTGCTGGAGGTCGCATTTCTCGACTCGGCTTGTTCCGTGTCTCCAGCAAGCGCAGCTTCAGCGAACAGTGGCTCATCCTGCGGAAAGTTTTCGAAAATTGCGGTGTGGGATTCTTCGACGGGCGATATCGCCTCGCGAGCAGGAGCAGGGGACTGCGCAAGTCCGCGATATTTTGAGATTGACTCTCCTGGCAGGATGATCGGCTGATATCCCGCCGGCGGGCCGTACTGGTCGCGCTCTGGCCGGGATTCAACCGGCGCAGGACGCGAGAAGCGTGGTTCGGGGCCACGATCGCGGCGTCCACGACGACGGCGACCGCGGAAGTCGCCGCGACCGCGATCTTCGCGAGGAGCTAAGGTTTCTCGCGCCGCGGTGGTCGCCGCCTGACTTTCCGACACAGGTTGGGGTTGCGGTTCACTTTCAAAACCCGTTTCCTGCGTTGCTTCAGAAACCTGCGGCGCCGCATTGAATTCCGGCACTGCACGCGCTGTCGGAATCTCGTCCAGGTCGTCCTCCTGGTTTTCCAATTCCATGAAGTCGGAGACGTAGAGGAAGGCGTCGCGTTCCAGGCCTATGTCGACGAATGCCGATTGCATTCCGGGGAGGACGCGGGTGACGCGTCCTTTGTAGATGGAACCCGCAAGCGTGTATTCGTTCTCACGTTCGAGGTACACCTCGGCTAACTGATCGTCTTCCACCATGCCGACTTTGGTTTCGTGCGGCGTGGAAGACACAAACAATTCTTTTGTCATTGAAACTCCGGTCCGTGGCCGTTCCTCGGCTACGGATTCACCGGATTGGAAGAAGACAAACTAAGGAAAGGAATGAAGATGCGATGACGTTCGGGGACGCAGCAAACTGCGCCTCTGCTCGAGGAATTTCCTGGTCTCGGGATTCTCCCGGGCCGGGCTGGCTTTAGA